>OLSN01003405.1_pt1 | contig 10279 bp, 7 predicted proteins | sample 1672411 | NCBI WGS metagenome assembly OLSN01 (sample SAMEA3136683, study PRJEB25190) | human gut metagenome | biome: human gut; feature: human-associated habitat; material: faeces | place: Austria | collected 2013
ATTTACGCCCGCTTTTTGACACTTTGAAATGATGGGCTTAAGTTGATGACATTACGCCATAGGGAGAAGCCCCATGACGGCAAACCGCACCGCTTTCCGGCCTTTCAGATGAATATCGTAGGCCAGCGCCCCCGTCAGCGAAACCGCCAGATAGACCGGGTGCATCAGGCACATCGAAAACAGCAGCACCAGTGCGTAATATAGAAAATTGATCACGGGATGATATCCCGAAAAAGCGTCTTTGTTTCTCATTCGCCCTCTGTCCAGCCGCCGCTGCCGACGTCCCTGCCCAGCTCACAAGTATAAACCCACGTGACCGTGTCTCCGTCCTGCAGCGCATACTGGCTGCATCCGTAATTCGGGAACCAGCCGTTCACCGCGTACATCCAGCCGGATTCCGCCCCGCAGTCAAATTCATAGAGGTTCCCGATGCCCTCAATGTAAGCCGAGCCGTAAACCGGCGTCGTGGAAAATTCCAGATGGAGTTTATTCTCCCGGCAGACCTGCTGCAAAACGTCAAAAGCGCTCTGGCCCTCCTGAAAGCTGACCTCTACAGACTCCAGCAGCCAGCCGTCCTCCGGCACCAGCTCCCGCTTTTCCTCGCTGCAAAGCTCCATGTGCTCCAGAATCGATGCACAGGAAATGGAGACGGTGCAGTGATAGCTCGGCCCGGCCTGCGGCGCTCCGCACCCGGTCAGCAGCGCAGCCGTCAGCACCAGCGCCAGCACCGCCCAGACGGCGGCCTTTTTATTTGTTTTCCAGACGTTCACGCAATTCAACTCCATATGTGTTGTATCATTTCAAGTATATCTGAAAACCGGTAATCTGTCCAGTGGCGCAATAGCTGCTGCCGGTCTGGTTTACCGGCTTTCAGATATGCTCTGAAATACAGCACGCAGGGCTGCCCCCCAAAAAAGGGGGGCAGTCCTGTGCTGCAAATTGGGATTATGAGGTCAGTTCAGTACATTTTTCACGAACCGGTGGAGGATCGCGGCGACCTGTGCTCTGGTCGCGTCGCCCTTCGGCATGAGCTTGCCGGAAGCACCGTTGATCAGGCCCTCCGAGACAGCCCAGCCGAGCGCCTCGCTGGCATAGGCGGAAACGCTGTCCGCGTCGGTGAAGCTGTTCAGCTTTGCGCTCGCATCGGTGTCCAGCTTCCTGTACTGCGCATAGCGGTACAGGATCGCGGCAAGCTGCTCGCGCGTGACCTTGGCGTCGGGGGAGAAGGAGGTGCTGTCCGTGCCGGTGACGATGCCGTTGGCGGCTGCCCAGATGACAGACTTTTCGTAATACGCGCCGGAACGCACATCGGTAAAGCTGCTTCTGCCTGTGACGGTGGGTTCGCCCTCAAGCCGGTAGAGAACCGTGACGAGCATGGCGCGCGTCATGGACGCGTTCGGGCTGAAGCTTCTGCTGTCCGTGCCGGAGAACAGGCCGTTTTTGTATACGAACGCAACGTCGTCATAGAACCAGTCGGACGTGGAAACGTCGGTGAACGGAAGCTTGACCTCGGGCTTCGAAGCGGGCTTCTTATTGTCGACACCCGGAGTGATCGGCTCCGGAAGCGCGGCGGTATTGACCGTGACGGTGTAGACTGCGGTGGTCACGCCGTCCTCAGCGGTGACGGTGAAGCTCCAGATATTTCTGGTGTTTGTCAGAGCGCTGACAGTCGCGCGCGGATGCCTCGTGACGATCACGAAGCTGCCGGTCTTGACGACCGTGCCATAGGGAACCGTGACGGTGTAGCTGTTGTTCGCACCGGCCACAGCCTTGAAACCCGCAACGGTGACGCTGCTGACATTCGCGTCATTGGACTTCGGGGCTTCGGTGAACGAAACGGTGACGGTGTAGGTCTTGGAGGTCACGCCATCCTCAGCGGTGACGGTGAACGTCCAGACATTGCCTTCGTTCGTCAGAGCACCGACAGTCGCGCCTGCGTCGCTTGTGACGATCACGAAGCTGCCCGCTGTAACGTCCGTGCCGTAGGGGAGGGTAACGGTGTAGGTGTTGTTCTCGCCAGCAGTGGCCTCAACGCCCGCAACGGTGACGCTGCTGACATCCGCATTGCTGGACTTCGGGGCCGCTGTGACCGTGACGGGGAGCCACGGGGAGAAAATGTTGGTGAACTCGTTGCCCATTGCGGACAGAACATAGCTGCCTGCGGCGGCAAACGAGAGCGTGACCTGACCGTCTTCACCGATTGTTTTGCCCTCGACCGGCGTGAGCGTTCCATCTTCGCCGACTGTGCAGATCTGGATGTCCTCAGGATCGAGCGCCGCACCGTGCGTTACACGGTCCTCGGGCTTCAGACCGCCGCCGTAGGCGTACATATAGCCGTCCATACCGAGCGTGAAGTCGGTTCCGGCCTGAACCGTAAAGGTATCCAGACGGTTTCCGTCCGTATCCGTGAACCACGTATAGTAGTCCATGTACATACTGGTGTCCTGATAGAAGAAGAACTCAACGGTGCCGTCCTCCGCAACGGGGGTCTGGCTGATGGTGTAGCCGGTGTAGCCGTACTGCGTGTTGTATTCGCCGTTCTTGTCGCAGGGGAACTCGCCGTTGACCGCGAAACTGAACGCGGAGGTTTTTTCTCCGTTGACCGTGGTGATCGTGCCGTTGCTGACGACGAGATAATCGCTCTTGCTGTCCTTCGTGAAGTCCTCACCGAAGGTGAGCTCGTGGTACTTCACGAGCACGTCCAGCGCGGAAACGCCGTCTGTGACATCATCGGCGTAGCCATAGCGTTCGGCGAGATCGCTGGAGACTTCCACGCGGGTCGGAACCATGATAAACATATTTTCTGCCTGCATGGAAATGGTCGCGTGGATCGTCTTGGCCTCTTTCACCGTGACCGTGACGGAGTAGGTCACGGCAGTGCCGTCCTCAGCGGTCACAGTAAACGTCCAGACGCCGTCCTCACCCTTGGCCGGGCCGGTAAGCGTGGCCTTGCTGTCGGAAAGTGTGATCTCGAAGCTGTCTGCCGTGACCTCCGTGCCTGCCGGAAGCGTTACGGAGAAGCTGTTTTCAGCCGTACCGGCTGCTGCCTCAACGCCTGCGACCTTGACGGACGCAACGCCTGCGTCAGAGGACTGAGCTGTGCCGAACACCACGTTGATGGTGTAAGTGCGCTTGCCGTCGCTCGTTTCATTCATGGTGGGCCAGCTGTCGTCTGCACAGACGACGGTGATGACGCTGCCATTTGCGATGGGGATCAGGGACGTGCGGGAATATTCGCGGCCCGTAGCCTGCGTGCCGAGATAGGCGCGGACCTGATAGTTCTTGTTTGCCGCCGTCGGTGTGACGAGCAGCGAGGTCGTGCCTTCCGGCACAGTCAGGGTGTAGGTGAAGGTGTCGCCGCTGAACTTGGGCGCCAGCTTACCGGTGCTGAATGTGAGCGCTTTGAGGCGGGTGTCGGAATTGTTCCAGCTGCCGCCAAGATCCTCAACGGTACGGGTGTACATGATGCGGATCTCGTCGCCCGCGCAGAGCGTGCCCTTTGCAACGGTAAATTCACCAAAGCCAAAGTTTGTGAACCAGTCGTTGAGTGTGCCCATCCAGCCGGACATGGTACCGCCGTCAAACGCCTTCAAGTTGTCAATGGAGGAGATGTAGTTGCTTTCCGCGCCGACGACGGTGTGGCCATCCAGTGCTTCCACAACGCAGCCCATCATGGTCGATTCGCCAGTCAGCTCGATCCAGGTGTCGGCCAGCGTGCCTTCCCAGACAGCGCCCTCCGCCTTCGGGAAAGTGGTGTTCTCCACGATCACGCGGGCCATGCCGGCCAGCGTCAGAACGCTGACATACGCCATATCCGAGCCGCCCTTGGAGGCGTCGTCCTTCACATAGGACAGCGTCAGTGTGTAGCTGCCGGCTCCGAGCTGCTTTTTGATGCTGCCGCTCTTCTCACCGCTGACAGCGTCGGCCAGCGTTTCCGTGCTGCCGCCGTCTTCTGCGAGCGTGATGGTCAGTTTGTCATAGCCGTTTTCCGAGGAAACGCCGTAGCCGAAGCGCAGAACGGTGGGTGCGCTCAGCGTAAAGGCAAACGAGGTCGTGGAGCTGGTCTTGTCCTGATTCTGGTTGCTGCTTTCAAAGCGGTCCAGATCGGCATTGTAGACCCAGGGGTAATTGCCGTTGTCGGAAACGCTGATAGAGGTGACAGTCTGCTCGGGGTAGGAGACGTGGCCGAGGCGGTCGTCGTCCCAGACCGTGTAGGTTTCGCCGCAGACGGCGCATTCGTAGGTCTTATAGCCGGTGAAGACCTGCTCGGTGCCGTCCTTGGGCGTATGGCCCTTGGCGGGAACGATGTCTTCCTTCGTTTCTGAGCAGCCGTCTCTGCGGCAGGTACGGACGATCTTGCCCGGCTGCGTGCAGGTGGGAGCCGTCAGGACACAGCTGTTGTCGCTGCCGTCCAGATCCTCGCAGAAGTCGTGGCCGAGCGGTGCGGTATAAGCCGTGCGGTAGCTTTCGCCGCACTCGCTGCAGGTGAAGCGGGTATAGCCCTTCACGGTGCAAAGTGGGTCAACGACCGTGCCCTCGCCGTTCGCCTCGTGGAAGGTCGCGTCGGTCTGCCATCTGAGCGCGGGATAGCCGCCGCAGACCGGGCCGAACGCGTCGGACAGGTCGGCGTCCTTGAGGTCAGCTTCGTTCAGCGCTTCGGCGTTCGCGTCCGCGTTCAGCGTGTTCAGATAATAGCACTTGGAAATCTCGGAGGAAGCAGTGTCAACCGTGCCGAATACGGCGCTGCCCGCTTCGCCGGTGGAGTAGCAGCTGGAGATGGTGATTTTCCCCTGCACAGTGCCGCTCCAGTTCACATTGCCCTTGACCTCGCCTGCGATGCCGCCGGAGGCCGTGCCGGAGATCTTGCCGGTGTTGTAGCAGCTTGTAACAGTCATTTCGCTGCTGGTGCCGCCGATGATGCCGCCAGCCTTGCTGCCGGTCGCGGAAATTTCTGCGGTGTTATAGCAGCCGGTGATGGTCGAGCCGTTGCTGACTGTGCCGCCGATAATGCCGCCGGCGCTGCTGCCGCCGGTGACAGCGCCGAAGTTCGCGCAGTTCTCGATCACGGCGTTCTGATAGGTGTATCCCACAAGACCGCCGACGTTGTTGCCGGTAGAGGTGATGACTGCGTAGTTGAAGCAGTTCGCGATTTTCGGAGCAGTGCCGCTGGCATAGCCGGCGATCGCGCCTGCGCTGCCCTTGCCGGAAACTGCGCCGCGGATGGTCAGATCATGGATGTAGGAATTCGAGCCGATCTGCGCAAACAGGCCAGCCGTGGCGTTCAGGCCGGTGATCTCAAAGCTTGCGCCGTCAAGCACGACCTTCTTGCTGGAGGAGATGTTCAGCCATGCGTATTTGCCGAGGTTGATATCGGCCGTCAGAACGCCGGAAACGTCCGCGTCCTTGCTCTTCGCGACGAACCATGCCAGCTCCGCGCCGGTGCCGATCTGGTAAACGCCGTTTTCGTCGGTCTGCGGTTCGGTCTGCGTCTTGCCGTCCCATGCGCCCGCTGCGGTTGCCTGCAGGGTGATGGTGAATTCGTTGGAGCCTTCCTCCTTCATGGTGACGCTGCCAGTGGCGTATTCAACGCCAGCGCCGGAAACGGTGTAGAAGTATTCCTCGGCATAAGCCTTGAACGTGCCGTCTTCCGCGACCGCAATGCCGTTGCCTGCGCTGTCCGCCAGCGTGACGGTCAGATCCTTGCGGTCAATGGCCGTGCCGTTCTGATCCTGGAAAATCAGCTTGCCGGTCAGGAAGTCAAGCTTTACGACCGGGATCGTGATCTCCGGCAGACGGCTGAGAATGCCTGCCGTCTTGGGCGCGTCGAAGCCGGGATTCGTGCCCACAGCATAGGTGATGCCGCGGTGCGTCGGAACGCCGGGCCAGCCCGCCTGCTTGATCGCGCCGCTCAGCGTGTAGGTCTCCTCAGCCCAGAACTTCGGGATGGTGACAGTCAGCTTCTGCCGCTCAGGGTTGCCGCTGAAGTCATAAACGCCGAAGTTTCCGCCGGGATCACTCTTGAAGAAGGTGCCGTCCGGGCCCTGCATATACAGGGAGAAGTTGAAGTTATACGCGCCGGAAAGCTTTTCCTTGGGGCTGATCAGGTTGGAGAACTGGATCGTGACGGAATCGCCCGGCTTGATGGCAGCCAGCTCTTCCTGCGTCAGCTCCGTGCCCTCCGCGTTGACAAACTTGTAGCTCACACCGCGTGCCGTCACGACCTGATAGGTCGAAAGGCCGCCCTTCGTGACCTTGATGATATTGCGGCCGGTGATCAGACCGCTGACGGTCACAGTGCCGTCTTCAGCGGTTGTGACGCCAGTGTTTGTGAAGCCGCCGGAATACGTCATAGACGCAGCGGTCACGGTGGGGCGCAGGACGCTCACGGTGCAGCCCGCTTCGGGCTTGAAGCTGTAACTTGCACCCTCTGTTCCAGTGTAGAACAGAATGTCATGCTCCGCATCGAGTTGCCGCGCCTCATCCTTCTCGATGACCGCGTCCATGCGGTCAAGATTCATATTGGTCTGGATGGCGCTGCCGTCCGCGCCGACATTCACGACAAACACGCCCGTCAACTCCGGCCAGATGGCGGAGAAGCGATGCGAGGCCGTGCTGGTCTGGCCAGCCATATGGGTCATTGCGTCATAGGTTACGAGCACGATGGCCGTGCCCTCGTGCTTGGCCTCCATCACAGCGACGTTGCTGTTCAGCGCGTTCGGCGTGATGGTCACGACGTCGCTGGCATTGCCGTTCACATCAATGACCTGATAGTGCATCTCCGGCAGTGCGACCTTGGCGTTCATAAAGCTTTCGATCGCGAACCAGTTGCGGAAGGAGTTGAGTTCAAACGTCTCGCCAACGGCCATGTTTTTATAGCCCTTGGTGTTGATGTTCAGGTAAATGCCTGCACGGTCGTAGACGTTGTTTTCAAAATGATAGATCGTGCTCTTGTTGAAATCACCGGTCAGGCCGAGATCCTCTTCCGTGACCGTGTACGCTGCGTCGGCGCTCAGTCTGACGTAGTTCCAGTATGTTGCACCCTGCGGATGGCGGACACGGTAGAAGTAATCCGTGTTCTTGTCGAGATGGAACGTGGCCGTGCCGTCCTCGACGGAACGCGCGAACGGCTCAAGGAAGCTGAACACATAGTATTTTGCGAGCGTACCGGCGTCGATGGTCGAGCCCTTCGGCGCTGTGACCGTGACCGTGACGAATTCCTTGCAGGTCAGGCTGAGGCTGTCGTTCATTGTCGGGGTCTTGGAAGCGGTAGCCGGGTTGTAGTTCGGATGCGTTTCCGCGTTCGGCGTGGCTGTCACGCTGACTGTATCACCAACGACAAACAGGCAGCTTGTGTAGGTCTTGCCCCAGTTTACAGCCGAGCCAAACTCCGCCTTACGCTCTGCACCGGAGGCGTCGGTTACGCGCAGCGAAAGAGTATAGTCTGTGTCCTTAACCCATGAACTGGGGTTGACGGAGATCTGATACATCCGCTGCAGCTTGAAGCTGCTGCTGTCGCTGCTGACGTCGATCACCACGCCGCCGTTGCGGTCATTGTTCGCGTCATAGCCGTCGACCCAGTAAGCGCCGGGCGCAAGGTCGATGGTATACGCGCCGTCTGCGGCTGTCTTTTCAGCCAGCAGATCGTCCGCGCCCTTCACGCCGTCCATGTAGGTATACAGCTTCAGGGACTTGACCTGTGCGTCGTGCATACCGGACAGTGTGACGCTGACATCGCCCTCTGCTGCCAGAACGCCTGCGGACAGCAGGCTCAGCAGCATCACGAGCACGAGCAGCAGGCTCAGAATTCGTTTCTTCATACATTTTTCCTCCAGAATCAAAATATCTATCGCAAGCTCCTTATTAAATAGGAGCGGAAACAGGGGGCGCAGACGGCTTTGGGAGAAACGAAAGCCCGCCATTTTGACAAAATGGCGGGCGGATCTCCAAAGAAACAAAATACGCTGCTTTTCCTGTGAGGAAAAACGGCGCACCTGTTCCGAATGCTACAGGCAGAGCTCGTCCCACGCATTCATCCTTTCCGCCGCGAATGCGGCGCAGACAGCAGTTCTTCTGACTTGCACTCTGGAAACAAACTCTTTGTTTCCGCGCCCGTTTCCTGTCTTCTCACGGAATCGCTTCCGCAATGACTGACTTTCGTCCAGACAGCTTTCGCTGCTTCGGAACGGTCTTGTGCGCACAGCTCCGGTCGAGTGGTTTTCCCTTTCTCTTGCGCCGAAGCCAGCCCTGCGGCGTGCTTCGGTTACTGTACATCGGATGGCAATATCAAATTGTTAGAAAAAGCAAAATCTTGTGCTTTTCCGTCTGCTACTATACACGATATGGGCGTGATTTGCAAGCGGTTTGAAAAAAATATACCGCATTTGTCCCACCCTCTTGAAAAAAGCCGAAAGCTGTGTCAAAATAAAGAAAACCGCCCCGGCGGTGTTTTGACAGCACAACGGTTAGATACAACTAACTGATACGGAGGAATCCATGAAATACCATATTGAAAAAAACACCGTGCAGGAAACGCTCGTTATTCCGCTCTACGGGCGGAAAATGTGCTCGGAATTATATCCGAATCTCTACCGCGACGAGACGGCCCTGCGCCTGATCAATCAGATCGATTACGATTTTTCACTTCTGTCCCAGAAGTCCAAGAGCCTCATGCAGCAGTTCGGCTTTCTGGAGGCCGCCATGCGCCAGAACGACCTTGCATGGGAGGTGCGGGACTATCTGCGCGAGCATCCGAACGCGGCGGTCGTCAACCTCGGCTGCGGACTGGACGACACGGGCCGCAGCTGCGACAACGGCTCCTGCAGGATCTATAACCTCGATTTTCCCGGCGTGATCGCCGTGCGCGACGCGCTCCTGCCTGCCGGAGAGCGGGAGGAAAATATCGCCTGCGACCTGAACGACACCACTTGGTTCCGCCTGGTCGCCGCGTCTGCGTGCGTCGAGCCGGGGCTATATGCTGGGCTATCAGAGCCTGAATGACCCGTCAGTGCCAGGCTTCTATCGGTTTCTGGCAAGAGTCGGCGACGGCATGATACGGATGCAGATCGTCCGGCTGGAATTTGCGGAAGGGGAGACAACACTATGAAATATGCCGGAATGCCAATGGGGATGTGGACGCTGTTCGCCGGTTCGTTCCGGAAGGACCTCACGCCCGCCATGTGCCGTCTGGACTACACCATGAGCGACGCCGGCGGCGCGTCCGACTTCGTGCGCGAATACACCCTCGCCTCCGGCGGCCCCTACTGCGACTGCGGGTACAAGAAAAAACCGGCGGCAGGCACAAAATAACGCTGCAGACTGGAAAACAGGGACATGAACAGATACGCCGCGATCTGCGGGCAGGAGAGAAGGAAAACGATATGCTGTATTCGGAAAAACTGAGACCCTTTGCGGCTGCGCATCCGTGCCGGACGATCGACGTTGACGGCGCGCAGTTTCGCTACATCCTGACCGGAAAGCCGGAGGGCCGGACGCTGGTCTTCCTCAACGGCGGGATGAACACGCTGGAAATGTGGATGGACTATGTGGACGCGCTGGCGGACACCGGGCGCGTGCTGCTGTTCGACTATCCGCAGCAGCTGCGCACCAACCAGGCGCTCGTGGCGGGCATGCACGCGTTCTTTGCGGCGCTCAAGGGGAAGATCCTGCTCATCCTGCCCGATCAGGATTTCTTCTCCGAGCAGATGCAGCAGGACCTCATCCGGCTGATGCACGAGCCGGAGATCCGCTATGTCTCTGGCGGGCACCTGTCCACCGTGCTGAAGACGGAGGACTATATCCGCACGATCCGGGCGTTCCTTGCCGGCCAGCCGGACTGAGCCCGATGCCCGCGCCTATGCACCCGCTAAAAGGGGGAATGAAGCATGATGATCGTTCTGCAGCTTGTGCTCTATTGCCTGCTGTTTTTCCTGTTGGTCAAGGCCGCGGCGGGGAACGACGGGCTGCGCTGCCTGTATTTTATCCGAAGGAATATCAGGAGGAGGCCTTCCGGCGGGGACTGGCGGAAAAAGAAACCGTCGCGCGGCAGAGCAAACGCTTCATGATCCCGTTCTGCCTCGTCATGCTCGCCGCGCTGGCCGCGATCCTCACGTTCTGGAACCGCGCTGCGGACTTTAAGACGGCCCTGTGGCAGGCCGCACTCTTTCTCGTGGTCATGAACTGGTTTGACGGGATCGTGATCGACCGGCTCTGGGTCGGCCGCAGCCCGGTCTGGCGCATCCGCGGCATGGAGGGCATCCCCTATGTAAAGCCGTGGAAGACC
>OLSN01003406.1_pt1 | contig 10276 bp, 10 predicted proteins | sample 1672411 | NCBI WGS metagenome assembly OLSN01 (sample SAMEA3136683, study PRJEB25190) | human gut metagenome | biome: human gut; feature: human-associated habitat; material: faeces | place: Austria | collected 2013
TGTCGGCAATGCTCGCGGGCGCGTTCATCGCGTTCGGCGGCATGTATTTCTGCGTATTCTTAGGCGACCCAACAATTCCGTTCGCAGCGCAACGCATGGTCGGCGGCATTTGCTTCTGCCTCGGCCTCGTGCTTGTGCTGTGCTGCGGCGCTGAGCTGTTCACAGGCAACTCGCTTATGTGTTGCGCGAAGGCATCGGGCAAAATCGACTGGGCCGGTATGCTGAAGAACTGGGTCATTGTGTGGTTCGGCAACCTCGCTGGTGCGCTCGTCGCCGTTGCTCTGATCTACTTCGCTCAGGTCTACGCCATGAACGGTGGCGCCGTTGGCCAGGCGATGGTCAGTGTTGCGGCCGGCAAGGTTTCGCCCGATTGGTTCACGCTGTTCGCGAAGGGCATTATGTGCAACATCCTCGTGTGCCTGGCGGTATGGATTGGCTTTGCGGGACGCACGGTGGCCGACAAGGTTATCGGCATCATCCTTCCGATTTCCGCCTTCGTCGCCTGCGGCTTCGAGCACTGCGTTGCCAACATGTTCTTCCTGCCGACCGGCCTTTTGCTCAACTCCATGGGCATCGGCGCCGAAGGCGCAATTACGATGGGCGGCATTCTGTTCAACCTGAGCGCTGCCACACTCGGCAATATTGTCGGCGGCGTGCTTGTTGGCATGGCCTACTGGTACATTTACGCGAAGCGCGCAAAGTAAATTGACGTTTCGAGCCTAGAACGCCGGCGTGAATGCGTCGGCGTTCTTCTTTTCGCACGAGAGGCTTCGCCGCCGTTTGCGAGCAAAATGGCGTCGCGGGAAGGCCACCCGCATTTCGCGTTCAATCAGCCCGTCGGAAAACAACACGGCGAGCCTATGGAATTCGACACGATTCATTGCCATTTGCTTTCGTTAAATAAAGTGGTTCACAAGGCAAGGCAGCAGTGCTACCATTCATGTCGCTGTTTCAGGGCGGGGTGAAATTCCCCACTGGCGGTGAACCGGCTGCGGGCAAAGGGCACGCAGGCGTTCGGCATCTGGGCCGTTCGCGAACCGGCAGTCCGCGACCCTTCCAATGCTGGCGCGTTGGCAAGGCTGATTTGGTGAGAGTCCAAGACCAACGGTTAAAGTCCGGATGAAAGAGGCAGGTGATCTTATGTCTGAACAGTCTACGCATATCCAATTCAAGAACACGAATAAGTGGGACACGAAGTAACTCGTGACCATGGCGCTTATGTGCGCTATTGCCACGCTTTTCATGTTCGTGCAAATTCCGCTGCTTCCGGCAGCACCGTTTCTGACGTATGACCCGTCGTTCGTTCCCGCAATGGTCGTCGGCTTCGCATACGGCGCCGGCCCCGGCGCGGCAGTTGGCGCACTCGCAATCGTGATTCACGCGCTCATCACCGGCGACTGGGTTGGCGCGCTCATGAACCTCGTTGCGGCGCTGCTGTTCATTTTGCCCGCTGCCATTCTCTACAAGAAGATGCACACCTACAAAGGCGCGATCATCGGCTTGATTCTAGGCGTCGTGCTCGCAACGCTCGGCTCCATCGTGGCGAACCTCACCATCGGCGTGTGGTTCTGGTACGGTTCCGCCGACGTGATTTTGCCGCTCATGATTCCCGCGGTTATTCCGTTCAACCTTTTGAAGACTATTTTGAACTCCGTGCTCACGCTCGTTGTGTATAAGGCCGTCTCGAACCTTATCACCCCGAAGAAGAAGCAAGTTAAGGGCCGCGTTTCCGAATAACGCGCCTTCTCCCCAAGCTGGCCGTTGCATGCGCAGCGGCCAGACGTGTTTATGAAGGACCCGATTATGATCGATTGCTCCAACGTTCGATTCACCTACGATGGCGAGCGCTTCGTGCTGCGAGGCATCGATTTGCATATCGCCGACGGCGAATTCGTTTGTATCCTGGGCGGCAACGGCTCCGGCAAATCGACGCTCGCGAAGCACATGAATGCCTTGCTCGTGCCCGACGAGGGCTGCGTGCGCGTTGCGGGCCACGATACGCAAGACGAAGAATACGTCTACGACATTCGCTCCACCGCAGGCATGGTGTTCCAGAACCCCGACGACCAGCTCGTCGCATCGCTCGTGGAAGACGACGTGGCATTCGGTCCTGAAAACCTCGGCATCGAAAGCACGCACATCGCCGAGCGCGTAAAGCAAGCGCTTAAAGAAGTGGGCCTCGTTGGCTTCGAGCGTCACGAAACCCACGCGCTTTCAGGCGGCCAGAAGCAGAGCGTCGCCATCGCCGGCGTGCTCGCCATGGAGCCGCGCGCGCTCATTTTGGACGAAGCCTCTTCGATGCTCGACCCCCGCGGCCGCAAAGGCCTCATGCGCGTATGCCGCGAGCTCAACGACCGAGGCATGACCATTATCATGATCACCCATTACATGGAAGAAGCCGCAGCGGCCGATCGCGTTGTGGTCATGAACGAAGGTCGCATCGCGTGCGAAGGCACGCCCGAAGAGGTGCTCACGCAGGCCGACGAGCTGGCGGCGCTCAACCTGGACGTGCCGTATTCCTGCCAGCTGGGCTTGGCGCTCCAAAAGGCGGGCATGCACGTTGTGCCGCACGTGAATGAAACGCAGATGGTCGCAGAAATCGCCGCGAAGCTCTCTGAAGTGGGCAAACTTGGCGAAGCGGGCCATGCGAAAGATATCGACCCCGCCTTCCATGCGACTGCTCCCGCGCCTTCGGAAGACGCGTTGCTGCGCTTCGAGGACGTTTTCTTCACCTATACGAAATCGAAGAAAGAGCGCAAGCGCAAAAAGCTCGGCTCGAAGCCCGAAGAACGCGCGGCCTGGGGCAATGACCCCAATGAAGTGTGGGCTCTCAAAGATATATCGTTCGAGCTGCGCCGCGGCGAATTCTTGGGCATCGCTGGTCACACGGGATCGGGCAAATCGACCCTTCTTCAGCATATGAACGGCCTGCTTCAGCCGAGCCGTGGGCGCGTGCTCGTGGGCGGCGAGGACCTAGCCGACAAAAAAGCCGCGGCTGCGGCGAAAGCGCGCATCGGCATCGTATTCCAATACCCCGAGCGCCAGCTGTTCGCTACCACCGTGTTCGACGATGTCGCGTTTGGCCCGCGCAACCTGGGCCTTTCGGGCGATGAGGTTGAAGCGCGCGTTCGCGAGTCGCTTTCCCGCGTGGGCCTTTTCATCGACAGCCTGCGCGACATGAGCCCCTTTGAGCTTTCGGGCGGCCAGCAGCGCCGCGTCGCTTTCGCCGGCGTGCTCGCCATGAACCCCGAGGCGCTCGTGCTCGACGAGCCCGTAGCGGGACTCGACCCCGTGGCGCGCCGCGAGTTCCTGGAGCTCATTGCCCAGCTGCACAAGCAGGGCACGACGATCGTCATGGTGTCGCACAGCATGGACGACTTGGCCGCGATGTGCGACCGCGTGGTCGTGCTCAAGGAAGGCGAAATCGTGCGCCAGGGCACGCCAGCGCACGTGTTCATGCACGCCGCCAAGCTCAACGAGATCGGCCTGGGCCTTCCCGCCCCGCAGCGCATGGCCTATGCGCTCATCGATGCGGGCGCGCCGCTAAGCACCGATGAGCTCTATTCAATCGACTCGCTCGCTGCCGAAATCGCCTCCATCGCGGAAGGCGGTGCGCGATGAACGAAGTGTTCTCTTTCGGAAGTTATTACCCCGGGGATAGCCCCTTGCACAAATGCGACGCGCGCACGAAGCTCACGCTTGGATTCGTGTTCTTGATCGTTGCGCTTATGGCACAGGGGTTTGCTGGCCTGGGCGTGATCGCGGTGTTCGTGGCATTCCTCTATGTGGTATCGCGCATCCCATTCGGCAAGGCCATGCGCTCGCTCGCGCCGCTCATGGCAATCGCGCTTATTTGCGCGCTGCTGAACCTCTTCGTCGACCAAAGCGGCGAGACGCTGTTCAAGTGGGGCATTATCGAAATCAGCACCGGCAGCGTGCATTCGTGCCTGTTCGTCGGTTGCCGCATCATTTTAATGATGATGGGCATGAGCCTTATCACCATGACGACCACGACGCTCGACCTTACTGCGGCCGTTGAGCAAATGCTGCATCCCTTCGCCCGCTTCGGCGTGCCCGCGCACGAGCTGGGCATGATCATGGGCATCGCCCTGCGTTTCATGCCGCAGTTCGCAACCGAACTCGCGAACGTCTACCACGCGCAAATCAGCCGAGGCGCCGCGCTCGACGGCAGCCCCGTGAAGGGTCTGCGCATGCTTTCAAGCGTGACGATTCCGCTGTTCGCGAGCGTCTTCCGCCATGCAGAAACGCTGTCGGCCGCCATGGATGCGCGCTGCTACCACGGCGAGGAGGGCCGCACGAGGCTCCACCCGCTGCGCTATTCGAAATTCGACGCATTTGCCATTGCCGCGTTCGCCGTGCTCGTGTGCGGCGTCGTCGCCGTGAACGTGCTGCTCTAGAAAGGAAAGGCCATGTCTGAAAACGAAATGCCCGTCGAAGGGCTCGAAAAGGTTCTGCAATATATGACCTCGGTGCCCGCCTGGTATTTGGCGACGAGCGTCGACGGACAGCCCCACGTGCGTCCGTTTTCATTCGCCCAAATCCAAGATGGCAAGCTGTGGTTCGTAACCGCCACCACGAAAGACGTGTGGCAGGAGCTTCTGCAAAACCAGCTCTTCGAAGCCACCTCATGGTGGCCGGGGCACGGCTGGCTCATTTTGCGCGGCAAGGCGGGGTTGGTCGACGAGGCGTCGCCCGAAATGCGCGAAGCTGGATGGCAACACCTCGAAGGCCTCGGCGAGCACTACGACGGACCAAACGATGAAACGCTCGTATTCTTCAGCGCCGATGAGCCCCAAGCATGGATTTGCGACCACGAAGAGTGGGTGCCTGTAGAACTGTAAGCTTCCGCACCCCGCACGGCACGGCTTCGCCGTAAGAGGCGATGCACAGAGCCCGCACGACACAGCGTGTAGACAACATATATATAAGGAGTACGCATGGACGAAATCGTACAGTATCTCACGGGCATTCCCGCATGGTATTTGGCCACCATCGACGCGGCCGACCCCACGCAGCCTCGCGTGCGCCCGTTCTCGTTCGCCGCGCAGGCCGACGGCAAGCTGTGGTTTTCCACGTCACGCGACAAAGATGTATGGCGCGAGCTTGAGGCGAATGCCAAGTTCGAGCTTTCCGGATGGAAGCCGGGCGAATGCTGGATTGTCGTGGAAGGCGAAGCCGAACTCGCCGACGACGAGGTATGCCCCGATGAAGTTCGTCAAGCGGGCTTCGAGCACATGGTAGGCATCGGCGAGCACCACGATTCGCCCAACGACGGCCGTCTTGCGTTTTTCAGCGTGAAGAACGGCACGTGCCGCATTTGCGACATCGACGGCAGCGAGCGAAAGTTTCAGTTCTAAGCCACACGCCAACCCGATGTTTTGCTCGATAGCAGCCCGCTCGCCCGCCTCACACGAGTCTGCAACCTCACGTGAACCAATCGCTTCCGCCAATTGTTCGCAGGGGCGATTGGTCCGTTCCGCGAGCAACCACTTCACCGCTGCATCATTTTTCTTTCGATTTGGTGTCGTTCATCTTTGTAAAGTCCAGATTAAATCGCGCGAGTGGTATCATACGTCCTCATGGATACAATAATTAATGCTCTCACTCAAATCGATGCTGTTGTATGGGGCCCGGCGATGATTTGCCTGCTCTTAGGCTCGCATATCTTCCTGACCATTCGTACAGGGTTCATCCAGCGCAAGCTGCCGACAGCCATCAAAATGTCCCTCGCTAAAGACGAAGACGCCGAAGGCGACGTAAGCCAATTTGGTGCGCTTGTCACGGCTCTCGCCGGCACCATCGGCACGGGATCCATCGTCGGCGTCGCGACCGCCATTATCGCCGGCGGCCCGGGCGCCGTCTTCTGGATGTGGCTCACCGGCGTATTCGGCATCGCCACCAAATACTGCGAGGTATTCGCGTCGGTCAAATACCGCGTGAAAGACCACAAGGGCGAAATGCTCGGTGGCGCGATGTACGCATGGGAGCGCGCGTTCAAGCACTCCGACGGCAGCGTGCCCTGGTGGGCCAAGCTTGGAGCGGTTGCGTTTGCCGCCTTCGCCGTTATCGCCACCATCGGCACGGGCTCCGCAGTGCAGTCGGCTGCCATTACCGGCATCATCGAGTCGAGCTTTCCGGGCGTTCCCGATTGGGCTATCGCGCTCGTGATTGCCATCGCCGTGGCGCTCGTTATTTTTGGCGGCGTGAAATCCATCTCGAGCGTTGCCGAGAAGCTCGTGCCGTTCATGGCCGTAGCATATTTCGGCGGCTGCATGGTTATTCTCGCTATCAACTGGCAATACGTCGGCCCCGCGCTCGCGATGATTTTCGAATGCGCGTTCACGTCGAAGGCCGCATTCGGCGGTGCAGTGGGTTCGGGCATTATGGTTGCCTTGCAGTTCGGCTGCGCGCGCGGCTTGTTCTCGAACGAATCGGGCTTGGGCTCGGCTCCTATCGTTGCGGCTGCTGCTGCAACGAAGAACCCCGCACGTCAGGCGCTCGTCGCCATGACGGGCACGTTCTGGTCGACCGTCGTGATTTGCGCCGTTACGGGCATCGTGCTCGTTGCCGTTGGCATCGCCAATCCCGGCCTCATCGAAAATGGCGGCATTAAGGAAGGCGCCGCGCTCGCTTCGGCGGCGTTCGCAACCATTCCTTATATTGGCACTCCGATTCTAGTGCTTGGCATGGTGAGCTTCGCGTACTCCACCATTTTGGGCTGGAGCTACTACGGAAACCGCTGCGTGACCTATCTATTCGGCGCGAAAGCCCAGCTTCCTTACCAGGTGTTCTACGTTATCATCGGCTTTTTGGGCGCTGTGGGTATCGGCGACGCCGTCTGGCTCGTTTCCGACATTGGCAATGCGCTTATGGCCATTCCAAACATCATCATGGTGCTCGCGCTTTCCGGCCTTATCGCACGCGAGACTCAGCACTATATCTACGATGGCAATCTTGATGAAGTGTGCGAAGACGAAATTCCCATGATTGAATCGAAGTAGTTCGTCAGAGCGCTCTGACGAACAGTGGCAATAAGATAGATGTATGAATGGCGGCCATCGTACCGCCATTTTTAGCATGTGCGCCTGTTTGAATATCATTTCAGGCATCGAATGCGTCGAGACGGAGCATGCGGCAAAAATAGATGCATCGAAAGAAATTCGACAGAGTCAAATGAGCGTGAGCAAAGAAGAGGGGAGTGCAAACTTAAACGCAGGCGCAAGTAGCGAAACCGACGGTCAATCTAGCCTCAATGACTCCCTAGATTCTAAAGCGCCCAGCAGTTCCACAGAACCCAGCACGCCGTTTGGAGACGACCCCATCAAGTCGATTGACGAGTGCTGCGAACAAGTAGGGGAGCAACATGGCCTTACACCCCGCGAGCGCGAGATTTTTACCATGCTTGCCAAAGGGCGCAACGGACGCTTCATCATGGAGCACTATGTTATCTCACGCAACACGGTAAAAAGCCATATCAAGCATATCTATTCCAAGCTCGACGTGCATTCGCAGCAGGAGCTTATCGACATGGTGGAAAGCGAGCTCGAATAACCTTGGAGCCTCTAGTGGCTCAGGCGCCGTTCGCGTACGCTTTAATGCCATTCGACCTGATTTATCGCCCGGGCTTATAAATTCACCGCCGCTTGCCGCGCGAGCGTGCCGCTTACCGCCGCTTTAGTCCACTAAAGCGGCTTTCTGTAACCCGCACGCAACACGTTCGTTACAATTTCGCCAGCCATTGAGAGGCGAGGAGAAACATACCGCATGTACGACAAGCACACGGAAGAGCAGGAGCAGGCGGCCCACAGGCCGAAGCCCGGAAACGAGACTACCGCCAAAAGCGAACTCGTCCTTGAACGTTTGCTCGCCGCGCATGGGGCATGGTTCGATGTGTCGCGAGACGTTAGCGTTGCTGGCCGTGCTTTCCGCGCGCTCGCGCAGTTCCATTCCTTCGGCGAGCAATACGTACTCGTGAAGCGCGTGAAGCTGTGGGAGGCCGAAGAGCACGAGTACATGCTGTTCGACGTGCGCGACCACATCGATGCCGAGGCAGCGCGTTCCTACGTCGAGTTCATGAAGAACGAGGCGCTCGAACTCGTGAAGCCCGAACCAAACCATATGTCCTCGTTTAGAACGCTAGTCGTAATCGCCAATTCGGCGAGCGATGAAGCATGCACCCTGTTCCGCAAAACGAGCCACCGCAAGAATTTCATGTGGGGCATACGCGGATGGAGCGACGTGCGACTCGCGCTCATCGATTTGTCGAAGCCACAAGGCTCTCGCGTCGTGTGCAACGGCGCTGCCAAGCGCATTCGCAAATCGCTTGAGGCGAATGCCACCGACACGCTTCGCGGCTAGCCGTTTCAAGCTCTCTATGGCGCAGGCCGCTCGTCAGGTTGCCACGACGCTGCGGCTACCCTGGGTGTTATCGCCCAACGTTGCTATATATAGAGGAGTTTTACATGAATGCCATGCTGGTTCTGCTCATCGGCGCGGCTGTCCTCGTCGTGGGTTATATCTTCTACGGCGGTTGGCTTGCCAAGCAATGGGGCGTTAACGCCGACCGCGTAACGCCTGCCCACGAGTTCGAAGACGGTGTCGACTACGTTCCCGCCAAGCCTTACGTCGTTTTGGGCCACCATTTCTCGTCCATCGCGGGCGCAGGCCCCATTAACGGCCCCATTCAAGCAGCCGTGTTCGGCTGGGTTCCGGTGCTTTTGTGGGTGCTCATCGGCGGCATCTTCTTCGGCGCTATGCATGACTTCGGCGCCCTGTTCGCATCGCTGCGCCATAAAGGTCAAACGCTCGCGAGCGTTATTCAGGAAAACATCGACGACACTGCGAAAAAATTGTTCTGCATCTTCGCGTACCTCACGCTGATTTTGGTCGTCGCCGCCTTCGCGTCCATCGTTGCCGGCACGTTCGCCGTAGTTCCCAACGCCGATGGCGTTGTGGAAATGACGGGCACGAACCTTGCGAACAGCCGGACTGCCATGATTTCCGTTCTGTTCATCGTCGCCGCCGTCATTTGGGGCGTCGCACTTCGCGGCCGTTCTATTCCCGGCCCCGTGAACATCGCTCTGGCGATCGTTGTCATCGTCGCTGTGGTTGCCATCGGCTACAACTTCCCGGTTTTCGAGCTCAACAACTTCACCTGGATGTGGATTGTAGGTGCCTACATTTTGGTCGCCTCGATCGCCCCGGTGTGGATTCTGCTGCAACCGCGCGACTACCTTTCGAGCTACCTGCTCTATGGCATGATCGCGCTCGCCCTGGTGGGCATCATTGGCGCGGGCGTTACCGGCGCTGCCACCAATCTGGACATTCCGGCGTTTACCGGTTTCACCGCCGTGAAGGGCGACAGCAAAGTCGCGACCACGGGCTTTTTGTTCCCGGCGCTGTTCATCACCATCGCATGCGGCGCGATTTCGGGCTTCCATAGCCTGGTGGCTTCGGGCACGACGTCCAAGCAGCTCGACCATGAAAGCGAAGCGCAGCCCATCGCCTATGGCGGCATGCTGCTCGAGTGCCTGGTCGCAATTATTTCGCTGTGCGCCGTGGCGTTCGTGTTCGACGGCTATATGGACGGCACCTACGCGTCGCCCACGCAGGTTTTCGCAGGCGGCCTCTCTCAGATGCTCGGCTGCATCCCCGGCCTTTCCGGCGCCGAGGACATTGCATACTCGCTGCTGATTCTGGCCGTTTCGGTGTTCTGCCTGACTTCGCTTGACACCGCGACCCGCCTTGGCCGCTACATGTTCCAAGAGCTCTTCATTCCCGCAGGCAAGACCCGCGAAGAGCTTTCCGGCTGGCGCAAGTTCTTCTCGAACCCCGTTGTGGCAACGCTCATCACAGTGACGCTCGGCGTTGCGCTCGGCCTCACCGGCTACCAACTCGTGTGGCCGCTGTTCGGCGCCGCCAACCAGCTGCTCGCCGCGCTCGGCCTGCTGGCCGTGTGCGCATGGCTCGGCAATGCCGGCCGCAACAACAAGATGTTCTATGTTCCCATGGTGTTCATGCTCATCGTGACGCTCACTTCGCTCGCGCTTACCATGCAGGCGAAGTTCCTGGCCATCGCAGGCGGCGCACTCACGCTGGCCAACGGCCTGCAGCTCGTGCTCGCGGTACTGCTCGCCGTGCTCGCGGTGGTACTTGCTATTAAGGGCGCCCGCGTGATTTTCGGCAACAAAAAGAAGGAAATCGCCGAGTAAGGCAAATACATTCAACGCAGCCCCACAGCTGCCACAAGGGTCCG
>OLSN01003409.1_pt1 | contig 10262 bp, 8 predicted proteins | sample 1672411 | NCBI WGS metagenome assembly OLSN01 (sample SAMEA3136683, study PRJEB25190) | human gut metagenome | biome: human gut; feature: human-associated habitat; material: faeces | place: Austria | collected 2013
TCTAACAGCTGACGAAATTGCTAACGAAGCTGACTTCTTCTGCTTCGGTACAAACGACCTTACTCAGCTTACATTCGGTTTCTCACGTGACGACGCAGGTAAGTTCCTTGACGCTTACTATGACGCTAAAATCTTTGAAAACGATCCGTTCGCTAAGATTGACCAAAAGGGTGTTGGTAAGCTTATGGAAACAGCTATTAAGCTTGGTAAGCCGGTTAATCCAAAACTTCACATCGGTATCTGCGGTGAACACGGCGGCGACCCATCATCAGTTGAGTTCTGCCACAAGATTGGTCTTGACTATGTTTCATGCTCACCATTCCGTGTGCCAATCGCAAGACTTGCAGCTGCTCAAGCTAAGATTAACGAAGAAAACTAATTCATTATCGAATATGATAATAAAACAGGCAAAACCTTTCGTTTTTGCCTGTTTTTTTATACGAAATTCTCTCCTCCACTTAATTTATTTCAAAAAATTTTCAAAAAACTATTGACTTAGAGTAAACTCCAAGTATTATAATATACTTGTAAATAAAAAATATATGCGAGGTGATTTTAATGACTATAAAAGAAGTAAGCGAAAAATACGATATTTCGCAGGACACTTTGCGATATTATGAACGTATCGGAATGATACCGCCTGTTACACGAACATCAAGCGGTATTCGTGATTATCAGGAAAGCGACTTAGGTTGGGTTGAGCACGTTATTTGTATGCGAAGTGCCGGTCTGCCTGTCGAATCTATAATCGAATATGTCAAGCTTTGTCAAGAGGGTGACGAAACCATTCCGGCAAGACTTCAGCTTTTGGTTGAGCAAAGAAAAAATCTACTCGACCAAATGGGACAAATGAATGTCACATTAAAGCGACTGAACTACAAAATCGACCGTTACGAAACAGCCGTGAAGACAGGCGAATTATCTTGGGATTGACGTTGCTAAAGTCATTGTATACAAAACAAAATAGGTAAATAACATTAAATAAACTTATGGAGGAATTTTAAATGTATATTGAAAAAATCAATCAACCGACAGACGTAAAAAATTTAAACAGCGAACAACTTCACGTTCTCGCAGATGAAATGCGTCAAGCACTTTTGCAAAAGCTAAGCAAGCACGGCGGACACTTCGGTCCTAATCTTGGTATGGTAGAGGCAACAATCGCACTTCACTATGTCTTTAATTCTCCGACAGACAAAATCGTATATGATGTTTCTCACCAAAGCTATCCGCACAAAATGCTTACAGGCAGAAAAGATGCGTTTTTGTACGAGGACAAGTATGATGATGTATCGGGTTACAGCAATCCCGACGAAAGCGACCACGATTTCTTTACAATCGGTCACACTTCAACTTCCGTTTCACTTGCCTGCGGTCTTGCAAAAGGTCGTGATTTAAAGGGTGACAGTGAAAATATAATTGCCGTAATCGGTGACGGTTCACTTTCGGGCGGTGAGGCTCTTGAAGGACTTGACTTTGCAAGTGAGCTTAACAGCAATCTTATAATAGTTGTAAACGATAACGATATGTCTATCGCAGAAAATCACGGCGGTTTGTATAAAAACCTAAAACAGCTTCGCAATACAGACGGTAAATCGGAATGTAATCTTTTCAAATCAATGGGACTTGACTATGTATTTGTAAAAGACGGAAATGACATTGATTCGCTTATCACCGCATTCGAGCAGGTTAAAGACAGCACTTATCCTGTAGTTGTTCACATTTGTACCCAAAAAGGTAAAGGCTACAAAATAGCAGAAGAAAACAAGGAAAATTGGCACTACTGCGGTCCATTCAACCTTGAAACAGGTAAATCCGATATGTCGCAAGACGGCGGAGAAGATTATTCGTCAATGACAGCCGATATTCTTTTAAAGAAAATGAAAGAGGACAAGACCGTTGTCGGAATTACATCTGCCACACCTACCGTTTTCGGTTTCACAGAGGACAAGAGAAAAGAGGCAGGCTCACAGTTTGTTGACGTTGGTATCGCCGAAGAAACAGCCGTTGCACTTGCGTCAGGTATCGCAAAGAGCGGCGGCAAGCCTGTTTACGGTGTTTACAGCACATTTATTCAACGTACCTACGACCAGCTTTCACAGGATTTATGTATCAACAACAGTCCCGCAACACTCCTTGTATATTTGGCGTCTGTTTACGGTATGAATGACGTTACTCACCTTGGTATATATGATATTCCGATGATGTCTAACATTCCTAATCTTGTCTACCTTGCACCGACAACAAAGGAAGAATACCTTGCAATGCTTGATTGGAGTATTGAGCAAAACGACCACCCTGTTGCAATCCGTGTACCTATCAGTGTTGTATCAGACGGCAAAAAGGTTACAAAGGACTTCAGCAAGCTAAATGAATATGAAGTTACTCAAAACGGCAGTAAAATTGCAATCGTTGCACTTGGCTCATTCTATTCGGTAGGTGCAAAAACGGCTGAAATTATCGAAAACAAAACAGGTGTAAAACCTACACTTATAAACCCGATTTACATTACAGGTACTGACGATAAGCTTTTGGAACAGCTTAAAGAAAACCATGACATTGTTATAACAGTCGAGGATGGTGTTTTAGACGGCGGTTTCGGCGAAAAGATTGCAAGATTTTACGGCAATTCTGACGTCAAGGTATTGAATTACGGTTTAAAGAAAGAATTTCTTGACAGATATAACCCTGAAGAAATCGTCAAAGCAAACCGTCTTACTCCTGAGCAAATTGCAGAGGACGTTTGCGGTATAATCGGTTAATAAGAGATGAAATATTATGAAAAACTAATTTTATAAGATAACAAAAAACTGATGTGTTTCCACATCAGTTTTTTTGTTTATTGTACATTATTAACGATACGTACTATATTCGCATATGGTTTCTGCTTATTATCCCAAGCATAAACCTCTATATCCGTATACTCTTTATCAATCAAATCTATTCCCTTTAACTCGCTTGCCTGTGGCATTTTCATTCCCACAAGCTTACCGTTATTCTTAAAGGCAACATACACATTAACATCATTCATATCCACATTTTCAAAATCAAGTGTGACATCAAGTTTGTTGTTGCTATTTATCATAGCTGTGATTTTGTTGTTTGCCAAATTTGGTGTCGCTATTGGGATTACCGTTGGGATTGCTGTCGGAATTGTTGTCGGCTTTAATGTTGAAGTAACCGCCGGTGTTGCTGTCGGCTTTAATGTTGGTGTTGCCGTTGACACTACCGTCGGTGTTGCTGTCGGCTTTAATGTTGGTGTTGCCGTTGGCACTACCGTCGGCGTCGCTGTCGGCTTTAATGTTGGTGTTGCCGTTGGCACTACCGTCGGTGTCGGCTCTTCTCCCTCAAATTCCAACACAAGTGTCGGTCCTTGTGCGTCTGTACCGCTGTATTCCTTTGACGCGATAACCTGTTCACGTCCTGTACCTGTCCACAACGTAAACGTAATCAAATTATCTATACACTTCTCTTTTATCACATCCGTAACATCAAACGATATTTCCTTGTAATCGACATTGTATGCAGGTGTCACTTGTAAACCCAATGACGACAACGGCTACCCTCGCCTCTTGTCTTTATATCATTTATAGTAACGGTTGCCTCATCCCAATCATTTTTTGAACAATAATCGAGGTGCAAAACCGAATTTCTCTTATCTGTATTAGTAAATTTATCGTACAATTTCAATGTTGCCGAAGTCAATTTTTTACCGGCATATTTAGAAAGGTCAAAACGTATCAACCCCAAACCTTTAGTATCCTTTAATCCCGGAGATGTTGACGAGTAATAATCTGTTGCCTGATTAATTTTCAGTTCTTCATCAGATCCGTGTGCTGTTGTACCGTCAACAAGATATGTGTCTGCGTCCGGAGTGACAGAAACCGAAACAGGTTCCGGTGTTGTCTTAATTGTCGGACGTGGTGTAATTGACGATGTGTCCGGATAAGTCACCTCCGTAAATGACGTATTCGGTGCAAGGTAGTTTAACGTGTTGCCACCCGAATCTTTCGCCAAAGCCGCCGAACCGATGTAATAACTTGTATGCGGCGGCTGGTTGTATCCGACATTCTGCCATGCTATTGCGCAACGATATTGACTGTCGTGCATAAGCGTTGTAAGTCTGTAATCAGTCGGAATAGTCGAGAAATAGATTCTCACACCGTCACCGTATCTAAGCACGATTTCTTCACGCCAATCACCGAAAAGGTCGGCTGTAAGACACGCATTTGACTTTGAACTGTTATTTATTGAACCCGGCAATGTTGCATTTTTACTGTTACAATAAATTCTTTCCGTACCGCTTGTTACGCTGTATTTTACAAGTTTATTTCCGTCAAGCAATTCTCGTCCCAAATCACCGTCCCAATAAACTGCAAAATTCTCCATATTGCTTCCATGGGAATTAGGTATATCTCCTACTTTTTCACCTGCTTGATTATATATACCGTCAGCCGCTACCGACCAGAACAACGAAAGATTACCGCTTGACAGTGCATATTCATCATCGACATTATCCATAATACCTCTGCCTATATCTCCCTGTGCGGCTTGTAGCATAATATCACCATTATATCTCTTTATATCTACCGCATATGGAATTATTTTATCATTGTGCTTACCTGCCTCGTGTGCCATAAATATTTCTTGTTTTCCGTCGTTATCAAAGTCCGAAACGTGTTCTGCGTCACCGTGTCCTCGACCGTCATACGTCAAAACAGTTCCGTCATGGTCAAGAACCGCACTGCCGAAAATAATCTCGTCATATCCGTCATTATCCACGTCAGCTACCGATACACTGTGTGCACCTTGTGCATAAAGCGTTTTGTTTGTATTATTTTTACTTGTACCGTCTGCATATTTTACGGTACAACCTGTACCGCCATTTGCTTCTGTCGGTGTATTAGTTGAAAGCCATTGTTCTTTAAGGTCTGTGCCGTCCCAAGTATATGCCGCCGCATACACATATGTATAATATCCCCTCGTCATAACAACACTTGGATGTACACCGTCAAGATATGCCACCGCTGCAAGGTATCTTTCACTTCTGTTTGCATAGCTGTCGCCCCATTTGGAAGATGTCAAAATGCTTCTCGGCGGGTCAAAATCAACAGTCTGCATTGCCGCACCTGTTTCACCGTTAAATACAGTTAAATACTCCGGTCCGCCATCCTTGCCCATAAGCAAACCGGATGAATTTCTGTAATCTTTTTTATCGTCACCCTTGGTTATATTTTTTCCTGCTTTTGAGACATAATTACCCTCACCGTCTTTTGAGCCCGGTGCTGTTTTTAATATGACTTCCGACTTACCGTCACCGTCAAAATCATAGACCATATATTGAGTATAGTGCGCACCCGCGCGGATATTAACTCCCAAATCTATTCTCCAAAGAAGAGTGCCGTCAAGCTCATATGCGTCCAAGTACACATTGCCCGTATAACCCTTAACGGAATTATCCTTTGAATTAGACGGGTCCCATTTTACTATGTATTCATATTCTCCGTCACCGTCAAGGTCGCCCACACTCATATCGTTTGCGGTATATGTATATTCTTCATCTTTCGGCGTCTTTCCTCCGTCAGGAACTTTAAACGCAATGTCTTTATATGCCACAGAACGACCTTTATATGTTGTGTTTGTTGTCCAAACATCAACCGCCTCTGTTTTGTCTATTGCCTCACCTTTTGGCACAACTGTATACTTGTTATCCGCCGTGCCTTTTGAATCGGTATAGCAAGTTGCATCGTGTTCGCCTGTTGTGTATATTTTTTCACTGTCACGGTATATATCAAATGCTTGATTTGTAAGACTTTCCGTACCCAAAAGTCGCCACGACAAATACACACCGCCATTTGTTTTAACGGCAACAGTTGCCTCGATCAAGTTTTTCCATTACTCGTTTTTCAGTAGTTGAATTTGTGTCGGCATATGACGTCAACACCGGTATTGACGCAACTGATGTAACCATTACAGCTGCCGTCAAAAATGCGGTTAATTTTTTTAACATAGTTTTTTCTCCCTTACTCCAAATCGATCCAATATCTCTCTTGAACCTCTTTATTCATTATAAACTTTAATGAATAAAAATTCAAGAAGAGAATGAAATATTTGTTGATTTTTATACTAAAAAAGCTGAATTTGAATATATCCAAATTCAGCTTTTATGCTAATTTCCGCATTCAATACTTATTTCGTTAAACACTGTCAAATAGTCATTTATTGTCTTATTATCTTTTTCCGCACCCGAAACATCCATAATAGCCTCGCCGTTATGCATCATAACAGTTCTTGTGCCATGCTCAACCGCGTGACGAAGATTATGCGTTACCATAATGGTTGTTATGTTCTTTTCATGAACAATCTTATCCGTAAGCATCATAACCGTATCAGAAGATTTAGGGTCAAGCGCAGCTGTATGTTCATCCAAAAGCAACAAATCAGGTCTGATCATAGTCGCCATAATAAGTGCAAGTGCCTGTCTTTGACCGCCCGAAAGTGAGCCTGCAAGAGTTGAAAGTCTGTTTTCAAGTCCCATACCCAAAAGTTCAAGCTGTGAACGATAAAAGTCTTTTCTCTGACGGTTAAGTCCAAACGAAAGACCGAAATTCTTACCCTTATTATCTGCGATAGACAGGTTTTCCCATATAGTCATTGACGGACAGGTTCCCATTGCGGGATTTTGAAAAACTCTGCCTATTCTCTGCGCACGTTTAAAGTTTTTCAGCTTATTAAGCTCCTTACCGTCAAGCAAAACACTTCCGCTGTCAATCGGCATATCGCCCGAAATGACATTTAACATAGTCGTTTTTCCCGAACCGTTTGAACCGATAACTCCGACAAAATCACCGTCGTTTACGGTTATGTTAAAATCCGAAAAAAGCACCTTTTCATCAATAGTTCCTTGATTAAAAGTTTTATAAATGTGAGAAAGTTCAAGCATTTTTCTTCACCCCAACTTTCTTCTTTTTAAGCAAAAATTCGTCTACGCAAAGTGTTGCGATAAACAAAATCGTAATCATAAGGTTTGTATCCTGCGAACGCAAGCCTGCGGCAAGTGCGATTGAAATACAAGCCTTATAAATAATCATACCGAAAAGCACGCCTGTTGTAATTCTGAGGAATTTAATTTTCTTAAATATAGTCGAGCCGATAATAACGGCGGCAAGACCCATAACAACAGTACCCGTACCAGACGCAACGTTAAACGCTTTGCCGTATTGGCAATACACCGCACCAGCAAGCGAAACAAGTCCGTTTGCAATCGCAAGACCGATAATTTTAATCGTTCCCGGATTTTGTGCAAGCGTGATTACAAGCCCCTCATTATCTCCGACACTTCTTAAAAGGAATCCCGACTTGGTACGCATATACCAATCAAGTGCAAACTTTGCGATAAGCGTAATCACAAGAATAACAACAAGTTTAGAGTACAATGCAAAGTGACCGTTTCCGAAAAGGAAAGCTGTCTGTGAGAAAATAGTCGTTGTATCCATACTTAGGAAATCCGACGCTTTTCCGACTATTCCGTAATTTATCGAATAAAGAGCCGTCATAGTAAGAATACCGCAAAGAAGATTGCGTATTCTGAGTTTTACGTTGAAAATTCCCGTAAACATACCGGCTATGCACCCTGCGGCAAATGCCGCAAGCAATGCAAGCCACGGATTAAGACCGTTATTAATCATCACAAAGCATATAGCTATTCCGAGAGGGAACGTACCGTCTACAGACAAATCGGGGAAATCAAGAATGGTATAGGTGATATACACACCCATAGCCATTATTCCATATATCAGTCCCTGCTCAAGTATTCCGACTATCAGTCCTTCAATCATGATTCAGACGGAGCGTTTTTGACCTCAGCTCTGTCTGTGATTGACTGCGGTATTGTTACTCCGATTTTTTCTGCGGCGTCAGTGTTGATTGTAATTTTACTTTCTGTAAGAGTTTCGTAAGGGATATTCTTAATGTCCTCACCCTTTAGCACTCTTGCAGCCATAACGCCTGCTTTTTTACCAAGTTCAATGTAGTCGATACCGGCTGACGCTATACAGCCGTTTCCTACTTGTTCTTCTTCACTGCCGAATACAGGAATGTTTTTAGCAGTTGCCTTTTCAAGAAGTATAGGCAAGTTTTCAACAACTGTGTTGTCTGTCATATTTGAGATACAGTCAACTTCGCTTACCAAAAGGTCTACTGCTTGCGGAATTTCAGCGGCATTTGTAATACCCTTTTCAACAAGTTCAAAACCGTATTCGCCTACTTTTTGCTTGTATCTTTCTATTGTAGAAACAGAATTTGCTTCACTTGTTGTGTAAAGTATACCGATTTTCTTTGCGTCAGGCAACATTTCACGGATAAGCTTTAACTGTTCGTCAACAGGCAACATATCGCTTACACCTGTAATTCCGTCCATTGCTTGTGTATCGCTTTCTGCAAGCTTTGCGGCAACAGGGTCTGAAACTGCGTTAAAGATTACAGGAATTTTTGCTTCATAAGCCGCATTGTAGCAAGCCTGTGCAGACGGTGTTGCGATACCGCATACAAGGTCCATACCTTGTGAAACAAATTGTTGTGCGATTTGTGTATTTGTTGAGTCGTCGCCTTTTGCAGATGATTCTGTAATATCATACTTGATACCCTCTGAATCAAGTCCCTGCTTAAAGCCCTCACGGCAGTTATCAAGCGACGGATGGTCTGCGTATTGAAGTACACCGATTTTGTATGTATCTTTAGCTTTTGTGTCTGTTGCTCCGTCAGTTCCACCGTTTTGTGTGCCTCCGCAACCTGCCAAAGAAACGGCACATAGTGCGGCTGTTAGTCCCATTGCAATAATCTTCTTTAAATTTTTCATTTTACATCTTCCTTTCTTTTTTGCAAGAAAAAACAGAAAAACCTCTCAGACAGATAAGTCCAAGAGGCATAAAAATCATATTAAAATATGCTCTGTCTGTTCTAATCTCATCTAATCTGTGTTATATTATACTAAACTTTACTGCCATTTGTCAATAGTAAAAACAAATTATCTGAAATTAAGTGTAGAAAGTCCGAGCGGTGTCGAATATTCAATCAACTTATTCTCTATTTGAGTCTTTCTGTCACCCTCAGCTATTGCCGGCTGATAGTCGTTATACTCATCATGACCCGAAATTGTTGCGGGAATAAGCGTCATATTATCGTCCTCCTGCATAACCCCGTCAACAAACGTAAATGTCTGTCTGTATATAACTGTGTCCTTGTCCGCCGGGTTATTGTTACCGCCGAAGCAGAAGTTACCTAAGCTGTACGCTATATATTTACCGTTGTATTTTTCAATACCCTGCAAAACGTGAGGGTGTGTTCCCAAAACAAGGTCTGCACCTGCGTCAATCGCCTTGTGTGCAAGCTCTGTTTGTGTATCGTTCGGAGCGGTAGCCTTTTCTTCGCCCCAGTGAATACTTACTATAACAAGCTGTGCACCAAGACTTTTAACCGAACCGATAACATTTTCAAGTTTTGCCGCCTCTGTTTCGTCAAGTGCGTCAATTCCGACAAGTCCGACCGATATTCCGTTTACATCTCTTATCGCAGTATTCGTACCTATAAAATTGGAGATACCGGCCTCATTCAAATATTTTATCGTGTCCGAAAGACTTACGTCACCGTAATCGGCACTGTGGTTATTTGCAAGGTTTGCCGCCTCAACACTTGACGATGTAAGTATCTGCACATATTCAGGCTTACCCCTGAAAGCAAACTGCTTATCCTGTCTTGTTCCTTGATTTGACAAAGTACCCTCAAAATTTACGATAGTTAAATCGTCCTCCGAAAATATCGGTGAAACATTTTTAAAGAAATATGAATAATCGCCGTTTAAAGACTCGGCAACCGATTTAAAGCTACCGTTTGGGTCTGCGTTTATGTCAGTTGCCAACGTACAGTCGCCGACAGCCGTCATTGTGACCGTCTGTACGGTAGGCGTATATTCTTTTTCAGCCTTTTTTTCTGCACGTTTATTAGATGTAAATGCAAGTACGGTGGCAGATATGAAAAGAATCACCGCCAAGCATATAGTTACCTTTCGTATACTCATTTATAATCTCCCAAGTTATTTTAATCAACAGTTTAATTTTATTCTAATGCAACTGTTTTGTCAATATAAAATTTAACCGTTTGGTTTAACAATCTTTTTGATTTTTTGTTTTAATGTTAAATACGCAAGTTTTGCTCACCATAAGAAGCCTTGAACTTCAACTCGTCAACCCAAGGAGCGTTGAACC
>OLSN01003412.1_pt1 | contig 10252 bp, 8 predicted proteins | sample 1672411 | NCBI WGS metagenome assembly OLSN01 (sample SAMEA3136683, study PRJEB25190) | human gut metagenome | biome: human gut; feature: human-associated habitat; material: faeces | place: Austria | collected 2013
AGCTGCGTGGCGTAGTAGCTATGTTGCTGACGCTGGTGATGGTGGTCGGATTGCTCCCGACGTCCGTGTATGCAGCGGACGCGGATGGCGGCGGCAATTCGGTCGTTGTCGAAAGTGTTTCTGACCCTGTGGAGGTCTCAAATGAAAAGTAAAGCCACCTGCCGGAGAAGCAGGTGGCTGTTTTTTTATGCGAAGCGAGATGTTGGTTTAGCCTCAGGCACGCGAAGCACTTCCCCTGCGTGGCGGTAATCAGCGTCGTGCGGGGGTGCATCCGTATGGGGGCTCAGGTAGGGCGTGGTAAGCGAAAGATGTGCTGCTCTGCCTGAACCCATTGCGGTGCGGTGCGGCGGGAGCTGGGGGGGCAAAGAGCTACAATGAAAGCGTTAATTCAGGTGCTGCTGTATTCTTTACACAATTCGATGTTGGAAAGCGACCTGCAGCCAAAGAAAGCGGGGTGAAAGTTCTCATCTTCTTTCAGCCAGTGATATGATGTGCCGGTTTTTCCTTTGGCAGCCTCGCAGAGAAGATTAAAAGTGCGCGGCCATCCGATATTTCCGGCAAGGCTACATGCGATATTTATGAAATTCTTGATGCGACTGTCCGGGTCGCAACCGGCGGAGTCCTTAGGCCTTGTCAGGCGAATGGGCTGGGCGATAAGAACAAAGTTCTCCCAAAAAGCAGCAAGAGACCACCTTGATGGATTCGAATCCGTCAGGCTTTTGTCTTTAAAGCGAAGATACTTGTCCATGAGGGAGGCAAACAGTACATCTAAGATATCTAAGGAGAACCCTGCCCGCAGTGCATTGTCAGCGTTTTCGTTGCGGAGCTGAATTTCCGCCCGCACCCAATGTTTTTCAGGTATCTTCTGTTCCGCTGCCTTATCGTAAAACCGAATATACACATTACTCTTTGATGAGCCAAAAGAAACAGTGAGGCCGTCTTCGATTTTTTTGCTGGAACGAATCTCACTGTTGACTCGCAAAAGTGATGTGTACCGCCCACTGTCTCGCAATTCCTTGAGTTTCCTAATATCAAGAATTCCGGTGAAATCGTCATAGGCAATATCGAGACGAGTTGTATGGGCATCGGGCGCAATGGCGATTTTTCGCAACGCCTCCCAGCCGATGGGAGACTCTCGCTCGAAGGTGCTACATCCTTTACCCGAAAAGGTTATAGCCACACCTTTTTGGTCAAGTCCGTGGTGGCAAATTATGATATTGTCAAAGCCACACGCTTCTTCATAAAAAGAAGGCAATGGGTTTATGCATTTCTCAAATGGCCAATGATGGTTCAATCCTATCTCGGTGGCAGCCTCATGAGGCGTCAAACCTTCTTTGCGGAAAGAAATGTGGTCAATATGCACGTAGTTGCTGATTTCGTCCATAATATAATCTCCTATTACAATAAATTTGGACAGGAAAGTCGGACAGCCAGTCCGGCTTTCTTTCCATCTCTTGCCTAAGCTACAATGAGGGGAGCAACTGGCTGACCATTGTCTCCTTGGGCTTCTATGTCCGATACAAAGACTGTTAGCCATCCCCTTGTTGCAGCGTTCGATTTGAGCAGGTTGAGCCTTGGAGTTCGCGTCACCCAATAGATTGAATCGGCAATGAGAAAAAGATGGATTCCGGTTGCGATTCACAGATGGGAGGAATGCAAATGAACTCTGTTGGCATTGACATTTCCAAAGGCAGAAGCACGGTTGCTGTCATGCGCCCCTTTGGAGAGGTCGTTATCTCACCCTTTGAAGTCCGTCACACCGGCAGTGAACTGAGCGAGCTGGCAAGGCGGCTCAAAAGCCTGGACGGTGAGACTCGTGTGGTCATGGAGGCCACTGGGAACTACCATGCGCCGGCGGCGAAGCTGCTTCACGACGCAGGGCTGTATGTTTCCGTCGTCAATGCAAAGCTGGTGCATGGCTACGGGAACAACGATTTGAGGCGGGTCAAGACCGACCGAAAGGATGCCGTAAAGCTGGCGAACTACGGCCTTGACCGCTGGCTTACTTTGCCGAAATATGTTCCAGAGGAAGATACCCGGCTGTTGCTGAAGAACTGCTACCGCCAGTACCGGCAGTATTCCAAGGTGCAGACGCTTCTGAAGAATAATCTGATTTCACTGCTGGATACGGTGTTTCCAAACGCCAACCGCCTGTTTTCAAGCCCGATTCGTGGGGACGGGAGTGAAAAGTGGGTGGATTTTGTGGCTGAATTTTGGCATTGCAAGTGCGTCTGTGAACGCTCAGAAAGGGCGTTTATCAACAAGTACCAGAGGTGGTGTAGAAAGCATGGATACAACTTCAGTGAAACAAAGGCGCAAACCATTCACGCCGTAGCCAGCGGACACATTGGTGTTATGCCGAAATCTGAAACGACGAAACTGCTCGTTGAGCAAGCTGTTGCTCAACTCAGAGTGACTTCTGCCGCGCTTGCTGCACTCAAACACGAAATGCAAACATTGGCGTCCCAACTGCCGGAATATCCTGTTGTCATGGATATGTTCGGTGTAGGCCCGACTCTGGGGCCGCAGCTCATAGCTGAAATCGGAGATGTGCGCCGCTTTTATTCCAAGAAAGCCCTCGTGGCCTATGCAGGGCTGGATGCTCCGCCAAACGATTCCGGCGATATGACTGGCAGGCACAAAAGCATGAGCAAAGTTGGCGCGTCGTCTTTGCGGCGGACACTGTTCCTTGTCATGAGTGTCTATTTGCAGAATGCTCCTCTGGATGAACCGGTCTACCAGTTCATGGACAAGAAACGCGCCGAAGGCAAGCCCTACCGCGTCTACATGATGGCCTCCGCCAACAAATTCCTGCGGATCTACTACGCCACTGTGAAAGCCTATCTGGAGTCGCTGGAACACACCGCCTGATTTCGCCATAAAGTATCGGCTGGCCGCCGTTTCATTTTTGAGATGCGAAGCGGCTTGGTTTGGTGCGCTCGTTTGGCATACCCCACACATATCCCATTACCTTGAAATTTTTACTTGACTTTTCTTAGCAGGTCTTTGTGATGTAAGATTTTTTGCAAAAATAAACACCCATGCAGAGCATGAGTGCTGCAAACATGAAATAGGTTGTGAATCCCACACCGCCCGTGAACGGCAGGACAAATCCTGCACTATTGCAGGCGGTAATGGTAACGTCGGGGTTGGTGTTGTCCAGCACACCGGTGAACAGCGGTTCAGCCATCAGAGTATAACCTGCGGGAGCTTTCACCTCAGTGACGCGGTATTGTGCGCCAATCTTGAGATCGTCCCACTTGGCAATCCCTGTCTTGTCGGTGGTAATTTTGCTGACTTCCGTCCAAGTCTGTCCGTCTACGGAAGTCTCCAGCAGCAGTTCCGCACCAGCGAGAGGTGCGCCGGTAACATCAACCTTGCGGACGGTAAGGCTGCCCTTCGCCATAGTGTTCGTCCGTGTCTCGGTGATGTTCAAGGCCTCGGTGGTAATGGTGATCTGATACTTGGTATCGTCCACCACATATCCCTCTGGAGCGCTGATCTCTTGGTAGATATAACTACCCAGCGCGAGGCCGGAAAAGACAGCCTTACCGTCTGTATCAGTAATTGCATCGGCGATCTTGTTGCCAGCACTGTCATAGAGCCGATAGGTCACACCTGCCAGCGCCTTGCCGGTGTCGGCGTCCACTTTCAGAATTTCGATACTGCCCGTGATCAGCTTGTTCTCACGGGTGACTTTCAGCACCTGCCCGTTCTGGTTTAGCACAACGGGAAAAGCAGTATCGTCCAGCTCATATCCGGTCGGTGCCTGGAACTCCTTGCAGGTGTAGCTGCCCAGCTTCAAATCAGCAAACGTCAGCTTACCATTCGCACCGGTGTAACCCTCCGCGACTTGGCTTCCAGAGGCGTCATACAGGCGGAAACCGGCGCCCTGAAGAGGCGATTTAGAATCCGCGTCTACTTTGCTGATCTCAACACTGGCTTTCCCCAGCGCATTGGTGCGCGTTGCGGTGATATTCAATGCCGAAGCTATAATAGTGATAGGGTATTTGGTGTTGTCCACCACATACCCGGAAGGGGCGCTGATCTCCTGATAGGTATAGCTACCCAAAGGCAAATCCGAAAAGATCGCCTTGCCATCCGCGCCGGTAATTGCATCAGCGATTTTGTTGCCAGCGCTGTCATAAAGCCGATAGGTAACTCCCGCCAGTGCCTTGCCGGTGTCGGCATCCACCTTGTTGATGGTCAAGCTGCCTACTTCATCTGCCACAGTGGCCTTGATCTTGATATAGGCTCTCACAGGATCAAGGCCCGTGCCGGTGTAGCTGGCCAGCGACTGGTATTTTCCAGTAGAATCATACCAACACAGCACCGCTTCGTCCGGATCAATACCGTATGCACTGCCGGTGGCGGAATAGGTTTTCTCGGTGGCGAGGCCCTTTGCTGCTTCTGCCGTTGCCGTAATGGTCAGGGTATTGCCGCGCTGTGTGAACGTGATGCCGTTGCCACTGTTCGAGCTGAAATTGAAATCGGACAGCACACCGTTGGTGTCGGTGACGCTGGCGCTGTAGTTGCCGCTGGTATCCTTCGTCAGCTCAATGGTATCGCACCAGCGGGAGCTTGTCGCCGCGAAGCTGGGAATATCCGTTGCACTCTGCATGGCGTCCACAATTTCGCTGTACCACAGCGCAAACGTGGGATAGCGAGACGTATCGACGCAGGTATAGAAGGGACTGGTTCCCCAAGAGCGGTAGTCGTAGGGGCTTCTGTACTCACAAATCAAGTCCCAAATGACTGCCTGCGTAGCGGCCCACTTTTCGGCGTTCACGATGTCGCTGCTGTTGCTGTCACCGTATGCCGTGCCATACTCTGCACTGGGATAGCCGCAGGCAAGCGCCAGCGCAATGCCGCTCTGAACAGACGCAGGCAGGTTGTACCAACAGCCGCTGGAGCCCTGCACATAGTTGCGGCTATCATCCGAGCGAACACCCGGCTGGATGCAGTAGGCCACTGTGCCATTGACATATTTGAGATGAAACAGCGCACTTCCACTACCCAAACTGCTGTCCGCCAGAATGGTCAGGTTTCTTGTGCTGGGCGTGGTCGAACTGCTGTAGTCATACTGCCTAAAGGTGAGTTGTGAGGTGTAGACGTACACCTTGTACTTGACCACGACCGTGGCGGCGTAAGCGGACACCGCCAGCATCGACGCCATGACCAGCGCCAAGATGAGTGCTATAAATCGTTTGAATGTTTTCAATGAAAATCCTCCTTTTTTCAAAAGGTAAAGCCCCTCTGTTACCAGAGAGGCTTTGTGTATGGAATTGTTGCGTGTTAGTCATAGAGGACGTAGATCAGCAGGCTTCCGCCGTCCTCCACAATGCAGACGTTGCAGCGGAATCCAGCGTCTGCCACACTGTCCCGCCCGGCCTGCATCATGATTTGCTTAAAAGTGAAGTCCACCATGTCCCGTGCCTTGGCCTCCAGCGTCTCCTGCGAGGCGTCCACCGGCACCGCGGCGGGGAAGAGGTAGGCGCTGTTGTCCAGCGTCAGGCCGCTGTCTGTGGTGACGCTGTATTGCGTCACCGCATAGGCGTTAGCTGCGTCGATGGCCACCTGCCGGTCTGCCGGAGCCATGGGTTCAGGCGTGGGGGCCGGTTCCGGCGTAGGCTCCGGCTCCACATAGCCGGTCTTGGCGTGGACGGTCTCGGAGGGGATATCCTCTGCGGGTGTGGGCTCCTTGACCGGTTCAGGGGGCTGAGCTGCTTGTGGGACAGTTTCCGTCTGAGAAGCTTTTTGCTCTTGGGTTTGCTCCTGCGCCGTGACCGATACCGTGTCTGACTCTTTTACCGCTGTGGTAGGTTCAGGTGTCACTTGCGGCTGCTGGGCATCCTCCTGTACCACGGTCGTCGGTGGCAGGGTGATCCCCGTTGGGGTGCTCTCCACCTGACCGCAGGCCGTGAGGAGCAGCAGCGCGCTGGCTGCCAGTAGTGTGATCTTCTTCATTTGTGCGTTTTCCTTCCGTTTTTGGTAACACAAACGGATACCACACAACTTTCAACAAGTCAACGGAAAGACGCGGAACTCAGAAAACAAAATAGGGAGGGCCTCGCGGGGAGGCAAATCGCCCGTTCATGTCAGCCATCCCATCGTCATATCGGGGCCGGTACTCTGTTCCATGTTCTGCCGCTGGACATCAAGATCAAAGCAGGTCAGGTATGCGTTGTAATCTCCGGGGGTGGGATTACAGCGCAGGCAGTAGCGGTAATGCTCCGTCTCTACGATGTAGCCGTAGTTTTGCACATAGCCGCCGGCGATCTTTCCGCCGTGGTCATAGCAGAATCGCTCCATGGCAAAGCGGCTTTTCAGGACGTCCTCCCGCATTGTGTCAACGACTTCCTGAAGCTCGGCCTTGAACGCAGGGCTGTTCAGTTCCTCCGGGCCCCTCGGCCACCAGGTATGCCAGAACTCATTTCCGTTGCGTCCGAAGTCCATTCGGACATGGCCAATGGTACCCAGCCGCTTATCTTCTTCGGGGTGCGGGGTATAAAATAAGCCCGCCTCATCAGGGCGGGCGGGTCGGATATGATACTTTTCCTCCTCTGCGGGATACGGAAGCTGATGCACTTTGCAGAACGTCTCCAACGTCATTCGGCTTCCAAGAAAGTTGATTTGCCCACGCACACGGCGGTAATCCTTTCCTTTCAAATCCAATTCTTCCGGTAGGAGTACAGCACCGGAATGATTGACACCAACCCGTAGCTCCACATAATTCAGCTTGCCAGGATCGTTGTCTGAGCCTCGGAAGTCGTAGCAGTACCAGTTTTCCGGCACGGTAGAACGATCAATGCGGAAGTTGGTAAAAAGCGCAGGTTTTCCGAACAACTCAATGTGATCAAACATTTCTGTTTTCGCATTTACAGCCATAATATTTCTCCTCTTTATCTGATTAAGCATCCTACACTTTCTGTGATAGCTACTGAAGCATCTGCTGCTCTTGCGTCTGCTCCGGAAACGGCGGTTCCAAGCGCCGCAGCCGACCGAACTCCGTTTCCACCACACCATCATGCTCCATGCAATCCGAACCATAGCGTTCAAAGTCCATATAGCCCTCCATCTCCGCAATGGTTTCGTCATCCAGTCCCAGCCGCTCTTGCAAGCGCTGCTGACCGTAACCGTAGGTATCTACGATGCGTTGATAGTTGTCCAGCTCCTGCAAGAGCTCACGCGCCCGGCGCAGGGTATCGGGCCGTTCAGCATCCAGAATGGCCGCGTAGGTCAGGAGCATTCCATCCTTCTGCCAGATGCCTTCCAGCGCTTCCGCAAAATCGTTGTAATCCTCTACGGCGGGGCAATCCGTATCGCAGATCAGTTCTCCGATGTAAGGCACCTTGAAACGAATATCACGAAGCATCGCATCCGCGAAAACGTCGATATCAAGGTAATCCTTCACGGCATCGAGGTATTCCTCATCAGCAGGGAGGACGAGGGTGTAGTCCGGCTTTCCATCGACATGCAATGTCATGCGGAGCATCTCGTCCCGGCTCTCATCTCGCCAAGGCTCTGCCGGTGAAATATAACTGCGGTCGATCCCCATATCCGGTGTCAGCAGACTGCGGGCGTTCGGGACGAATGCGCTGTATCGGGCGTAGTTGTACCCCTGCGGGTCAACAAGGAAACCGTCTGTTCCGTCTGCGTCGAGGATGAGCAGGCAGTGCCTGGCATCATCATCGTGCCGGATAGCGGTTTTGTTCTCTGCGATGAAATCATAGTCCGACAGCAGTGCGCGGCTAAACTGCCGGAACCGCTGGGCGGGCAGCTCAATTACCTTGTCAACACTGCACGGCTCACCTTCATACTCGGATTGTTTTCGTTTCAGTTCTGCCTGAATGATCATGCCATGCCTCCCATCTCCATGCGGCTGCTCTGACTGCCAGCCATGATTTCCTCCATGCTGATATAGCCCTTGTAGGCGATATAGCCTCTGTCTGTGAACATTCCGTCCTCCTCGTCCATGCGCTGGAGGCCATACTTTTCGTAATCATAGAACTCATCCAGATTTTCATCGTACTCGAAACGACCAGACTGTTGGATCATGTACTTGCCGTATTCCGCCGGTGTATGCGCGCCGGGAGCGAAATCAAACTGGTCGAGATTCTCCGCGAGATTTTTGATCTGTTCCGCATTTTGCGGCTTTGCCATGGTCACAACAGCGCCCAGCTTTTTGAGGTCATCCGTAGAAAGAGCATCCGCTGCTTGTGCCAATGCGTTGAGGTCTGAGATGTTTTCCCGTTCCATGTCCAGCAGCACATCCACTTCATTCATCAGTTGAGTATCTTCCAGCCAAAGGCGGACGTCCGCAGGATCGGCAATGCCCGCCCGTTGGAGGGCGCGGTCGATCTCCTCCTGCGCCATGGGGAGATACAGCCATGTGACATGGCCCGTGTCTCTCGGCTCGTTCTTTGCGGTCACCGAAACAGTGATGGCATTCGGCTCATAGTAATAGCAGGGGAAGAACCGGCCGTCATAGATCTGCTCTAACTTCATGCCGTTGTCGTAAACCACGCCGTAGGGCGTGATCGTGCCGCTGCCGCTTTCGATGAGTCGTCTTGCCGTTTCCTCGCTGTCCAGTTTGTTCAGTTCATCTACACTTGCGCTGCCGCCGTGCAGGTTCATGTAGTGGTTCCGGCCAACAGCGACGAGGTCGGAAAAGTCAGTGATGACCGTGGCCTGCTGGCAGCAGAAGGTTAGGCTGATGAGATCCTTCAGCTCGAACAGCTCCAGCTTGTAGGCCATTGCCTGAAACTGTGCGGCTTCGCCGGTGTCGAAACCATCCAGCCGCTTTGCGAGGTAGTTTAGTTCCTCCGCATTGACCGTAAGCATCTCCGTGCGCTTGAGTACAGAGTAAAAGCTGTCGATTGCCTGTACCTGGCAGTCAGCTTTGACCGCGTCGCCAATCTCCAGCGCCTCCAGCAGCTCCATGCAGTGTGCGTGCTGGTCATGTGGAATAGGGAACGGGATGGTCGCCACGCCATATTCCGGGTGAGATGGGTTACTTAAAACTGCTCGAATCATTCTTTTGCCTCCGTCCTATTTCCTCCATATCTGTCCGCAAACAAGTCCCGTCCCGATGCCAGCAGACGATGCCGTGGCGTGGGTAGGGACAGCCCTGACACCGTGCGTGTTCATTGCAGAATACCGGCTCCGGTGACCTCTGCTGATAGGGTGCTGGCTGTCGCTCGTCGATCCGCCGCGCCAGCGGTCTTGTTGGTTTTCGCATATTGCTCCTCTCCGGGCTGCTGCCCTTGCTCTGTCCTGAAACGCAAAAAGGCCGGAGTTTTATCAAAAACTCCGGCCCTGTCGTTCGATATTACATGGTTTGTTCCTGCGTCGGTTCCGCGTTCTGTTGCTGGATACGCTCCGCAATGTCCGGCAGACATTGCTCGATCTGTTCCTGCACCTCTTGAATGGCCTTTTCCCGCTTATACGACAGAGCGGTGTCGTTTTGCATCGTGTCAGCGCAGCAGCGGTAGATCTCGATGAGCTGTTCCTCCCGAAAGACCTGCGGCTCAGGGATCAGCCCGGAACGAGTGGCAAAGTCACGCTTTGCCGCTTCGTAATTACCGGACGCATATAATCCGGTGTAGTAGTGGCCGTGGGATACGCCCTTGTGGTCGAAGTCCCGATCCCAGGTGACGAACTGCGTACCGTATTTGCTTGGACACCCCGCCAGCACAACGCTGTTGAAATCTACCAGCACCTTGTAGCTGTCCTCAAGACCGTCCACCTTCAGAACGGGCGCTCGCTCCATCTGATACATATACTCTGCTACGGCTTTGACGATACCGTAGACCTTATCTTTGGCTGCGACCCGCTCCGGCGTACTGACATCTGCCATTCGGTAGGTAACGCCGCCACTCTCAGGTACCTCGCACAGCGGCGCACCATCACACAGGACACGCAGGCTGCCAGCATGTGTCCTGTCCGTCAGGAAGCCCTCTCTGGCAAGAACGACTTCCGCTTCCCTGAGATAACGATACTTTTCTTCTGCGCTGATATTCATTTTGCTCCTCCTTAGACGCAAAAAGAGCGCCGGTTCGATGGTTCTACGAAACCAACAAACTGACGCTCTAAACTTTGTGAAACTTTTTTATGAAAAAAGCCCCCTTTTGCGAGGAAATTCCTCGTACAAAAGGGGGCTGCACCTGATTTTATCGCCAGAAAGCAGAAAAAGAAGGGTTCAAATCACGTCGAACGCCTCTCAGACGGCTCTGACATCCATGCTCAAAAC
>OLSN01003414.1_pt1 | contig 10252 bp, 6 predicted proteins | sample 1672411 | NCBI WGS metagenome assembly OLSN01 (sample SAMEA3136683, study PRJEB25190) | human gut metagenome | biome: human gut; feature: human-associated habitat; material: faeces | place: Austria | collected 2013
AATGATAAATTCTCTTGCAATAATAATGATCGCTACGATAGATGATAAACGGTGCATTCCAACTAATGCGATCATTGCAGAACAAACTAATAATTTGTCTGCCAATGGATCCATAAATTTTCCGAAGTTTGTTACCAGATTGTATTTTCTTGCAATATGTCCATCTAAAAAGTCTGTAAGACTCGCTAGAATAAATACAACAACTGCGATCCACTTGCTATAATCCCCTGCACAATCTGTCAGCAAGAAAAATAAGAATACCGGGATCATAAGTGTTCTTAAAATTGTTAACTTATTTGGTAAATTCATAATCTACTTCTCCTATCACATCATATTCTCTACCTTGGGTAATTTTAACATAAACAAAGTCTCCTGTCATCAATTCTTCTGGAGAATTTATAAAAACACATCCATCTACCTTTGGTGCATCCATATAAGAACGTCCAACATAGATGTCATCTTCAAATAAATATCCCTCAACCATAACTTTGATCGTTTTACCAACTAATTGCTGAGTGTGTTCATAGGAGATTTCCTGCTGAAGACTCATCAATTCATCTCTTCGTGCTTCTTTAACTTCTTCATCAATCTGATCCTCAAATGTCGCTGCCAGTGTGTCTTCTTCTGGTGAATAAGTAAAAACTCCTAAACGGTCAAATTTACATTCTTCCACAAAATTCATTAATCCTTCATGATCTTCTTCGCTCTCTCCCGGGAATCCTGTGATCAATGTTGTACGGATCGTGATATCAGGAATTTCTTGACGAAGTTTCTTGATCACTGCGACCAGATCTTCTCTTGATGTTCTTCTTCCCATTCTCTGTAAGATACGGTTCTCGCTATGCTGAATCGGCATATCAATGTAATTGCAGACTTTTTCTTCTGTCTTGATTGCCTCGATCAACTCATCTGTGATTTCTTCCGGATAACAGTATAACAGACGAATCCATTCGATTCCTTCAATCTTGCAAAGTTCATGAAGTAATAATGGAAGCTGTTTTTCTCCTGTCAGGTCTTTTCCATAAAGTGTTGTTTCCTGAGCTACCAGTACTAATTCTTTCACTCCTTCAGATGCTAAACGCTTTGCCTCATTCAACAGTTCTTGCATTGGAACACTTCTGAAACGTCCGCGGATCTTTGGAATGATACAATAGCTGCATCGCTTGTCACAACCTTCAGCAATTTTTAAATATGCCATGTGATTTCCTGTTGTTACAACACGTTCTACTTCTGAGTTGTCTGGAAGGTAATCAATACTTTCGTAATGTTCAAAATGTTCCCCTGTATTTTCTTCTAATGCGGTATTCACTGCTTCTACAATAGAATCATAACTTGTTGTTCCAAGAACCGCATCAATCTCTGGAATCTCTTTTAAGATCTCGTCTTTATAACGTTCTGCGAGGCATCCAGCAACAACCAATGCTTTCAGATTCTGTTCTTTGTACTGTGCCATCTCTAAGATCGTATTGATACTTTCTTCTTTGGCATCATGGATGAAACAGCATGTATTAATTACAATAACATCTGCCTGTGTCTCATCGTCGGTCAAAGTGTAGCCATGCTTGGTCAAAAGGCCAAGCATAACTTCACTGTCTACTAAGTTTTTATCACATCCAAGCGAAATAAATAATATCTTCATTTCTCTTACTCTCCAAACAATTTCTTAGATTCTACACAGTTTTTCATTAACATTGCGATCGTCATTGGTCCAACTCCACCTGGAACTGGTGTGATCGCAGATGTCTTTGGTGCAACTTTGTCATAATCTACGTCACCACAAAGTTTGTTATTTTCATTTCTGTGGATTCCAACATCAATGACAACTGCTCCATCTTTTACATAAGAATCATCAATAAATTTTGGTTTACCAATTGCTACAACTAAGATATCTGCGCGTTTGCAGACCTCTTTTAAATCTTTTGTATGAGAATGGCAGATTGTGACCGTTCCGTTCTCACGTAATAATAACATTGCCATAGGTTTTCCTACAATGTTACTTCTTCCGACTACCACACATTCTTTCCCATCAATTTCGACACCAGAACGTTTTAATAACTGGATCACTCCGGCTGGTGTGCATGGTAAGAATCCTTTTTCTCCGATCACCATATTTCCAACACTGACTGGATGGAATCCGTCAACATCTTTCTTAGGATCGATCGCTAATAATACTTCATCTTCATCCAAATGTTTTGGAAGTGGAAGCTGTACTAGGATTCCGTTGATCTTAGGATCCTTATTGCATTTATCAACGATCGCCATTAATTCTTCCTGTGTTGTCTCTTCTGGAAGCTCATAGCTTACAGACTCGATTCCTACATACTCGCAGGCACGTTTTTTATTGCGTACGTAAACACTTGATGCAGGATCTGCTCCTACCTGAATAACAGCAAGCGCAATATCTTTTCCCTCTGCTTTCAGCTGCGCTACTTCTTCTTTTACTTCATCTTTGATTTTCTGAGAAATCTTCTTTCCATCAATAATCTGCATTGTATTTCCTCGTCATTTCTTTTAAGTATATATTGGCTTTATTTTTGTTGATTAGAATAATCCTGTGATAACTCCATCGTCATTTACATCGATTCCTTCTGCTGCTGGTTTCTTTGGAAGTCCAGGCATTGTCATGACATCACCTGTCAAGGCTACTAAGAATCCTGCACCTGCATTGACATAGATCTCACGGATCGTAATATCAAATCCTTCTGGGCGTCCAAGCTTCTTAGGATCATCAGATAAAGAATACTGGTTCTTCGCCATACAGATTGGAAGATTTCCATACCCAAGTTCAGTCAGTCTCTTCTTCTGACGTGCTGCAGCTGCTGTGTATACAACTTTATCTGCTCCATAAATCTTAGTTGCGATCGTTTCGATCTTTTCTTCTATCGTTGTATCATCATATGTATATAATGGTTTGTAATTGCTTTCTTTATTATCTAATGTACGAAGAATTGCTTTGGCAAGTTCGATTCCACCTTCTCCACCTTTTTCCCATACCTGAGATAACGCAAAATCACAATCTCTTTCTTCGCAGAAATTCTTGATAAATGTAAGTTCTGCCTCTGTATCTGTTGCAAACTGGTTTAATGTTACAACAACAGGAACTCCAAACAATTTTAAGTTCTCGATATGTTTTTCAAGATTTACGATACCTTTGCTTAACGCATCGATATTTTCTTCTGCCAGATTGTCTTTTGGAACTCCACCATTGTATTTTAAAGCACGTACAGTTGCTACTAATACAACTGCATCTGGATGAAGATCAGCCATCTGACACTTAATATCCATAAATTTCTCTGCACCAAGGTCAGCACCGAATCCTGCTTCTGTAATTGCGATATCTGCTAATTTTAACGCTAATTTTGTAGCCTGTACGCTATTACATCCATGTGCGATATTGGCAAATGGTCCACCATGTACGAATGCTGGTGTATGCTCTAATGTCTGGATCATATTTGGTTTAATAGCATCTTTTAATAATGCCGCCATAGCTCCAACTGCATTCAAGTCTTTGGCTGTGACTGGTTCACGGTCCATGTTGTATGCAACGATGATCTTTCCTAAACGTTCTTTTAAATCTGCCATATCATTTGCAAGGCAAAGAATTGCCATGATCTCAGATGCTACTGTGATGACAAAATGATCCTCACGGACAACACCATCCACACGACGTCCAAGTCCGATGACTGTATTTCTTAATGCACGGTCATTCATATCAATACATCTCTTCCATACAACATCTCTTGTATCGATATTTAATTTGTTTCCCTGCTGAATGTGATTATCAAGCATTGCTGCTAATAAGTTGTTTGCAGATGTGATCGCATGAAAATCCCCTGTAAAATGAAGGTTTAAATCTTCCATTGGTACAACCTGTGCATATCCACCACCGGCTGCTCCACCTTTGATACCAAAACATGGTCCAAGAGATGGCTCACGAAGAGCACAGATTGTTTTCTTTCCAAGTTTGTTTAACGCCTGGGATACTCCGACACTTGTTGTTGTCTTTCCTTCACCTGCTGGAGTTGGGTTGATTGCTGTCACAAGAACAAGTTTTCCATCTTCGTTATTCTTAACTTCATCCATGAAATGAGAATCAAATTTGGCCTTGTATTTTCCATATAATTCAAGGTCGTCTTCTTTGATTCCGATATTCGCTGCAACTTCTTTGATCGGTAATAATGTGGCTTCCTGTGCAATTTCAATATCTGTTTTCATAATAGTTTCCTTTCTATAGATAATCTTCTTTGTATTGTTCAAATTGTTCTTCACTCATAAGAACTTTCCTTGGCTTGGTTCCTTCTTCTTCTCCGACGATTCCCGCTTCGCATAACTGATCCATTAGTCTTGCTGCACGGTTAAATCCAATCTTAAAGACTCTTTGAAGACTTGCAATCGAAGCCTTGTCTTTGTCAATAATAAACTCAGCTGCTTTTTCAAAATATTCATCCCTTTCCTGCGATGTTGCTGCTTTGACCGCAGCTGTCTGAATCTTTTCCTGAATGTCTGCACCATAGCTGTCTTCGGCATTATTTTCTTCCTTTAAGAATTCTACAACCTTGCTGACTTCTTCATCACTGACAAATGCACCTTGTACACGGATTGGTTTCTGATATCCAGATGGATAGAACAGCATATCACCTTTTCCTAATAACTTTTCTGCACCATTCATATCGATAATTGTTCTTGAATCGACTCCTGATGATACTGAAAATGCAATTCTTGAAGGTACATTCGCTTTGATCAGGCCTGTAATGACGTTAACAGATGGTCTCTGTGTTGCGATCACCAGATGAATTCCTGCTGCCCTGGCAAGCTGTGACAGGCGCACGATCGCATCTTCTACTTCACCCGGTGCAACCATCATAAGGTCTGCAAGCTCATCTACAATGATAACGATCTGCGGAAGTTTCTTAAAATCTTCCCCTTCCATACCATTCTTGATCGATTCCTCGACCTTCTCATTATATCCAGTTAAGTTTCTTACATTCACTTCTGCAAACTTCTTATATCGCTCTCCCATCTCCATCACAGCCCAGTTTAACGCACTGGATGCCTGCTTCGGATCTGTAACGACCGGAATCAGCAAGTGTGGAATTCCCTGATATGCACTTAATTCTACGACCTTTGGATCGATCATGATCAGTTTCACTTCATCTGGCGTTGCCTTGTATAAAATACTCATGATCAATGTATTAATACAAACTGACTTACCAGAACCTGTTGCTCCTGCGATCAAAAGATGCGGCATCTTGGCAATATCTGACACGATCACCTGTCCAGCAAGGTTCTTTCCTACTGCAAATGCAATCTTTGATCTTGCCTGTGCAAATTCCTGATTCTCGATCAGTTCCCTGAACATTACCATCTGGTTTGTCTTATTCGGAACTTCAATTCCAATTGCTGATTTACCTGGAATCGGTGCTTCAATTCGAATATCTGCTGCTGCAAGATTTAACTTAATATCATCCGCAAGATTTACGATCTTGCTGACTTTCACACCTTGTTCTGGATGTAATTCAAACTGTGTAACGGATGGTCCACAGCTAATATTGGTAATTGTAACATGAACTCCGAAATCTTCCAATGTTTTTTGCAGTTTTTGTGCAGTCTGACGAAGTTCTTCTTTGTTATTTCCCGCTGTTTTCTTTCCTTTCTCCAATAAAGATACTGGTGGAAACTTATAATCTCCTTCTTTAGTCCGAACCTGCGGAAGAATCTCCACTGGTTTCGATGGTGTATTCTTATCCTTATTCACAAGAGATTTCTTCGATGCATTCGGCTGTACTGGTTCAAATATTTCTTTTGGTTCTTTGTCTGTTTCTTCTTGAACGATCAGATCATCAAAATCCTTCTGTATCGGTGTTTGTTTTGTTTTCTCTTCTGGTTCCATAGGCGGCATTGGAGATGCCTGTGATGGTTTCGGTCTTCCAGATCGCAAATCCGGAATATGCATCGATCGTTTCTTTCTCGGTGCTGTTTCTTTATCCTCTTTGGACACCTCTTTTGCTTTTCGTTTCTTCTTCGCTAGTCGTTCTTCTATATCTTCTTCATATCCTTCTACTGTAAAGAAATCAACTGCTTTCTTAAGGAAAGAAAGTAAAGATCTCTCTGTTACAAGGATCAATGAGATTACAGAAATCAATAAAACAACCAAAACACTTCCTGCCCCTCCCAGTTCCTTATAAAGGATTGAACAGATCAATGCACCCAGATACCCGCCTCCTCTGTGGGTTCTTCCACTAAATACAAAGGCTGAATAAGCATCTCTTACTTCTATATTATATATCATCTGAAAAATTGTGGATACCATACATAACAGCAGGATCGCAAAACATGTCTTCTTCACTGCAAGACTGCTGTAATCATTGGAGATCAATAAAATTGCCAGAATAAAGCTTACCGCCGGAATGATGTAATGAGTCGTTCCAAACGCTCCAAAGAAAAATGTACTGATGCTGTTTCCTATGTATCCGCATATTCCAAAATTACTTAAAAATAAAAAAATGAAAAGAGCAAAAACAACTAATACTGCAATCTCTTTATAAAACGGTGCAAAATCTTTTTGTCTTGTGCGTGTCCGTTTCTTTGCAGAAGATGTCTTCCTCTTTCTTGTCTTGTTTGCTGCCATAGAAATTGTTACCTCTCTTTGTATACATTTTGTATACATAATCTGCGTATTTTCTTATTTTACAATTAAATATCAAAATACGCAAGTCCAACCATAGAAAAAGGAAAATGTATTCCTCTTTCATACATTTTCCTTTTTCTTTTCACATTTAATATTGTGCTGTTTCTGGTGGGACAAAGCTTTCCGCTTCTTTCACAAATTTCTTCACTTGAATTCCTGCTTTTACAACTGGAATATTTGTACCTGCTCCTGCTACACATCCACCCGGACATCCCATTCCTTCAATCAGATAGCCTTTTTTCTTTCCTGCCTTTGCTTGTAAAAGCATTTTTTTGCATTCTGCAAGTCCTTCTACATGATCGATCTTTACTTCTGTTCCAGGATAATATTCATCAATACATGCTTTGATTGCTCCGGCAACTCCACTTGCAACTGCATATCCACGTCCTGCTCCAAATGCATCATTTAATTCTTCTTCTTTATCATACGTATTAAAATCAATTTCTTTAGCATCAAACATTCCTGCCAACTCTTCAAATGTGATTACAAAGTCAACCTCACTTCGAACAGTTCGTCTTGATGCTTCGAGTTTCTTTGCAACACATGGTCCTACGAAAACAATTTTAGCATTCGGTGATGCGATTCTTGCCGCTCTTGCTGTTGCAACCATCGGAGTTAATGCATTTGAAATCTCATCGATCACCTCTGGGAAATACTTCTTTCCGAGCATAGACCATGATGGACAACACGATGTCAATAAGAATGGTAATTTCCCTGTTACCACACTATGAACATAATGTTTCGCCTCTTCCAATGCTCCTGCATCCGCACCAACCGCAACTTCCCATACATCTGCAAATCCAATATCAAGAAGTGCTGCTTTAATTTTATTTGGCGTCGCTTTTGGGCCAAATTGCCCGACAAATGCTGGAGCTAAGATTGCAATTACTTCCGAACCTTCATTCATTGCCTTGATCAACTGGTAAATCTGGGATTTATCTGCAATTGCTCCAAACGGACAATTTACCATACACATACCACAAGAAACACATTTATCTGGATTGATCTTAGCTCTTCCTGCATAATCTGTTTCAATTGCTCCAACTCCACATGCATTTGCACAAGGACGTCTTCTTTCATAAATCGCACCATATGGACAAACTTTCTTGCATTGCCCACATTTAATGCATTTTTCCTGATCAATATAAGAGTATCCATCTTTAAAACTAATAGCTTTCTTCGGACAGACTTCCATACATGGATGTGCCATACATCCCTGACACTGTTCACCTACAATAAATGCTTTTTCTTTACATTCGTTACAAGCAGATGGAATGACCTGAAGAAGTGGCGGTTCATAATATTTTTCTGAAATATTACTTTCATCAATTCCTTTGGTGATTCTTGTTGGCTTATCCGCTGGATTTAAAGACATTCCCATTGCAAGCCTCAATCTTTCTCCTACGATCGCTCGTTCTCGATATATACTGTCTCGATATTTTGCAACTTCCCCTGGTACGATCTCATATGGAAGATCTTCAAGATCCTGTAAATTTTTTTGTTCATAACCAAATTTTGCAATCTCTTTGAAAATTCTTCTTCTGACATTCCGAACCGGTGTCTCTATTCCTCTCATGATGTTTCCTCCTTTTATGATGTTTCGACATGGTTTGTGTTTTTTTTAACATACTTGTTATTCTTATCATACACCAAAACAGGAATATCATAAAGCTATTATCTGTTTTTTATTCAAATTTTCTATTTATTTTCAGACTGATTAATTATTTCAATCAATCTGTCTGTTGCTTCTTTTATTCCACCCATCTCATCAATCAATCCTTCTTTTACTGCCTCCTCCCCTGAAAGGATCATACCAACATCTTTTACCTGCTGTCCAATATGAAGCATCAATTCTTCAACTCTTTCCTTTTTCATTTTACAATGATCACTAATAAATGTCGTAATCCGATCTTGAATCTTTTCAATATTACGATAACTTTGAATCACTCCGATAAACGTCCCAGAACTTCTCACTGGATGAATCATCATTGTTGCGCTTTTCACAATAAAAGAATGATCTGCTGCCACAGCAAGCGGTACTCCGATCGAATGACTTCCTCCAAGAACAAGCGATACGGTTGGTTTGCTTAGAGATGCGATAAGCTCTGCGATCGCAAGTCCACATTCTACATCTCCACCGATCGTATTGATCAAAATTAAGATTCCTTTTATACTTTCATCCTGCTCAACCTTTGCTAAAGCCGGTATCATATGTTCATATTTTGTTGTCTTTGCATTTTGTGCAGATAACTGATGCCCTTCGATCTCACCAATGATAGTCATCGTAAAAATCCCATTTTCCTGCAACTGTCCAAATTTTTCTATTTCTTGTCTCTCATTATCTTTCATACCAAAATCTTACCTTCCTGTATCATATTTTTTATCTTTATTATTTAGAACGATGCTCTGCAATTTGCACTAAAAAAAGAAGGAAGCATCTTCTTACTTCCTTCTTTAGTATGAAATCTAATTTAATTTCTATTCATCAATCTCAAAAGAAATTAACAGATCTTCTTGATTTACCTGTTCTCCTTCTTTGACATAGATCTTATCAACCTTACCATTAACCGTAGAAACAACAGTTGTCTCCATCTTCATAGCTTCAACTGTCATCAGCGGCATATTCACTGTGACCTCATCACCTTCATTGACAAGAACTTTACCAACTGTTCCTGGAATTGTGGATCCAAGATGTGCAGGATTAGATTTATCTGCTTTAACTCTTCGGTCTGTCTTAACCTCTAAATTCTTATCAAGAACTTTGATCTCACGGATAGATCCATTTACTTCAAAGTCTAACAGTCGGTATCCATCTTCATCAGGCTCTGTCATATCGATAAATTTGATGATCAGATATTTACCTTCATCTAATTTCAGTGTTGTCTCTTCACCTTTTCTTAATCCATAGAAATATACGTGACTTTCAAGTCCTGTTACATCATTGTAAGCCTCAAAATGTCTACAGTAATCTTCATATACTTTTGGATATAACGCATAGCTTAATGTCTTCTGGCTTAAGATATCTGGATCTTCCATATTCTCTGTATAGAAGTTTTCTTTTAATCCCTTTGCAATATAATCAAAATCTTCATCTGGTAATAAACTTCCTGGACGCACATCGATCGGTTTCTTATCTTTTAATACGATCTTCTGTAATTCTTCTGGGAATCCACCTTCTGGCTGTCCGATCATACCTTCAAAATATTCTACAACAGAATCTGGATAAGATAAATCTTTACCAACTTCTAAGATATTCTCTTTTGTTAATCCATTCTTGAACATAAAGATCGCAAAGTCTCCAACAACTTTAGATGATGGTGTTACTTTAACGATATTTCCAAGCAGCTGGTTCGCATCTTTATATAAACCTTTGATCTCTTCAAAGTCTTCCGCTGCACCCATTTCTTTTACCTGTGCTAACAGATTAGAGTACTGTCCACCTGGAATCTCATATTTGTAAATCTCTGTATTTGGCGCATCCATTCCGCTCTCAAACTGTTTGTAGATTGGGCGGATTCTTGCATAGTACTGACTTAATTCTGTTAATTCATCTGGATTAAGTCC
>OLSN01003419.1_pt1 | contig 10243 bp, 9 predicted proteins | sample 1672411 | NCBI WGS metagenome assembly OLSN01 (sample SAMEA3136683, study PRJEB25190) | human gut metagenome | biome: human gut; feature: human-associated habitat; material: faeces | place: Austria | collected 2013
GATATCGTGATCGTAAAAAGCCCGGTAGGAATGCCGGGGCGGGCGATAAAGAATAAGTTTTTGGAGCAGGTTTCCAAAGGGCCGTTAAAGGTGGAATGGTGCTTCCAGTGCCTGGAGCACTGCAATCCGGCGCAGGTCCCTTACTGCATCACAAAGGCGTTGATCAACGCGGCCGAGGGCCGGATCGACGACGCGCTGCTGTTTTGCGGAAGCAACGCGTACCGCTGCGAGAAGATCGAGACGGTGGAGGACGTCATGAAGGAGCTTTGCGGAGAAGGCGCGTGAATGGTATTTAAAAATCTTTGCTCGCTGCAATGAGCCGCAAGGTACAGGTGCGGTATTCATAAATCCCGTCTTTCTGTCATAAACTCTGGCAGAAAGGCGGGATTTTTATGCATACAGGCTTAAGTGAAGAGCAGAGACGGCAGATCGAAAAGATGCGGCGGCAGAGCGGCCGTATGCCGGTTTACCGGAAAACGGCAGAAAAAGTGAATGATTTTTCAGAAAAAACAGAAGAACTTCCACAAAACGGGAGTTCTTTTTTTACACGCCTTCTGGCGGCAATGCTGCTGCTGGCACTGTTTTTGCAGTTTCATTTGAGCGGCAGTTCGATCTTTGGATATAACAGCCGGGAGGCAGTCACGGCGGTCAGTCAGAGCATAGACTTGCAGAAAGTGGCAGATTCTGTTAGAATAAAATAATATGTGGGTCAGAACGTCATGGATTTCAGACTCGCGAAACAGGAGAAAGCATAAATAAATACAGGTAATATAAGCATCAGGAGGAACCATATGGGGAATAAACAAAGGGGAAAAATGAAAAAAAGACTGCTTGTGGCAGCACTTGCGGCGTGCATGGCATTTCCGGCAAGTCTTCCGGCACAGGCAGCAGGCACGGTACACGGCAAAAAGGTCGGCTGGATACAGGAAAAAGGGCAGACGTACTACTGTGATCCATCTACTCTGCAGAATGTACGCGGCAAATGGCAGCTGATCGGCAAAAATTACTATTATTTTGACCAGCTGGGCAGATTGATCCGCAACAAATGGGTTGGAAATTATCACGTCGGCGACAACGGAGCCCTGGAAAAAAACAAGTGGATCGGCAAATATTTTGTCGGTGAAAACGGAAAGTGGATCAAAAAATTCAAGGGCGGCTGGTATAAGATCAACAAAAAGTGGTATTATTATACAAAAGAAGGCGTAAAGAAAACCGGCTGGTTAAAGTACAAAGGCAATAAGTACTATCTGGATAAAAACGGTGTGCGTCTGACCAAGTGGCAGAAGATCAAGAATACCACCTACTATTTTACGAAAAAAGGTAAACAGCGGAGTACTTCCTGGAAAAAGAAAGGCGGCTGGTATTACCCGACCAGCACGACCGGCTCGGTGTACAAAGGCGAGCGTATGAACACAGGAAGCCGCCTGACAGCAACCAAGATCGAGTACCGCACTTCCACGCTCAAAGTCATCCTTCGCAAACACAGAGCGTACAGCACCTGCTACTGGACTGCGGATATTAAGATCAACAATCCAAACCAGATGTTTTCGGCATTTTCCTATGGGACGTATGGCGGAACAAGAGAGACGACTTCGCATGCGGTAAAACGCACCAAATCGATCATCGGCATCAATGCCAGTGCTTTTTCCTATTCGGACGGCAGACCTTGTTTTGATGCAGTGAAGATCCAGAAAGGCAAGATCTACAACCGTGCAGGCGGTACAAGCTATTCCAACTGTGCCGTTCTGTGGGACGGAACCATGTTTACGCCGGAAGTACATCTTTCCGCCGAAGATCTGGTGGAAATGGGCGTAAAAGACAGCTACAATTTCGGACCGCCGCTGATCGAAAACGGCAAAAAAGTTACATACAATATGGCAAATTCTGCAAACGACTGGTCACTGATGTTCTATAAAGATCCAAGAAGTGCCGTCGGTATGGTAGAGAAAGGCCATTACATTCTACTCGTTGCAGACGGAAGAGGGATCGGCGGTTCCCTCGGACTTACCAGAACCGAGATGCAGAATATTTTCAAAAGCTACGGCTGTACCTACGCCTACAATATGGACGGCGGCGGATCAGCAACCCTTGCTTACCGCGGAACGGTGTTGAACCATCCATCCGACGGAGCAGAGCGGGCATGTGGAGATTTCCTGCTGTTCAAAGAATAAGAGGTAAAGAACAGCTGAATAAAACTTATAAAAGTATATAAATAACTGTTGAATTTTAAAGGTTATTAGTATAGAATAATATTGAAAGGAAGTGATGCTTTGAGTAAATATTATTCTATACATGAATTTTCAAAAATTATAGGTGTATCTGCACAAACGTTGCGAAATTGGGATTCTAACGGAAAACTTCATCCGCATCATACTACAACAAGTGGATATAGATATTATTCTGATGAACAGCTCAGCCAAGTAATGAATGTAAAGCCTAGAAATCGCATTACAATCGGATATTGTCGTGTTTCAAGTCATAAGCAAAAGGATGATTTAGAACGACAGATTGATAATGTGAAAACATATCTTATGGCAAAAGGACAACCGTTTGAGATAATAAGTGATATTGGTTCTGGCACTGACTATAAGAAAAAAGGACTTCGGGAACTAATCAAACGCATTTCTCAAAATCAGGTTGAAAAGGTTGTTGTTTTGTATAAAGACAGGCTTTTACGTTTTGGTTTTGAGTTGGTAGAATATATAGCTTCGCTATATAACTGTGAAATTGAGATTATTGACAATACTGAAAAATCTGAGCAACAAGAACTCGTTGAAGATTTAGTACAAATAATCACAGTATTCAGTTGTAAGCTACAGGGAAAACGAGCGAATAAAGCTAAGAAACTTGTTCAAGAATTGATACAGGAGGAAGAAAATGATGCTAAAAGCCGTAAGGGTAATGTTAGAACCTAATAATGTACAACAAACTAAAATGTTTCAATATGCAGGTGCGGCAAGATTTGCTTATAACTGGGCTTTAGCCAAGGAAAAGGATAACTATGAAAAAGGTGGCAAGTTCATTTCGGATTCAGAGCTTAGAAAAGAATTTACAAGGCTTAGGAATTCTGCTGAATACGCGTGGCTACAAAATGTTTCCAATAATGTAACCAAACAGGCAATTAAAGATGCTTGCATAGCCTACAAAAACTTTTTCAAAAGTTTGCAAAAACATCCGAGATTCAAGTCTAAAAAGAAATCAACGCCTAAATTTTATCAGGACAACATTAAAATACAGTTTAGTGACACTCACGTTAAATTTGAGGGATTTTCTTCTAGCAGGAAAGCGAACAAACAAAAGCTGAACTGGGTAAGACTTGCAGAACATGGACGTATTCCCACAGATGCTAAATATATGAATCCGAGAATATCCTTTGACGGATTAAACTGGTGGATTAGCGTATGCGTGGAATTTCCAGACTGCAAGAAAAATCTAAATAATGATGGTATAGGAATTGATTTAGGAATTAAGGATTTGGCTATTTGCTCTGATGGCAACACATACAAGAATATTAATAAAAGCCAAGTAGTTAAAAAACTAGAGAAATGCAGACGCAGGTTACAGCGTAGAGTTTCTCGAAAGTATGAGAAAAATAAGAAAGGAGTAAGTTACTGTAAAACTAAAAATGTAATCAAAAACGAAAAACGTTTGCTTAAAGTGAATCATAGATTAACAAATATCCGTAAAAACTATTTAAATCAGACCACATCTGAAATCGTAAATCGAAAACCAAGATTTATTTGTATTGAAGATTTAAACGTTAGTGGAATGATGAAGAATAGACATTTATCCAAAGCGGTTCAGAATCAGGGATTCTTTGAATTCAGAAAACAGCTTGAGTACAAATGTAATAACAATGGTATTCAGCTCATTGTAGCTGATAGATTTTATCCATCGTCAAAACTTTGTAGTTGTTGTGGAAATATAAAAAAGGATTTGAAATTATCTGACAGAATTTATAAATGTGAATGTGGAAATGTTATAAATAGAGATTTTCAAGCATCACTAAACCTAAAAGCTTATGGAGAAAAATTTGCAAGCTAACAATTAAACGTTAATGCAAATATGTACGGATACGTTAATTCGGAATTTACGCCTATGGAGAGTACAAGAACTTGTGAGTAGATAGGTATTTATGCCATCAAAAGCATACTCGTTGAAGTAGGAATGAAACATAAAAGTTTATAACTTTTTATAAGTTTTCAGTAACGGGAGAATGGACGACACACAAAAAATGGAATATGCGAGGGCGTTTCTGCAAAAGGAGGTAGAGTCGGAATTTCCTTACCCGTTTCAGATTCTGACGGAGGAGGACAGTTTTTTATTCTGCTTTAAAAATGGACGCAGGGACTGCTGCGCCCGTTTAAAGGCGACAGAAGGGATGCTCAATAAGCTCTGCAGCGGGGATAAAAAGGTGCAGAAGCAGGAAAAAGAGCGGGTGCTTCGGGTTCTTGAGGCAGCAGTGGAAGCGCAGGAAAATACGACTCTTTCAGAAAAAAGTGAGTACGGAAAAATGAAAAATATGCTGATTCTTCGTCCGCTCAATCTGGATTTTTACCGAAGCGAGCTTGTAAACGTGCCGTATATCCGCATCGGGGATGTAGCGCTGGTGCTGTACTGCGTTTTATCTCATCTGGGAGGAGATTATTTTACGACGAAGGTGTACCGGGATCAGGTTCAGAAATGGATGGTCCCCGAAGCGGAGGTAATGCGGGCGGCGCTGGTCAATACGAGCTTTTTGTATCCGCCGCGGCTGTATTCGATCCAGTGCCTGATGGGCTGGGACGGAAAGCGGTACGAGAACGGCATTTTTATGGGGGAGGACGACGAACAGAAAATCCCGCCGGGCATGCGCAGCTATCTGTTGACAAATACGCTGGAAATCAACGGAGCGATTGCCGTTTTTTATCCGGGTGTTGCGGAGAAAATTGCGCAGGATCTGGGCGGTGACTTTTATATTGCGTTCACGAGTATTCATGAGGCACAAATTCATGGCGTCGGAATGATTTCTCCGGAAATAGTGGAGTACAGTTTGCAGGAAACGAACCGGGAATGTACCAGACCGGAGGAGGTTCTGTCCAATCATGTATATCTTTACAATCAGGAGAAAAAGACATTTTCAATGCTTATGGACGGCGATTTTCTGGAGGTAGAACATGAAGAATAGACGGGGAAAGTATCTGTATTTTTGCAGCGCAGAGCAGGACAGTCTGTATGCGTTGACGCTTTTTCGGGAAAAAGAAAAACAGGGAACGTTAAACGTACAGGAGACAGGATTGCTTCTCTGCATGGAACAACGCGCCGAAGATAGCTGGATTTATTTGATGCCTGCGGCGGTCTATGCGGCTGCCAACCAGAAAGGAGCGAGAAGCTGGATGAACCGGCAGAAGCAGGAGAAAATAGATCTCTGGAATGAGAAGGGGATTGCATGGATGCGCCGATATCCGGTATTTTTGGAGCAGTTTGGATGGAAACAGCGGCGCTACGCGATTCTGGCAGCGGGAATTTTTGAGCAGCTGGAAGAGGAATCCATGGACGAGTTTGAAAAAGGGAAAAATCAGGTTTGCCATTTTTTACAGGGAAGCTGGGGATTTCTCTGGAAGCGTATGCAGCAGTGCGACAGGCTGAGTGTGCAGGAATGGAAAGAAATGAAAGCGCCGTGGAAGGATTCTGTGCGGATGGACTGCGCGATGTCCGGCATCCTTTTATTGATGGCACAGCTTCTGAAAAAAGAACTGGAAGAGCGCGACCGGCTCTGCGTGGGATTTATGAAGCTGCAGCAGTTCACACAGGAGAGCCTGCGAACAAATGGTATCGCTGCGAAGCAATCTGCAAAGGCATCGGGAGTTGAACCAGTAGATGCATGCGGTACAGAAATCCGTTCTGTGGGCGTTGATACGAATCCCACCGCGCTTGTCGAAACCGAAAAGATGGGATGGCTGTTCCAGAAATTTCGCAATCCGGAGCGCCCTGCTTATATCCATGAAAAAGGGCGGATTTCCAGTGAATGGCTGGAACAGTTGCATCAGATTATGGAGCTGGCGGGACTTCCGGCAGGAACATTTGAAGCGGTCAGCCTTTCTGTGCAGGAGGTAAACGGCCTTGTAAATCTGATGGGAGAAAAGCTGACTGCGCGCCAGTATATGACGTTTCTGATGTTGTATTCGGTGTCGCGGGAACTTGCACAGGCAGGGCGCACGGCAGCAGCGCTGCAGTTTATCCAGACATCCCGCCTGAGGGGAGCATCGCCAGCTGCGATGGGGACAGGGATGACAGCGGCGGCACTGATGTCAGGCGGGGCTGGTGCAATGGTGGCGGAGCGAAGCAGGTACGGAGTAAGAAAAATGTCAGATGCAGATGGAAATCTGGTGTCTGCAGAGCAGCCGGCTTTGTATACACAGTCCGTGCCGCAGGCGTCACAAAACAGCTATTGATCGTACGAGGTTCCTTCGGTGTAAGGCGCCTGCGGAATGGAGATTTTTACGCAAGATAGCAGAACATAAACACAAAATGACACAGGCTGCCGGCCATGACGAACAAATGAAAAATTTCGTGTAAGCCGAACATCGGATGCCGTGCGTCAAACAGCGGCAGCCTGAGCGCGTAGATAATGCCGCCTGCAGTATAGATCAGTCCGCCGGCGAGCAGCCATAAAAAGGCGTGAAGCGGAAGCAGGGAAAACAGCTGTCCCAGAACGGACAGGCAGCTCCAGCCCATTGCGATATACAAAACAGAGGAAAACCATTTTGGACAGGTGATCCAGAAGCCTTTGATAAAAATTCCGACCAGCGCGATTCCCCAGACTGCGGCAAGCAGCATCAGACCAGAGGGCTTTGGCAGGGTCAGCAGGCATACCGGCGTATAGGTCCCTGCGATCAGGACGAAAATCATCATATGATCCATTTTCCGAAAGATACGCAGAATGCGCCCGGAGCAGTTAACAGAATGGTATATCGTGCTGGCGGCATACAATAAAACCATGCTGATCATAAAAACTGTCATTGCAGTGAGGCTTTTTACACCGGAGTGGACAGCTGCGCGGACTAACAGCGGGACTGCTGCGCAGAGAGCGAGCAGCATGGCGATAAAATGGGTGAGTGCGCTTCCGGGTTCCCGAATAGTTATGTTCATAGTAGTACCTCCTCCTTACATTTGGATACAATGGAATGCGTATTTTGCGGGCATTCTGGGTCAGGGATAGCAGAATGTTCGTTTAACAAGCGATGTGGCATTACAAAATATTATACGTAGTATTTAAAACTACATGTAATATATGCAGATACTACATGAAAAGTGACAAAATGTCAAGAAGAGATGATAGAAAAAAAGTTACCGTTCACACGCACCATTCGCAAAAGCGCATCTTCGATGCTTTCCGCTGCTTTGCAGCTCTTTTTGCTCATAAAATGGCGCTCCCTTTGTACCCTTCTGAGTTCAGATTTTCGTGCAAGCACGGAATCTGAACCCAGAAGGATACGAGTGAACTGTGACATAAAAAAAGAAACGAGCAGACCGCATTAGCAAATGCCGTACGGTTCTCGTTTCCGTTTCTATACTATATGATATTTAAGATGTCGGGGTCACAAGCTCCCGACCTTGATGCCTGCTTTCAATCCTCCTCAATCACCTGGATTTCCAGGTAATCGAAGTCAATTTCCTCAACAAAAGAATCCTGGCGGAAGCGTGTTTTGGCATGGCGGCGGAAATCATTGATATTGCTGTCGAGCCAGATTGGTTTGCCGAGGTCGAACTGCATGCAGACCTCCTGCAGCGCGTCGAAAACCTTATGGGTTCTGGTTTCTTCGCGGTCGTCGCAGATGACGGTATCGTTTAACATGTGGTTATTTTGAAATGTACGCGCCCATAAACGGAACATGAAAAATCTCCTTTGATGTGAAAGCTGTTTACGTCAGTATAGCATAAATCCCGGAGGAAGTGCATAAATATATTTGTGTAGTGAAAAACCGGAGGAAGATTGGACGGAATATCTAAAATTTTAATGAAATCCGTCTGTTTCCGCATCGGGTATGCTATAATAAAATTATCAAGAAAAGAGAGGCTGAAGGTATGGAACTTTTATTGGATGCAGAAAGCCAGATCGAAACGTGGCAGGAAGTGATATTGGTTTATAATGCCGCCCTGAAACAGATTAATACGAAGCTGGAAATTTTAAACGACGAATTTCAGCACGTTCATCAATATAATCCGATCGAACATATTAAATCCAGAATTAAGACTTCGGAGAGTATCGTAAAGAAGCTACGCAGGCATGGATATGAATCCACGATCGAAAATATGGTGAAGTATGTCAATGATATTGCGGGAATCCGTGTAATTTGTTCTTTTACATCGGATATTTACAGAATCGCGGAGATGATTCGACTGCAGAATGATATTCATGTCATCGCAGTCAAGGATTACATTCGCCTGCCGAAAGCGAGCGGCTATAAGAGCTATCATATGCTCGTGACCGTTCCGGTATTTTTGTCCGACCGCACTGTTGATGTAAAGGTGGAGATTCAGATCCGTACGGTAGCGATGGATTTCTGGGCGAGCCTGGAGCTCAAGATCAATTACAAATTCGAGGGCAATGCGCCGGAGCATGTTAAGCGAGAGCTGATCGAATGTGCAGGCATGGTATCTGCACTTGATAACCGGATGCAGGAGCTGAACGAAGAGATTAAGGCATTAAGCAAGGAAGACACGGATGGAGCCTGACGGCTGACCGATCCTGTCAGGGTTCGCTTTATTCATGACAATAGAATGCTCGCGGAGCGTGCATTCTATTGTTTTCGAAAAACTTTTAGGGTATTGAGGCAGTTCGGACGCGGATGCGATCGGGCTGCTTTTTTATTGGCTAGAAACTGCGTTTCTAGCCAATAAAAAACGCTCCGCGAGGATCGCACTGCGGCGGAATGGTAGAATGTCGCTTACGCGACCCGCCGCAGGCGGAGAATCCTGCTTCGCAGGATTCTTTTTCAGCAGCTGTTTTATGCAGCCTTTTCAGAATTCCTGGACGCTGCGAAGTAGGAACGCAGGGAGTTGATTACGATGGTCAGTCCAAGGACGATCAGCAGGATTGCAATGATCAGCTGCAGTCCTTCTACCAGGAAGGTAGCAGAGCCTGCAGCATACGCTTTTGCCAAAGCGATTGTGCGCTGTACCAGTGCGGTGCCGGTTACGCAAAGCATGATTACCAGCGGAGGGAACAGCATCTTGTTGCTGCGGCCTGTAACCTTCAGGAATACGCACAGTGTTACAAGTACCAGGGCGGAGAGCAGCTGGTTCGCAGAACCGAACAGCGGCCAGATGTTTGCATAGCCGATACGGGTCAGAACGAAGCCGCACAGCAGGGTTAAAACGGTGGAGAAGTATTTGTTGCACAGAACCTTTCTCCATAACGGAGCAGAAGCCATATCATCAACAGAGAACAGCTCCTGGAAGCTCATACGACCGATTCTTGCAACTGCATCCAGGCTGGTCAGTGCAAGTGCGGATAGCCCGGAGATGCTGCGGCAGGTGTGGGGCACGGCGCTGACAGACTGGATCACCAAATAATTGCCAAGCTGTAAATTCTTCATGAATCCGCTTGCGTTTTTCGCAAAGGGTTGTATTATGGGTACTATAAGGGGCACCTGCCCCGGAAAAGGAGAACGACCATGAGCAAGATCATCCGCACCCGGAAGCCCAGTGTCCTGCCGTACTACGCGGCGGCGCTGGTGTTCGTGGTGCTGTGCGCGGTGCTGCCGGTGTACCGGCTGTGGGCCCTTGCGGCGGCGCTGGCAGCCGCTGCGGCGGCATTCCTGGCGGCCAAAAAGGTCTGCCCGCCCCGTGTGGTGGAAACCGAGGTGCCCTTCCACACGGGTGTGGAGGACGTGGACGCCATGCTGGCAGACATCCAGCAGAAGCTGGACACTCTGCACAGCCTGAACGAATCCCTGCCCGACCCGCAGCTGTCCGCCGCCATGACCCGCATGGAAAAGGCCGGACGCTCCATTGTGGAAGTGGTGGAGGCCAACCCCGCCAAGGCAAAGCAGGTGCGCCGCTTTGCCAATTACTATCTGCCGGACGCCGTGAATGTGCTGCAGCAGTATGCGCAGCTGGCCCGGCAGGGGGTGCGCGGCGAGAACGCCGCCGCCATCCGTGCCGAGGTGGAGCACAATGCGTCCTCCATTGCCACGGCCTTTGAAAACCAGCTGGATGCACTGTACGCCGCAGAAAGCATGGACCTGTCGGCAGACCT
>OLSN01003430.1_pt1 | contig 10219 bp, 9 predicted proteins | sample 1672411 | NCBI WGS metagenome assembly OLSN01 (sample SAMEA3136683, study PRJEB25190) | human gut metagenome | biome: human gut; feature: human-associated habitat; material: faeces | place: Austria | collected 2013
GAGCAGGTAAAGGAAAAAGAGGGACAGCGGCTTCTTTCCCATATTCGGGACGGAGAATACTGCATCGTGCTCGCCATTGAAGGCAAAAAGCTGGATAGTGTGGCGTTTTCCCAGCAGATAGACCGCCTGATGGTGTCCGGCACAAGCACCATCGATTTCGTTATCGGCGGGTCCCTCGGACTGTACAAAGATGTCCTTTCCCGCGCGGATTTGCTCCTGAGCTTTTCCGATATGACCTTCCCGCATCAGCTCATGCGCGTCATTTTGCTGGAACAGGTCTACCGCGCGTTCCGGATTTCAAATAAAGAGCCGTATCATAAATAAGAAATCTGCCGTCAAATATGTTTCCACACTGTCATTTTTCACTACCGCGTCTCATACAATAGGGCATGAGCAAAATCAGAAAATCACCGCAAAAACAGACAGCCATACGGGCGAAGGAGGCTTTCACAGAGTCCCTGCGTCTGCCCCGGGACGTCATGCTGGGCGCGAGTATCCTGACGCTGATCGGAGATACCGAGCTTTTGGTGGAAAATTACCGGGGAATCCTGGAATATACGCAGGAGTGTATTCTTCTGCAGGGGAAGCATACCAGAATCCGGATTGAAGGGTGTTGTTTAAAAATCGTCTACTATACCAATGAAGACATGAAAATTGCCGGAAAAATTACCGGCGTGCGGTATCTGTAGCGGAGGGAATGCCGATGATTGCCTTAATCCGGTATTGCAGGGGATATGTCAGGATCAGCGTCCGGGGTTATGCGCCGGAACGCTTCATGAATCTGTGCGCAAACCGAGCTATCGTGCTCTGGGAGCTTAACGGGCACGACGGTTTTTATACGATGTGCATCAGCCTTTCCGATTTCTTCAAAATTCGGGATATTGTCCACAAAACCAAAACAAGGGTAGCCGTTCTGGAAAAAAGAGGGCTGCCCTTTTTTCTACAGGATGTCCGGCACAGAAAAATGTTCTTGCTCGGGGTTTTTTTATGCAGTGCATTTTTAATTCTGATGTCGCAGTTCATCTGGGCGATGGAATTTGACGGCAACCGGATGATCACGGAGGAGGAGCTGAAGCGGTCCGTGAAGTAGCGCTGCGGTTCGATAGTGACGGTAATGACCGGTTTCGCTTCTTCGCTGCCGCTTGCTTTGGACGTGCGACCCGTGCAGGCTGCCAACAGGAGGCAGGAGCCGAGAAGAAGGAGTGTTTTCAAATCTTTTAGTTGTTGTTTCATGATTTCTTCTGTTTCGGGGTTTCAATCTTATCTTGTTTCTACTCTTGTTTCCGGGCCCGTAATATTTCCCGTTTACCACCCGGAGGTCCGGGGAGACGTTCTACTGTGAATCCGGCTGTCTGCAACATTCGGCGTACTACACCTTTGGCACAGTAGGTAGTCAGAATTCCGTCTCTATCTAATAAAACATAGAGGCGGTTGAATAGTTCTTGCGACCACATTTCCGGTTGCTTTTCCGGGGCGAAGGCGTCGAAATAGACTAGATTAAATGGAGAGTTGAGAGTTGAGAGTTGAGAGTCGGCTACGCTGTCATTGCTATTGTTCACTCTCAACTCTCCATTCTCAACTCTCCACTTATTCACGTCCGTTTCTATTTTTCGTAAGGTGAAGTGTGGCGTAAGCTGCACGTCTTTCTCCCAGGGCGATGTATGAAGCTGCTTAAACAATTCGATAGCCGGTTGTTGTTCTTCTTCATCATTCGGGGTAAATTGCTCATCGGTTGTTGTTTGCTTCCGATGTATGGTAAGCTGCTCATCGCTGGAGATATACCCTAGCTGTTCTACTGTCTGCCAGTCTAGTGGATAGAGTTCCAGTCCTGTATAGTGTATATTTCGTCTGCTTCTTTCCGCTTCTTCAAGGGTGAGCCAAGCGTTTAATCCTGTCCCGAAGCCGATTTCAAGAACACGTGGAGTAGCGGCAGGAGAGGCTTTCAGCCCCATATCGATGAAAATATGTTGAGACTCCGTGCGTGCCCCTTTCGTCGAATGATAATGTTCATTCAATTCCGGAACAAACAGAGTAGCGCTCCCGTCATCGGTTCTCTCAATTATTCTTTCCATCACTCAATCTTTAATACTTAATACCTAATACTTAATACTTAAAAAAGACCTCTATCCCGCCATAGCATCCCAGGCACTTTCGAGCACATACAGGAGAAGGATATAACGTATCAGTTTGCCGACAAACATGGAAACTATGGTGAGCCATGTGTTGCTTCGCATAAATCCCAGTGCAATGGCGATCACCTCGCCAATGGCAGGAAGAAAGGTGAAGAATGCCATCAATGCCCCTTTCCCTTGCAGGAATTTCACCATTTTGTCTACCTTTTCTTTCTTTACCTTGAAGTATTTCTCAATCCAGCTGATTTTGCCCAGACGTCCCATGTAGTAACAGGTCATTCCGCCTACTGTATTGCCGAGAGTGGCGGATATCAGACAGGCTATCGGGGGCAGGCCGAGCTTCACCAAGGCCACCAGTACCAGTTCGGAACTGAAAGGCACGATGCTCCCAGCCAATAAAGCCGAGATGAATAATCCCGGAAGTCCCCATTCTATGAGGAGTTGTATCGTTGAATCTACAAAAGCGTCCATATATTAAAAGCAAATAAGAGGATGAGGCCGACCAATGAAATGATAAAGAACACATTCGAACTTTTACTATTGGTCAGTACAAAGAAATGTCCGATCAGGATGCTGTTGCTTATGATAAGCAAAGGCAGCAGGGCACTGCAATATATCGGTTGCAAGGCAATCAGCAGGAACAGGAAGAGCGTCAGGTCTATCAAAAACTGGAGATAGGCACGTGTGCGTATCTTATCCTCAAATCCGGCGGCGATGCAATGGACGGCACTGACGATGAACATCACCAACAGATAGCCGAGTATTGCCAGTTCCCAAGGCTGGAGGATTTGCAGGTTGAAGAATTCCCCGATAGTCAGTAGCTGATTGAAAGGGCGATAGAACAACTCCATCTCATTGTAGAAGAAGGCGTGTCCGAACAGCATCCAGTAGGGCAGCATCCATCCGAGCAGCGCGCCGCAGAAACTACGCGGAGTGAGCGACTGGAAACGGTAGGCTTCGAGCAACCAAAGTACCGAGAGGATGGTGAGCTGCGGGAAAAGAATACTTCCCGCTCCGATAAAGAAGAAGGAATAGAATAGATAGCCCGCAGCTTGAGCTTGCTGATAGCTTTTAAACAGAAAATAAATGGAAATAAGAGAACCGAGGGCGACAATGTCTCCTATGTATAGTAAATGCATTCCCGGACAAACGGTGACTAGCAGGAAATAAATAGCTGTCTGCATGGAAGCCCTCATGCGGATAATGCTGAACTGGTTGTTCAGCTCTATCAGAAAATAGCCGATGATTGCGTAAACCAGAAAGCTGACAATTCGTTCTGCCCATCCCGGAAGCAGTAAATCGCGGGTGGATTGCAAGAAAGAAGAGCTCTCCTTGGGTGTTGTTGAGGCTATGGAGTCGGGAAATAAAAAGTAAGTCAACACCCAGCATAGGGCGCAGATAAAGATAACGGCAGGCAGGGTCCACCGTCCTGCCGTCACTTGACTTTGTAGTCTTTTATTTCTCATTGGTCTGTCAGTTCTTTTGCCGCCCGGCGGGCATATATCATCGCTTTGTAGGATCTATATGCTGTGCAAATAGGGGATTTATGCCTGCCGTGGCGTATCATTACAGGTTGTTTCTTACAAATCGAATCCGATGTCGCGGCGGAAATACTTCTTGTCGAAGTCGATCATGTCTGCCACTTTGTAGCTCTGTGCCAGCGCTTCTTCTTTCGTTGCACCGTAAGAGCAAACGGCAATCACACGTCCGCCGTTCGTCACCACTTGTCCGTCTTTCATGGCTGTTCCGGCATGGAAGATGATGCTGTCGGTGGCGGCAGCCTGTTCCAGCCCGCTGATAGGGAATCCTTTTTCATAGGCTTCGGGGTAACCGCCGCTGACAAGAATAACGCAGCCGGCCGAACGTGGGTCCATCACCAGTGTTTTCTCGTTCAGATTGCCTGCCGCTGTGCCTTCAAGCAACTCTACGAAGTCGCTTTGGATGCGCAACATCACGCTTTCTGTTTCCGGGTCGCCCATGCGGACGTTGTATTCGATAACCATCGGTTCACCTTTCACCTTGATAAGACCGAGGAAGATGAAACCTTTGTAGGTGATCTTTTCTTCTTTCAGACCATTGATGGTCGGTTCGATGATGCGTGTGCGTACTTTCTCCATATATACTTCATCAGCAAACGGAACCGGAGTTACGCTACCCATACCGCCTGTATTCAATCCTTTGTCGCCTTCACCGATACGTTTGTAGTCTTTCGCCACAGGGAGGACTTTGTAGTTGTCTCCGTCTGTCAGTACGAATACAGAGCACTCGATACCGCTCAAGAACTCTTCAATCACAACGGTTGCCGATGCGGAACCGAACATGCCGCCGAGCATTTCTTTCAGTTCTTTCTTCGCTTCATCAAGCGTAGGAAGGATGAGAACTCCTTTCCCGGCACAAAGGCCATCAGCCTTCAGTACGTAGGGAGCTTCCAACGTTTCGAGGAAAGCGAGGCCCTCTTCGAGGTTTTCGGAAGTGATGCTTTTGTAGCGGGCTGTCGGGATGTTGTGGCGCATCATGAAGCCTTTGGCAAACTCCTTGCTGCCTTCCAGTTGCGCTCCTTGAGCCGAAGGACCGATCACGGCAATATGCTTTAGCTCCGGACGGTTTTGGAAGTAATCGTAGATTCCTTTTACCAACGGATCTTCGGGGCCTACTACTATCATTTGGATGTTCTCTTTTAGAGCAAAAGCACTGATTGCTTCAAAATCGGTTGCTTTGATGTTGACATTCTCGCCTACGGCAGTTGTTCCGGCATTTCCCGGAGCAATGTACAGTTTTTCAACTTTCGGACTTTGGGCAATTTTCCATGCCAGTGCATGTTCGCGGCCGCCCGAGCCTAGTAATAATATCTTCATCTTTGTATTGTTATGGATTTATACTGTTATCTATGATTTGTATGGATACGGTGGTGTCTTTGTCAGTTTTATAAGTTCTGCTCAAAGTACCGGGTGATTTTCTCATGCAGATGTACACGGTCGCGTCCTGCTACGTTGTGCTTGTGGCACGGGTAGATAAACAGGTCGGGATAAGTGCGGGCATCTACACAGGCTTTCATGAACGACAGGGTGTGCTGTGGCACGCAGGTGTCGTCGTGGTCGTCGTGAATAATCAATAGGTGACCTTTCAGTTGGCCGGCAAGGTTTTTCAGGTTACATTCTTTGTAGCCTTCCGGGTTGCTTTCCGGTGTATCCATATAGCGTTCGCCGTACATCACTTCATAATACCCCCAGTCGATTACCGGGCCTCCGGCAACGCCTACTTTGAATATTTCCGGGTAACGGAGCATCAGGGCGGTAGTCATGTGTCCTCCGAAGCTCCATCCGTGTACGCCGATGCGTTCGCTGTCTACGTAGGGGAGGGATTTCAGGAATTCAACGCCTTTTACCTGATCTTTACCTTCTTCGATGCCAAGACGGCGGAAGGTGGCATTTTCAAATGCCAGTCCACGGTTGCTGCTGCCACGATTGTCGATGGTAAACATGATATAGCCTTTACCTGCCATGTATGTGTCCCATCCGCGTGCGCCGTTTTGCCATCCTCCGGTGACGCATTGCGCGTGAGGACCTCCGTAGACGTATACGATGACGGGATATTTCTTGGCCGGGTCAAAGTTGGCCGGTTTCATCAGGCGATAATGCAGGTCGGTGGTGCCGTCTGCCGCTTTGATTGTTCCGGTTTCGATGCTTGGCATTTGGTAGCCTTCGTAAGGGCTTTCAGCAGTCAGCAGATTGGCTGTTTCTTTGAAGTTTTTGGTGTCTACCAGGTTGATGATGCGAGGCTGGTCTTTTGTTGAATAACGGTCGATAAGATAAGTGCCGGAAGCGTTAAGCATGCCGCTATGTTCGCTTTCTTTGCAGTTCTCGAACGGTTGGCTTATTTTTCCATTGCTCACGTTTACAGCGAAATGTCCGCTTCTCAAGCCTTCTACGGCTGTGAAGATGATTTCTTTACGCTTTGTGTTGAATCCTAGGACGTCGCTGACCAGCCAGTTGCCTTTGGTCAGTTGTTTGACTTTGCCGGCCTGGAAATAAGTACCACCGTTGGCACTGTTATAAGTTTCACCTTTCATGTTGGCTGCATCGGCATCAAAGAGATAAAGATGGTTGTAGCCGTCACGCTGACTTTGATAGATGAATTTGGTAGGGTCCCACGGCAAAAATATGATTGCGTTTTGTGGCTCCACGTATTTAGGATGCATTTCTTCGTAGAGAACGCCCATCGGCTCTCCTGTTTCTGCGTTGTACCGGCAAAGTTTGGCGTGGTTCTGGTCACGGTTTACTTCAATCAGGTAGAGGCTTTTTTCATCCGGTGACCAGCTGATATTGGTGAAATAACGGTCTGTGGGATCACCTGCGTTCAGATAAATGCTTTTGCCTGTGGCAGGATTGTAAATGCCTACTTTTACCTGATGGCTCGTCATGCCTGCCATCGGATAACGTACATTGTTCACTTCGCCTACGCGTGCAGTGATGTCTACAAGCGGGTATTGTGTCACCATGCTCTCGTCCATACGGTAGAAAGCGAGCAGGTTACCTTTCGGGCTCCAGAAAGTGCCTTTGTTGATACCAAATTCATTCCGGTGTACAGTCTGTCCGCAAACGATGCCTTCGGGTTCATTGGTTACCGCTTTCTCGTTTACATACAGATTGTTACCTATCGTGTATGCCACGTTTCCACTGGCTGCGCAATAGTCTTCATTATCTGCTCCGTCTTTGGGTTTGAGAGTGCTGACAACTTGATTGCTCTTGAAATCATATACAATGAACTTTCCTGCTATCTTGAATAGCATTTGTGGCTTATCGGCCCATGGGAAACTGGCGGAATACAGGTGTGATAACTTTCCTGCCTTGTTCTCTTCAAGCACTTTGTTGATCTGTTCACGAGTGATAACCATTGTTTCTTTCCCCGTTTTGGGTTGGATAGAATAAAGGGTATCTACGCCCGGCTTGATACATTCGTCACCCCACCATTGCAGTCCGTACAGGTTGTCTGCATAGCGGTAACTCTCGCCACCCGGAATCAATTCTTCCAGTGTCGGCTTTTTGGTTTCTTGTGCCATAACATTGAATCCGATTGGTAGTGCCAACAATAAAAGCATGGCTCTTTTTCCAATTTTACTCATTGCTCTTTTCTTTATTATTTGTTTTTAAATCCTTCTATTTTTACTCTGTCCAAGGGAGTCTGCTTTATTTGAATGGCAGCACTCAACTTGGCAAAAGCGGTGAATAGGTCGTCAAATTGCTTCTCGTAGCTTTCTCTGTCGGAGGATATGTCCTCTTCCAAGTATTCAATCCTTTTCCTCAATTCTTCCAATTCCTGTTTCGGAGCATGGGAGAGTAGGTATTGACGCATGTGGACGAAGGCATCCATAATATTAATACTGACTTCAATAGCACGGGGACTTTTCAGAACTCCAGATAACATTGCTACACCTTGTTCTGTAAAAGCGTAAGGCATTTTGCGAGTACCACCCCAACTTGATATTCCATTTTGGAATATCAAGTTGAACTCGTCTTTATTTAATTGAAACATGAATCTTGCAGGAAATCGTTCGATGTTTCGTTTAATGGCTTTATTGAAGTTACCTGTGGTAACTTCATACATCTCCGCCAAATCAAAGTCCAACATAACTTTTTGACCTCTGATCTCATAAATTTTATTTTCAATGATAACAATGTCGTTCATTTTTTCTTTAATTGGTTGCTATCATAGATAGCTTATTGGCGAAAATGTTATTTGAACTTGAGGTTGCAATTTGTGACCTCAAGTTGGTTATCAGGGTGTTAATGAGTGTGTGATGTTATAATGTGTCATTAACTATTGAATGGTTTATTCCTCTTCCTTCTTCGGAATCCTCGGCTCCCGGTTCCCCCTAAATTCTCTTGGCCCTCTCGAATCTCTTCCTCCACGGAATTCTCCCCGTGGCTTTCTATCTCTTCCATCACCACCTTTGAACTCACCACCTTCTCTGCGCGGCTTGTATTCTCCCTCTCTGCGAGGTCTGGATTCACCATCCCGACGCGGTTTGAACTCACCTTCGCGGCGTGGCTTAAATTCTTTTCTTTCTCTAAATCTTGGAGCCTGTTCTCCTTCAGCCTCTTTCTTTTCTTCTCCCTCTTCCTGGCTCTTGAACTCTTTGTATTTTCCGTCAAAAATCTCATATTTGCGGAACTCACACTCCAACGGTCCATTGAACAAAGGAACTTTCTGACTTGCTTTCAAACCAATCTGGTCGAAACACTCTTCCCGATAAGAAAGCACCCATGCCTCGTTTCCTACAAACGCATGTTTCAGACGTTCACCGATCATCTGATAAAGTCCAAGCAAATCATTAGTGGAAATACGTTCACCGTATGGCGGGTTAGTGATGATAATCGACTTCTCCTGTGGCTGTTCAAACTGCTGGAACGGTTGTAGCTTCAACACGATGTCTTTCGATACGCCAGCAGCTTTTATATTGTGAGTCGCAATCTCATTAGCTTTCGGATTGTTATCGTATCCGTAAATCTTATGAGCAAATTCGCGCTCCTGACTGTCATCATTGTAAATCTCATCGAACATATCCGCATCGAAATCTACCCATTTCTCAAAAGCAAACCCTTTACGGAATACTCCCGGAGCAATATTCTTAGCAATCAGTGCCGCTTCAACAGGGATAGTACCCGAACCACACATCGGGTCGATCAAATCACATTCTCCGCGCCATCCGGTCATTAGAATCATGCCGGCAGCCAATACCTCATTTAACGGGGCTTCTACTGCTTCCTGGCGATAACCGCGACGGTGAAGTGATTCTCCAGACGAGTCCAAAGACAACGTACAGGTAGTCTGTGCAATATGAATATTCAGAAGTACATCCGGATTGTTGATACGTACCGACGGACGTTTTCCTGTTTTATCACGGAAATAATCCACAATCGCATCTTTCACCTTATACGAAACGAATTTCGAATGGCGGAACTCATCGCTGAATACTACTGCATCGATAGCGAACGTCTTGTTCACATCGAGATATTCTTCCCATGGAATAGCCTGTATTTGATTATAAACCTCATCGGCATCTTTGGCTGTAAAGTTTTTAATTGGTTTCAGGATACGGATGGCGGTGCGAAGGCAAAAATTCGCCTTATACATCATACGTTTATCTCCTGTGAATGAAACCATGCGGCGTCCTATTTGAATGTCGTTGGCTCCTAATGCTGTCAGTTCTTCTGCAAGTATCTCTTCCAGTCCCTGGAAAGTCTTGGCTATCATCTCGAATTGTTCGCTCATATAGATTCTTTTGATTTTATTTTTTTGCTTTAGTTTGTACGATTCTTGCTCCTGCAGGAACATTCTCCGTTACCCAGATATTACCGCCTACGGTTGCGTCACGTCCGATGGTGATTCTTCCCAAAATAGTGGCGTTGGAATAAACAATCACATTGTCTTCCAGGATCGGATGGCGGGGGATTCCCTTGATTGGTTTTCCGTCGGCATCCAGCGGGAAACTCTTGGCTCCCAGAGTGACGCCCTGATATAGCTTGACGTTATTTCCGATAATACTCGTGGCACCGATAACGACACCCGTACCGTGGTCGATAGTGAAGTGAGTGCCAATCTTTGCGGCCGGATGGATATCAATTCCCGTTTCGCTATGCGCCATCTCCGTGATGATGCGGGGAATCAAAGGAACGCCCAGTTCCAGCAGTTCATGCGCGATACGGTAATTGCTGATCGCTTTAATAGCCGGATAGCAGAAAATTACCTCCCCATAGCTTTCGGCAGCCGGGTCACCGTTATAGGCGGCTTCCACATCGGTTGCCAGTATTCTTCTCATGGCGGGTAACTTACTGATAAATTTAGCAGCAAGACGTGCTGCCTCTTCCCGTTTCGAGTCGGAGCAGACGTTGCATTTCCCCTCTATGGAAGTGCTAAAACACAATCCGGCCAGGATTTGCTCACAAAGTAAGTCAAACAATTTTTCAATGTTGACGCCGATGTGATAATTAATTGTCCGGCTGTTAATAGTAGAATTTCCGTAATATCCGGGGAAGAGAATGGAGCGTGAAAGCTCAATAATTTCATACAAGACTTTAGCAGAGGGC
>OLSN01003433.1_pt1 | contig 10213 bp, 9 predicted proteins | sample 1672411 | NCBI WGS metagenome assembly OLSN01 (sample SAMEA3136683, study PRJEB25190) | human gut metagenome | biome: human gut; feature: human-associated habitat; material: faeces | place: Austria | collected 2013
TATCTGGGGATGTGCAATGCAGTAGATCACTACGACTTATCTGCAGGTGTCCCTTTCCATTCTTATGCTTCTGTGTGGATCAGACAGGGCGTGAGGAGATACAGCCAGGACAACAGACATATACATATCCCGTTTAATCTGCAGGAAAGAATTTTGAAGTATCAGAGGTTTTTGAATGATTATAGGGTGTACTTCGGAAAGAGTCCCACTGATGAACAGACATGTTACTATCTGGAAATCAGCCAGGAGACTCTGGAAAGATTAAAGATTGCTGCCGAAGCTTGCAAAGCTGGAAGTATGGACAAAGAAATAGAGGGGACAGACGGTTTGACTTTTGGGGACACAATCGCGGATCCTGAAGACGAATACGAGAGTGTTCTGGATAATCTGGAAAGAGAAAAGCTTAAAAGTGTTCTCTGGACTCTGGTAGATGATCTGCCAGGAAAATCTCCGGAAGTAGTTCGGATGCGGTACCAGCAGGAGCTGACACTGGATAAGATAGGCGAAACAGTCGGAGTTACAAGAGAAGCAGCAAGACAATGGTTACGAAAAGGATTAACTGAGCTTCGTAAGCCGTCCAGATCGAACCTGTTAAGAGAGTTCTGCAGGGATGGTGAAATATACAGCCGGGGAGTTGTTGGCGGTGGCGTTGGCACTTTTAACAGGAACTGGACTAGCTCTACAGAAAGGACAGCACTGGATATAATCGGGCATAGATTTTAAGAAAGGTGTATCAGGTACCGGAGCATATAAAGGGCGAAGCCCGGCAGCAGGACTAAAGCAAAGGAGTGAGAAAGCATGAAGGCAAAGGAATTAAATGGATATTACTATTGCTTTTCTTTTGATGAATGGAGTCATGATCTTTACAGTATTACCGAAATGTCACGAAAGGAAGCAATACTCACAGCAATTGATAATGGAGTACGTTTATATTTGGTTAAGTATTGAAAGGGTAAACAGCAGGGAAACAAGAAAAGAATTGCCACTAAGAACATGGCTTAAAGAAATTGCGCCGGCGCAATTACGAGATAGCTCTTATATCTGCACCACCAGTAATAAGAGCTTGGCGTCAACCGATAACATTGAATGAAGTATGATTTGAACAGAGGTACAAGTTGTACCCTGTTTAGGAATTTAGGGTTTATTCCAGCATGAAATGCAGCAGCAGGAATCCCCCTGATCTGCAGAAGCGAAAAAGAAAGAAGCTCCACGACCACATATGCCCATAAATGCATAAAATATTCCCTGATCAGTTTTTTGCTTTTAACCGGGGGGATGGAAAAAAGTTTTAATCAGAGATCCCACGACCACATATGCCGTATTTCTTTCACAAAATTCCCAAAACAATAGAAAAGTTGGTACGCCAGGAAATAGGCTGCTGTCGGGCGGTTGTCAAAACAAACACGAATAGAGCTATTTTCATAATTCTGGAAGCGTTCCGAAACAACACGAATAGATACAAAAACGAAGTGAATAGGCTTTACAGGTGCCGAAGTCTCTGACTTTTAAGGTTCTGAAAATAGCGAACGTTCGCTATTTTTATCCGAACGTTCGTTATCCGGAAAGGACCTGAAGCTATCGCAACGTTGCAATGAAAAATACGCAACGTTGTGTATGGAAAATGCTTACCTGCCGGATATCCAGTATTCATTCCGGAAATTTTATGAATATGGTATTTGCAAATGATGGAAAATGATGGAGTTACTGGAAGGTTGCCCCCTAAGGTTTATGATGAGCTGGCGAAATACCACTGCACTAAACAGAGTGTTTGGGTATAGAAATTATGTAACACGATAATGCGTGGGAGAATGCAAAGTGGCAACAGTAAAAGATTTTTGTATATGGTGGGCAAAATATAAATAATGTAATAATATTATAATATAATAAAGACTGCCCCTCATACATGAAAAGTCATATTGTCTGCTGCCGGACGTGATGTTGTTATATTGCTTCACGTCCATTAAATAGCGCAGAAGTAGATCAGGGAGGTCGGGAACTGGATCCAGTAATGCAGATCAGAAAAGGACGAAGCCCAAAGAATGCCTGCATCCATTTTGCTTTATATCGTCCTGTGATACCCGAATGATACGCAAAAAATAAGCCAATGAATAAAATATGTTAAAAATGGATAGAAAAACAATAAAAATCACACGTAAAATCAATGTTTTTAAAGGGTAAAAGTTATATTAAGTTGTAGAAAGAGGATTGAAAAACTTATAGAAATGCGCTAAACTATACCCGAATATGTGTATAGTAAAAATGAGATAGATTCAGAAGATGGAGGAAGAAAAGATGGCAGAAAACAAGATAAAAACCATTGGTGTCCTTACCAGCGGTGGTGACGCACCTGGAATGAATGCTGCAATTCGTGCAGTTGTCAGAAGAGGTTTAAGCAATGGATTAAATGTAAAAGGTATTCTGAAAGGATACAATGGTCTGTTAAACGAAGAGATTATTGACATGAGCGCAAAAGATGTATCTGATACAATCGAGCGTGGAGGTACAATCCTTTATACAGCACGTTGTGCAGAATTCCGTACAGAAGAAGGCCAGAAACGTGGAGCAGAGATCTGCAGAAAACATGGAATCGACGGACTTGTTGTCATCGGTGGTGACGGATCCTTCGCAGGTGCTCAGAAGCTTGCGAATCTCGGAATCAATACAATCGGTCTTCCCGGAACAATCGACCTTGACATTGCATGTACAGAATATACCATCGGATTTGATACAGCTGTAAACACAGCAATGGAAGCAATTGATAAAGTACGTGATACTTCCACTTCTCATGAGAGATGCAGTATCATCGAGGTTATGGGACGTGGTGCAGGATATATTGCTCTGTGGTGCGGTATTGCCAACGGTGCTGAGGACGTTCTGGTTCCTGAAAAATATGACTATGATGAGCAGAAGCTGATCAATAACATTATCGAGAGTCGTAAGAAAGGCAAAAAGCATCACATCATCATCAATGCAGAAGGTATCGGTCATTCTGAAGCAATGGCAAAACGTATCGAAGCTGCCACAGGTATCGAAACACGTGCTACAATCCTTGGACACATGCAGCGTGGTGGAAGCCCGACATGTAAAGACCGTGTATATGCATCTATGATGGGTGCTCTGGCTGTAGACCTTCTTATTGCAGGCAAGACATGCCGCGTTGTCGGATATCGTCACGGTGAATTCGTAGACTTCGATATCAATGAAGCACTTGCTATGCAGAAAGGTATCTCTGACTATCAGTGGGAAGTATGCCAGTCACTTTCTCATAACTATGATAAAAACAACAAATAACAAATGAATAAAAAGATGCAGTTATATAACAGACTGCATAAATTAAATACTGCTCAGATAATTACCCTCGGTTTTGCGGGGGTGATTATCTTAGGGGGATTACTTCTGTGGCTGCCGTTTTGTACGGCACCCGGATACCACACATCTTTTACAGATGCCATGTTTACCGCAACCACAAGTATATGTGTAACAGGGCTTGTGACAGTTGTTACGGCAACTCACTGGACTCTGGCAGGCAAGATTATTATTCTTGTCCTGATCCAGATCGGAGGTGTGGGACTGATTTCTCTGGGCAGTATTATTTTTATAAGTCTGAGAAAGAAAATATCGCTGAGGAACCGGCGTGTTATCCAGGAGTCCTATAATATGGACAGAATGGGTGGGATGGTCAGGCTGGTGAAGAAAGTTCTGATCTGTGTGTTTGGAGCAGAAGGAATCGGTGCAGTGTGTTATGCAGTTCGATTTATTCCGCAGTTCGGTCTGGCAAAAGGTCTGGGATATTCTGTTTTTACGGCAGTATCTGCATTCTGTAATGCTGGTATTGATCTGCTGGGAGAGGACAGCATGGCTCAGTATGTTGCTGATCCGATCGTAAACTTTACAAGTGTAGGATTGATCATTATGTCAGGTCTTGGGTTTGTGGTCTGGTGGGATATCTGGGATAAGATTAAACGAGTCATCAGAGGGAAACTTCCTGTGGGACGTATATTTAAAAATCTCCGTCTTCACAGTAAGATCGTGTTGATGATGACGCTGATACTTGTTGTGGGCGGTACAGTACTGATCTTTCTGTTTGATCATGGAAATCCAGAAAGTATTGGGACATATTCGCCGGAAACGAAGTGGATGGCATCTTTGTTCCAGTCAGTTACCACAAGAACAGCCGGATTTTTCACTGTAAGTCAGGAGAGATTTTCCAATGCAACTTATATGCTGTGCCTGATATTGATGTTGATCGGCGGTTCCCCTATGGGAACAGCAGGTGGAATTAAGACAACAACAGTTGCGGTCCTTCTGCTGAGTCTGAAATCCAATCTTCAGGGAAAACGGGATGTGGAAGTACACCACAGGAGAATCAGAGACAGCTACATCCGTTCTGCGATCGTAGTGACAGGTATGGTACTTACAGTACTTATTCTCATGAGTACGCTGTTGTGTGCAGCCATGCCGGAAGCACCTATAGAAGATGTTGTTTATGAAATTACATCTGCGGTTGCAACGGTAGGACTTAGCAGAGGGCTGACACCCTGCCTGAATACAGCAGGCAAATGGATCGTGATCCTGACTATGTATCTGGGAAGAATCGGTCCGCTGACTCTGGGAACTGCAGTGACTGTACGTGTACAGAAAATGCCGGCAGATTCACATCTGGCAGAAGAAGATATTATGATTGGATAGTAACGGTTCGGCAGTCAGGCGGATATTTGCAGAGGATAACGAATACATGTTCAGAAAGAGAAATGAGGAAGAAAATGAAGAACAAATCTTATGCAGTGATCGGTCTTGGGCAGTTCGGGATGACGGTAGCCCTTACTCTGGCAGAGGCGAACTGCGATGTACTTGCCATTGACGATAAAGATGATAATGTGCAGGATATCGCAGAGAAAGTTTCCTATGCTGTCAAGGCAGATGTGCGTGATCCGGGAATTCTGGAATCGCTTGGAGTTCAGAACGTAGATGTTGCGGTCATCGCAGTAGCCGAGAATATGGAGGCCAGTATTACAGCAACGATGCAGGTGAAAGAACTTGGAGTTCCTTTTGTCATGGCGAAGGCAATGAATTCTCTTCATGGCAGGATACTGGAGAAAATAGGGGCAGATAAGGTGATTTATCCTGAACATTCCATGGGTATCAGAGTTGCAAGAAATCTTCTTTCCAGTGGATTTGTCGATATGTTTGAGCTTTCTTCTGATTTCAGTATGGCAGAATTTAAGATCCCACGGGAATGGATAGGAAAAACACTTCGGGAGCTGAAGGTCAGGGAAAAGTATAACATCAATCTGATCGGTCTGAAGCATGGCGATAAGATGAATATGAATGTGGCGCCGGATGAAGTGTTTCCGGCAGACTGCACAGTTGTTGCAGCAGGAGCAAACAGTGACCTGAATAAGGTTTCGGAAAATTGAGGATAAGATATGATCACCAGTGTAAATAACGGACAGGTAAAAAATATCATACAGCTGAACCAGAAAACAAAAGCCCGCAGAGAACAAGGGCTTTTTGTTGCAGAAGGAAGAAAAATGTTCGGCGAAGCACCTAGGGATTGGATTTCGAAGGTGTATGTATCAGAAGCTCTCAGCGGTGATGCAGAACTGATGGCTCAGGTGGAGAAACTTCCATATGAAATAGTAACAGATTCTGTTTTTCGACAGATGAGCGATACGCAGACGCCGCAGGGAATTATGACAGTGCTTAAGAAACCTTCCTATATAATGGAAGATATTCTCGGCGGGAAAAATCCGCTGGTTATGATTCTGGAAGATCTGCAGGATCCGGGAAATGCGGGAACTATTCTCCGTACAGGAGAGGGTGCCGGAGTAAGTGGAGTTCTTCTGACAAAGACCTGCGTGGATATCACAAACCCGAAGGTTATACGATCAACCATGGGTTCTGTCTACAGAATGCCTTTCCTATATGTGGAAAGTGTGGTATCATTAGCACAGGAACTGAAAGACAGAAATATCCGCACATTTGCGGCGCATCTGCATGGTAAGAACTCTTATGATCAGGAATCCTACACAGGAGGAACTGCTTTCCTGATCGGCAATGAGGGAAAAGGACTGACAGATGAAGCGGCAGACAGTGCTGATTGTCTGATACGGATTCCTATGTGTGGAAAAGTAGAATCTCTGAATGCTGCCATGGCATCCGGAATTCTCATGTATGAAGCTGCTCGTCAGAGACGATAGCAGACGAAAGGAGGAGTTTCATGCAGCCTTTGATCTGGCTTGGGATTCTTGCGTTATTGCTTGTTGTAGAGGCAATTACGGCAGGACTGACCACCATCTGGTTTGCCGGCGGCGCACTGGTCGCTGCTATTGCATGTTATGCAGGAGCGAACCTCACTGTACAGATATTGCTGTTTCTGTGTGTTTCATTGGTACTTCTCATCTTTACCAGACCACTGGCAATGAAGTACTTCAACAAAGAAACCATACAGACCAATGCAAACAGTCTGATTGGAAAGAAAGCAGTTGTGATTCAGGAGATTGACAATCTGGCGCAGACAGGCCAGGTTCGTATCAATGACATTGAATGGACTGCACGTTCTGCTGATGACGAAAAAATCGGCGAAGGCACCGTTGTAACGATCGAAGAGATCCGAGGTGTGAAACTTATCGTAAAACAGAATAAGGAGGATTAGTTATGGGCGTGGTTTTTCTGATAGTTATTATCGTTATTGCGGTATGGGTTCTTGCATCCTGCGTCCGCATTGTACCACAGGCATATGCAGTAATCCTGGAGCGTCTGGGAGCTTATCAGGCGACCTGGAGTACAGGAATTCACTTCAAGGTTCCGTTTATTGAACGAGTAGCCAGAAAGGTAAATCTGAAGGAACAGGTAGTGGATTTTCCACCGCAGCCGGTTATCACAAAGGATAACGTAACCATGCAGATCGATACTGTCGTATTCTTTCAGATCACAGATCCGAAGCTTTATACTTACGGTGTGGAGAATCCGATCATGGCAATCGAGAATCTGTCCGCAACAACATTAAGAAATATTATCGGTGACATGGAACTGGATGAGACACTTACATCACGTGAGACGATCAATACCAAGATGAGAGCTTCTCTTGATGAAGCTACTGATCCATGGGGAATCAAGGTCAATCGTGTGGAACTGAAGAACATTATTCCTCCGGCAGCTATTCAGGATGCAATGGAGAAACAGATGAAAGCTGAGCGTGAACGTCGTGAAGCAATCCTGATCGCAGAAGGTCAGAAGAAATCTACGATCCTTGTTGCAGAAGGTAAGAAACAGTCTGCAATTCTGGATGCAGAAGCTGAGAAACAGGCAGCAATCCTCCGCGCAGAGGCTCAGAAAGAGCGTATGATCAAGGAGGCAGAAGGACAGGCTGAGGCAGTTCTGAAAGTTCAGAATGCCAATGCAGAGGGTATCCGCATGATCAGAGAGGCAGGAGCAGATGAGGCAGTTCTGACACTGAAGAGTCTGGAAGCATTTGCCAGGGCAGCAGACGGTAAGGCAACCAAGATCATTATTCCGTCGGATATTCAGGGAATTGCAGGTCTGGCAAGTTCGCTGAAAGAGATCGTCACTGATCCGAAAGCGGAGACAGACAAATAACAAAAGAGAATAAATGACATCGGGGAGAGAATTATTATGAACTTAAAAGGAAGAAACTTTCTGACACTGAAAGACTTTACACCGGAGGAGATCACATATCTTATCGACTTATCCGCAGAACTTAAAGCAAAGAAGAAAGCCGGCGAGCTTCACGAATATTACAGAGGCAAAAATATTGCACTTATTTTTGAAAAAACAAGTACAAGAACCCGCTGCTCTTTTGAGGTAGCTGCCCATGATCTTGGAATGGGAAGCACATACCTGGATCCGACAGGTTCTCAGATTGGTAAGAAAGAAAGCATTGCAGATACAGCAAGAGTTCTGGGAAGAATGTACGATGGTATCGAATATCGTGGATTTGGTCAGGAAGTCGTAGAAGAGCTTGCAAAACATGCAGGTGTTCCGGTATGGAATGGCCTTACGAACGAATATCATCCGACACAGATGATCGCCGATATGCTGACAATCCGTGAGCATTTCGGAGATTTAAAAGGACGTAAGCTTGTATACATGGGTGATGCCCGCTACAACATGGGTAATTCCCTGATGATTGCCTGCACAAAACTTGGCATGCATTTCGTAGCCTGCACAACTAAGAAATATTTCCCGAATGCAGAGTTAGTTGCTCAGTGCGAGGAATATGCAAAAGCATCCGGCGGAAGCATCACTCTGACAGAGGATGTTCAGGAAGGAACAAAGGATGCAGACGTTATCTATACAGACGTATGGGTATCCATGGGTGAGCCGGATGAGGTATGGACAGAGAGAATCCATGATCTGACACCTTATAAAGTAACAAAGGACGTTATGAAGAACGCAGGAGAGAAAGCAATCTTCCTTCACTGTCTGCCTGCATTCCATGACCTTAAGACAAAGATCGGCAAGGAAATGGGCGAGAGATTCAATCTGACAGACATGGAAGTGACAGATGAAGTATTTGAATCTGAGCAGTCCAAAGTATTTGATGAGGCAGAGAACCGTATGCATACCATCAAAGCTGTCATGGTAGCAACATTAGGAGAGCCGGAGAACAAATAATGGCACATCTGTATAATGAAGAAACAATTTCACAGGCGATAGACACAAAATGGGCGGGCAAAACCGTCCATTTTGCAAAAGAAACAGATTCTACCAATTCATGGATCAAGCGTCTGGCAAAAAATGGTGCAGAGCATGGAACTCTGGCAGTTGCGGAATTCCAGTCTGCGGGAAGAGGGCGTTTTGACAGAAGATGGGAAGCGCCGGAGGGCAGCTCTATTATGATGACACTGCTCTTACGTCCGGAATTTTCACCGCAGTATGCGTCTATGCTGACACTGGTTATGGGAATGGCAGTGGCACAGGCAGCAGAGGAACTGGGGTTTAACGTAAGTATTAAATGGCCCAATGATATTGTGATCTCTAAGAAGAAAATCTGTGGTATCCTGACCGAGATGGGAACAAATGGTGTGAAGATTAATTATGTTCTCATCGGAGTAGGAATCAATGTAAACCTGAAAGAATTTCCGGAAGAAATGCAGGACAAAGCGACTTCACTGATTCTGGAGGGCGGTCATGAATATGACAGAAATCAGGTGATTGCACTGGTGATGAAATATTTCGAGATCAACTATGAGAAATTTATCCAGACCTGTGATTTTACTCATCTGCTGGATGATTACCACAGAATCCTTGCAAACCTGAACCAGCCGGTCAGAGTGATCGATGGTGACAGAAGTTTCGAAGGAATCTGCAGGGGGATTGATGAAAAAGGTGAACTGCTTGTGGAAAGGCAGAATAAAGAAGTTGTGAAAGTCAGCGCAGGAGAGGTTTCAGTGCGTGGACTTTACAGCTATGTATAAAGATTCTGAATAATTTCGAAAGAGGGAAACAGTAATTTATGTATCAGGACAACATTACTCTCTGCGGCGCAAGTGCCTATGAGAAGAAATTTTATTTTAATCAGGATTTCAATGCACTTCCGGATCATGTGAAGAAAGAGCTTCAGATCATGTGTGTTCTTTACACAGAGGATGTAGGAGGAATCCTGACTCTGGAATTTGACGAAAACGGCAGACTTCAGTTTAAAACAGAAGCTCTGGAAGCAGATGCCCGCTACGATGAGATCGGAAGCGGACTGAAGATCAAACAGCTTCAGCAGGACAAGAAAGAACTTCTGGAATCTCTGGAAATGTATTATAAAGTATTCTTTCTCGGAGACATCCCGGAAGAAGAACTGAAGAAAACATCGGGCAGTGAGGACTGAATCCATGCAGACAAGGAATGAGCCGGTACGGGCAAGAGAACCATTCATGGAGATGCAGTGGAAAATAGGAAACGTACAGATTGATAATCCGTTTGTTCTTGCACCAATGGCAGGTGTCACAGACCTGCCATTTCGAACGCTCTGTAAAGAGCAGGGGGCCGGACTGATCTGTATGGAAATGATCAGTGCAAAAGCGATTTCTTTTCACAATAAGAACACCATTGCCCTGATGGAGATTGATTCATGTGAGCACCCGGTTTCCATGCAGCTTTTTGGCAGTGAACCGGATCTTATGGCAGAGGTTGCGAAATCCATTGAGGACAGAGATTTCGATATCCTGGACATCAATATGGGATGCCCTGTGCCGAA
>OLSN01003436.1_pt1 | contig 10209 bp, 8 predicted proteins | sample 1672411 | NCBI WGS metagenome assembly OLSN01 (sample SAMEA3136683, study PRJEB25190) | human gut metagenome | biome: human gut; feature: human-associated habitat; material: faeces | place: Austria | collected 2013
GCCATGACGCCACCGTCATCGCCAAGGAGCTCGCGCCCGAGCTGAAGCTCGACGGTGAGATGCAGTTTGACGCTGCCGTCTCCCCGGTCGTCGGCCAGCTGAAGTTCCCCGGCTCCCCGGTCGCGGGTCACGCCAATACCTTCATCTTCCCGTGCATCGAGGCCGGCAACATCGGCTACAAGATCGCGCAGCGTCTGGGCGGCTTTGCGGCCTACGGCCCGATCCTGCAGGGTCTGAACGCGCCCATCAACGACCTGTCCCGCGGCTGCGACGCCGAGGAGGTCTACCAGATGTCCATCATCACGGCGGCTCTGGCCTGATCGGTTTTCGTCCAAAACGTGTTTCCGGCGCTGTTATTTTAACAGCGCCGGTTTTTTGAAAGGGGAGAGCGCCTGTGGAGCGCGAGGAATATATGCGCGCGGCACTCACGCTCGCGCACGCCGCGGCGGCCGACGGGGAGGTGCCGGTCGGCTGCGTGATCGTCGACGCCGGGGGCCGCATCATCGGCCGCGGGCGCAACCGCCGCGAGCGCACGCACCGCGCCGATGCCCACGCCGAGATGGAGGCCATCGCCGAGGCATGCCGCGCGCGCGGCACGTGGCGGCTTGACGCATGCACGCTCTATGTCACGCTCGAGCCGTGCCCCATGTGCGCCGGGGCGATCATCAACGCCCGCGTGCCGGTCGTCGTCTACGGCGCGAGGGAGCCAAACTTCGGCTCGTGCGGCAGCGTCCTCAACCTCTTTGAGGAGCGCTACGGTCACCATCCCGCCATCTACGGCGGCGTGCTGGCAGATGACTGCGCGGATGTCCTGCGCGCGTTCTTCAGCGGCCTGCGCGAAACATAAAAAGAGCGTCCCGAATGATCGGGACGCATATTTTTTATTTCTGAATCTCTTCCATCAGCTCGTGGTAAAACACGTCGAGCACGCCGACATAGTGCGGTTTCCACGGCTTGAGCCGGCCGCAGTAGTGGATGATGACCGTGTGCGCGCGCACCCAGTCGAGGTCGACCGGGGCGTTTCGCAGCTCCGCGTTGTGCAGCGCGAGGATGCGGTCGCTGAGATTATAGACCATGCTGTCGAGCAGGTGCACCCGGTCGCCGTAGAGCGCGGTGAGTATGTCCTGATCCGGCAGCAGGAACACATCCTGCTTCTCGTCGGCGAAGGCGCGCACACGCTCCATGTCCAGATCGGCCCGCAGGGCGGGGAGGTTATACAGCAGCACGCCGGTGTTGATGTATGGCGCAGCCTCGTCCATGCCCAGACGCGCGGCGTTGAGCTTTTCGAGCAGCTTGCGCGTGTGCGTGCAGGCCATGAAATACGCATCTCCGAACGGCGCGGCATACAGCTGCGTTAGGGGATTGATGATGACCGTGTCCGCGTCGAGGTAGAGGATGCGCTCGAGCGTGTCCGGCAGCAGCAGGGGCGCTGCGATGCGGTAATAGATCTGGCGCGGGTAGCGCTTCGACTCCGGAAAGCCGTCGAACATCGCGGGGTCGACGAACACAAAGTGCAGCCCGACCTCGGGCAGCGCCGCGCGCACGCGCTCCTCATCGGCGGGCGTGAGATCGGAGTGCAGGATAAAGACCTCGTAATGGCTCGCGCCGCCGTGCAGCAGCACGCTGCGCATACAATTTAGAAATGTGGGGATATAGCCCCCGTTGATCGCAAAGAGCAGGTTCATACGCGTTCCTCCCGAATGCGCTGCAAAATGCAGACGGTCATATGACGCGCGGGCGCTGCCGATGCAGCGCCCGCGAAAGTCTGTGTGTTATTATGCCTTCGGTGTGCCGTCGGGGTTAAACAGCGGCAGCTTGCCCAGCACGGTGATGTCGGGGCGGTCGTTGGCGTCGCCCTCGGCGAGCACGGCCATCTTGCCGACGATGATGCCGCCGGCCTCGTTGACGAGCTCCTCCATCGCGCGCAGCGACTCGCCGGTCGAGATCACATCATCGACGATGACGATGCGCTTGCCGTGGATCAGCTCCGCGTCCGTCTGGTCGAGCACGAGCGTCTGCACGCCCTGCGTCGTGATGGACTTGACGTGTACCTGGAACACGCTGCTCATGTAGGCTTTGGCCTTTTTGCGGGCGACGAAATATTTGTCCGCGCCGCTCTGGCGGGCCATTTCGTACACCAGCGGGATGGCTTTCGCTTCGGGTGCGATCAGGTAGTCATATTCGGGCGTCAGCTTGAGAAGCTCGGCTGCGCAGTGCACGGTCAGCTCCACGTCGCCGAACATGACGAACGCGCCGATGTACAGGTCGTCCGTGACCTTGCACAGGGGCAGATCGCGCTTTAGCCCGGCGATATCCATCTCATATGTCATTTGAAATTCCTCCTAATCATAATCACAGGGTAACAAAGACATTATACATGAACGCCGGAAAAATGCAAGACTCCCGACGGCAAAAGATGTCTTTGTGTATGTGTCATATGGACGAATGTGTTTCGAATATATTTCAGTAAAGTTACCCATTCGAAAACAGAATATCAAAATAATGGGAGTTGCCATTTTCGTGACGCCGTCAGAATATCTAAAAAGTGGTCACGTTCGGCTGGCCCAATCTATGGCATCGTCTAAAATGAACAGTTTGTGAACGAAATTCACGAAAAACGGTTGCGGATTTTGCGTTTTTAGTGTAAATTAGCAATAAGTTCATCGAGAATTTCCCACTTGCGGTTATGGATGCCCGGACGAAGCGGTTATCGTCCGGCGCTATTGGGGGGGGAGTTCCGGGGAAAAGCAATTTGAAATTGGAGGAAAAACAATGGACGAAAACAAACGTGGTTCATTTGGCAGCACAATCGGCTTTCTGCTCTCTGCCATCGGTTCCGCCGTCGGCCTCGGCAACATCTGGGGCTTCCCGTACAAGATGGGCAGATGCGGCGGCTTCACTTTCCTGATCGTTTACCTGGCTCTGGCGGCATTTGTCGGCTTCGCGATTATGCTCTCTGAGCTGGCGATCGGCCGCAGCACCGGCTTCGGCCCGGTCAACGCCTACAAGAAGATCTCGAAGAAGTTCAAGTGGATCGGCTGGCTGGCCATCATCGCCCCGTTCCTGATCATGACCTTCTACTCGGTCCTCGGCGGCTACTGCATCTATTACATGGTCATCAACGTCGTCGGCATGTTCAGCGGCATGCCGGACAGCAGCTCCTTCGGGGCTCTGCTCACCAACCCGTGGGCCAGCATCGGCTGCATGGTTCTGTTCATGGCCATCTGCTATCTCATCAACCGCGGCGGTGTCGGCGGCGGCATTGAGAAGTTCAACACGATCGGCATGCCCGCACTGTTCGTCATGCTCGTCATCGTCATCATCCGTGCCTGGACGCTTCCGAATGCGGACGTCGGCCTCAAGTACATGTTCGTCCCCGGCTACGCTCTGAAGGCGGGCTTCTTTGACAAGGCGCCCGGCTTTATGGAAGTTCTCGCAACGGCCGGCGGCCAGATGTTCTTCTCCCTGTCTCTGGCCATGGGCGCCATGATCACCTACGGCTCCTATCTCGGCAAGGGTGAGAACCTGCCGAAAAACTCCGTTATCATCGTTATCTCCGATACCATGGTCGCCATCATGGCCGGTCTCGCCGTTATCCCGGCGGCCGTCGCCAACGGCATCGCCAAGGGCATGGCCGTCTCTGAGATCAAGCTCGGCGGCCCGAACCTCCTGTTCGCCACGCTGCAGGACGTGTTCCATGACATGGGCACCATCGGCGGTATCTTCGGCCTGATCTTCTACGCCCTCGTTCTGATCGCGGCCATCTCCTCCGCCATCTCCCTGATCGAGGCGGTCTCCGTCACCTTCATCGACCACGCCAGCGCCAAGGGTCACGAGCGTGACCGCAACAAGGTGCTCGCCGTCGTCTGCCTCGCCATCACCCTGCTGGCCTGCCTCGTCGCGGTTGACGGCCTCGGCTCCAACGGCATCGCGCCGAAGGATCTGTTCCACATCAACTCCAAGGCTGACTGGTGCGCTGACTGGCTCGACTTCATGGATATGATTTCCGAAGGCATTGCCATGCCGCTCGGCGCCATGCTCATGTCCATCATGGTCGGCTGGGAGATCAAGCCGAAATCCCTGTACGGCGAGATCGACAGCGGCTACAACGGTCACATCCACGGCTTCTACACCTTCTGCATCAAGTATCTCTGCCCCGTGATCATGTTCTTCATCCTGCTTGTGCAGATCAGCACGTTCTTCGGTCTGGGCTGGTTCAACTGATCGCAGCATCGGAAACCTTTCGTACAACGAAACAAAACAACCGCAACCGGCAGCCTTCTGGCTGCCGGTTTTTGTTGTGCCGTGCGCTGCGGCGGTCACCGTGCAACCCTGCGTCCGGACATGGAAAAAGCGCCGTGCAGATCGCTCTGCGCGGCGCTTTTCCGCTGGGGGGGAAAAGAAGATGGAGAAAGAAAAAGAGAGGATGCATAAAACGCTCGGCGGCGGGGCGGTCACCCGCCGCCGGAGTTGAGGAGAAGCAAATTATTTCGTGCTGTCGCTGGCGCGGTCGAAGGTGACGGTCAGCTTCAGCGTCTCGCCGCTGCGCGAGACGGTCAGCGTGGCGCTCTCACCGGCGGAGTACCCGCGCAGCGCACTGCGCAGCGCATCGCCGGAGGAGACAGCCGTGTCGTCGATGGCGGTGATGATGTCGCCTGCCTTCAGGCCGGCCTTCTCGGCGCAGCTGCCGCTGTTGACGGCGTTGACATACGCGCCGTCCGGCATGTTGTAGTACTGCGCGGCACTGTCCGGAATGGTCTGCAGCGTGATGCCGAGCTGGGCGCGGTCGGTCACGGTGCCGTTTTTCATGAGGTCGTTTGCGATGGCCACGGCGTCATTGACCGGGATGGCGAAGCCCAGACCCTCCACGCCGGAGGAACTGTATTTCGCGGTCACGATGCCGATGACCTGACCGGAGGTGTTGTACACCGGACCGCCGGAGTTGCCGGCGTTGACGGCGGCGTCGATCTGGAACATGTTGATGCCGCTGTCGGTGCCGTCGGAGGTGGTGATCGTGCGGTCGAGCGCGCTGATCATGCCGCTCGTCATGGTGAACTCCAGCTCGCCGAGCGGGTTGCCGACGGCGTAGACCGTGTCGCCGACAGACATACTGTCGCTGTCGCCGAAGGTGACGGGCGTCACGCCGGTGGCGTCGACCTTGAGCAGGGCAATGTCATTGTCCTCGTCCACGCCGACGATGGTCGCCTGATAGGTCGTGCCGTCGTAGGTGAGCACGGACACGGCGTAGCCGTACTGGTGCGCGGTGGAGATGACGTGGTAGTTTGTGAGCACGTAGCCGTCCTCCGTGATGAAGAAGCCGCTGCCGCAGCTCGCCTGCGAGCTCGTCTGACCGAAGTAGTTGGTGTAGGTCACTTCGGTCGTGATGGCGACGACCTGCTTGCATGCCAGATCATAGATCGACGAGGCGGAGCTGGTGTCGGCTTTGACCGGCTGCGTCACGAGTGTGCCGCTCGAACCGGAGGCGGAGCTTCCCGCGCTCTTGCCGGAGCGGTTGATGAGCCCCGCGACTGCGCCGCCGCCGAGCCCGCCCAGCAGCGCACACACGAGGCACAGGCACGCGATGCGCGTGATGAGACGCTTCTGTTCGGGCGTGCGCGCGGTCCTGGGCCTGCGGGCGCGGCGCTTGCGTTTGGGCTTTTCCGCCCATGCGTCGGCGTCCGGCGTGTAGTAGCGCGGCGGGGTATTGGCCGCGTCGTCGCTGGGCTGGAAGTTCGCGTCTTCATAGCTGCGCTCGGCCTCTGGGCGGACGATGTGGTAGGTCACGTCGTCGCTGTCGTCCACCGGCGCGCCACAGTTTGCGCAGAAGCTTGCGCCCGGCTTGAGCGCCGCACCGCACTGCGGGCAGGTGCGCGCCGCGGCGGCGTTGTCGTCCGCGGGCGTCTGTGCCTGCGCGGATGTGTTCGCGTCCGCCTCTTGGGCTGCGTCCGATGCTGTGGGGTTTTGTTCCGGCTGTTCGCTTTCGGGGAAATTGGAAGCGTCGTTCATGTTGTTTGCCTCCCGGCTGTGTTGTTTTTGAAGTGTCTATATCGTAGTCGATATTTGTAACACGCGCATGAACAAAGGGCGAAGATTTTTCGAATATTCCCGAAAGCATTTGTGAACACTGCGTCTGATTTATGAACGCGCGGCAAAAAACGCCCGCACAGATCCTGTGCGGGCGGCGGATGTTGTTTGTGCGGATGTTACCGGCCGGAGCTGCTGTCAGCCGTTTCGTAGGTGTTGGCAGCCGGCTGCGTGTCAGGCTCGCCGCCGTACTTGATCGAGTCGCCCTCGAGCAGCGGCTTGATGTCGTGCGCGCGCAGCCATGCGAGCGTGCGCGTGGAATCGGTCAGCGGGGTGTAGTCGACGTCGGCGTAGGTCGTTTCGCCTGTTGCCGGGTCGTACTGGCTGAGCTGATAACTGATGGTCACGGCGTAGGCCGTGCTCTGCCGCGTGCCGCTGTCGGTCAGCCAGGCGCGGCCCATGGTGCCGTCCGCGCAGTCGGGCACGATGGCGTTTTCGTACAGGTCGAGCGCCTGCTCGGCCGTGAGCTCCATGTAGAGGTAGTCGCCGCTTTCGGTCTCATAGCCGATGCTGGCGTAGGTGAGGTGCTCGAGCGTCACGGGCAGCGCCGGCGTGTTGCGCGTGGTGCGCGCCTCGTCGCAGTTGAGCACCTGCTCGATCTGCGCCAGGCGTGCGCTCGTGTCGGGGAGCACGTATTCGCGCATCAGCACCTTGCCGTTTGTGAGCTTGTAGGTCAGCTGCAGACTGGTGATGCTGGTGTCGTCCGTGATCTTCTCGCGCTCGGACACGACGGTGCGGTGGATATCCTCCACGGCCTGAATGTTCTGCGCCTCGGAGAACGTGGAGTTGTAACCGTTGCAGATGATGCGCACGCTTTCGACCTGTGCGGCATCCGGGATGCGGCGGGCGTAGCCCGAGAGGTCACACTTTGCGCCGACCACGACGAGGCAGCACACGGCCGCTGTGACCGCGCAGCCGCGCCAGACCGTGCGCGGGATGCGCAGGGACTTGCGGATGACCATCTCGCTGATGACAAAGCCGAGCGCTGCGCCGAGGACTGCCAGCAGCAGGAACGGCGCCAGTTGCGCCCGGTAGGCCGGCACGTTGAGCAGCATGCCGTACACGCCGACCGGCATTGCCAGACCGGCGAAGAGCGCCACGATGTACTTCAGCACCGGCTTGAGCACCGGGATGGCGACGGTGTCGCCCGCGCTCTCCATGCGGCGGCGCCGGTAGAGCTGACCCGCGCACACGAGCAGCAGCAGCGCGAACGCCGCCCAGACGAGCGGATAGGTCCAGCCGGAGAAGTTGGCAATGGCGACCTCCGCCTCCGTGCCGCTGATCGGGCGCACCAGATCGGCGTGACCGACACTTGTGCGCCGCATGAACAGCACCAGCGGGGAGAGCCAGTCGACCGGCAGATCCACCATGCCCGACATGCCGTACACGAACGTGTAGAGCACGGTCTCGACGAGCAGCTGGAAGCCCACGGCGATGAAGTTCACGAGCAGGTACAGGCACGGCAGCATGACCACGTGGCCGGTGAACATGGCGCACAGCACGGCGATGCCGTAGAATACGACCGTCTCGAGCGCGAGTATGCCCAGCCAGGTGAGCAGCGGCTCGATGACGAGCGTGAAGCGCACCGCCTCGATGAGCACGGCAAGACCGAACACTACGACCTCTGCCGACAGCAGCATCGCAAGCCCCGCCAGCAGATGCGTGCGGAACATACACCCGCGCTTTATGGGCAGCGACGCTGCCAGCCCCGCGCCGCGCGGCGTGTACAGGTAGCCGAACATGGCAGCGGCCGCGAGCAGACCCGCGCAAAACGCCGTCAGCGGCAGCAGCATCTGCGTCTCGGAGAGAATGACGTTCGAGAGGTAGCTGATCTGCTCGGTCGACACATACGGTATCGTCGAGCGCGCGTTGAGCAGCACACCCGGCAGCAGGATGAACAGGATCACGCCGTAGATGACCCACAGCGGCCACCAGCGCGACAGGCACTTGCGAAATTCCGTCCCGTTACAGAAGGATGTCTTTGACGGCATAGTCTGCACCTCCCAGTTCATAAATAAAGATCTCCTCGAGCGTCAGCGGCACGACGTCGAGATACTGCGGCTGCGCGGTCGAGAGCCGGTTCATGACCTCGGCGGCGTCGCCGTGCACGATCAGCGTGTACAGGTGGCCCTGACTGCTCTGGTGCAGGATGTCGAGCCCCTCGGGCAGCTTCGCCTCGTCCGGCAGGGCGACGAGCACCTTGACGATGTTGGCCTGCAGCTCCGCGAGCGGATGCTCGAGCAGGACCTTGCCGCCGTTCATGATGCCCACGTGGTCGCACACGTCCTCAAGCTCGCGCAGATTGTGCGACGAGATGAGCACGGTCGTGCCGTTTTCGGCGACGTCGGCCAGCACGAGATTCCAGACCTGACGGCGCATGACGGGGTCGAGCCCGTCGACCGGCTCGTCGAGCACGAGCACATCCGGCCGCAGGCACATCGCCAGCCAGAACGCGGCCTGCTTCTGCATGCCCTTGGACAGGCGGCGGATCTGCCGCTTCGGATCGAGCTGAAACACCTCGCCGAGCTTCTGATAGCGTTCGGCGTCGAACTTCGGGTAGATGCCGCGGTAGTAGCGCATCATGTCCGGGATCGTCGCCTGCGGGAAATAGAACACGTCGTCCGGGATGTAGGCGATGCGCGCCTTGACGGCCGGGTTTTCGTACACGGGCTGACCGTCGATGTCGATCGCGCCGCTGTCCGGGCGATAGATGCCCGTCAGATGGCGGATGAGCGTGGATTTGCCTGCACCGTTCGGCCCGACGAGACCGTACACTGCGCCGCGCGGCACGGTCATGGTCACGCCGTCGAGCGCGCGGAAGCCGTCAAACGTTTTGACGACATCTTTGACTTCAATCATGGTTCGTTCCTCCTTCGGGAATGCGGCGGCGCAGCTCCTCACTGCGCATGCCGAGGTACAGCAGCTCCTGTACGGCTGCGTCAAATTGCTGCAGCAGCGCGTCCTGCCGCGCGGGATCGTCCGGGATCTGGGCGCAGACGTAGCTGCCGCGTCCGGCGACGGAGCAGATGTAGCCCTCCGTCTCCAGCTCGTGGTAGGCGCGCTGGATCGTGTTCGGGTTGATGGTCAGCTGCGTGGACAGCTCGCGCACCGAGGGCAGCTTTTCGCCCAGCGGCAGCGTGCCGGACACGATCAGCCGGCGCAGCCCGTCACGTACCTGTTCGTAGATCGGCCGGGGATCGCGGTAATTGATCGAGATCGTAGTGCAGCACCACCTTTCGTAGCGTATTAACTGCATTAACCGTGTTGGTACAGTTAGGTTACCATGCGGCGCTGCGTCTGTCAAGGAGTAAGATGGTTTTGGGCGCAAAAAGTTCCCGGACGACGTTGTGCCGTCCGGGAATGGTACAATAATATTACTTCTGCTCCTCGCGGCTCTCGAGATAGACCATGAGCGTCGTGATGTCGGCGGGGGAGACGCCGGAGATGCGGCTGGCCTGACCGAGACTCGCGGGGCGGATGTCGCTAAGCTTCTGCCGCGCCTCGAGCCGCAGACAGGATACCTCCCGATAGTCGAGATCCGGCGGCAGCAGCCGCTCCTCGAGCCGGGTGAACTCCGCCACCTGCCGCAGCTGGCGCTGGATGTAGCCCGCGTATTTGAGCCGGATCTCCGCCTGCTCGGTCACGACGCGCGGCAGCTCCGGCCGCGCGGGGTCGAACGGCGCGAGGTCGGCATATGTGATCTGCGGCCGGCGCAGGAGGTCGGCAAGGCTCACGCCAGAGCTTGTCGGCGCGGTGCCGCGCGCGGTGAGCATCGCGGCGAGCGCGGGGGTCGGCGCGAGGTGCGTTTTCTCCAGCCGGGCGCACTCGGCGTCCACCAGCCGGTATTTTTGCTGCACGGCGGCAAAGCGCTCGTCCGATACCAGCCCGATCCGGTGGCCGATGGCGCTCAGGCGCTCGTCGGCGTTGTCCTGCCGGTGCAGCAGGCGGTACTCCGAGCGGGAGGTCATGATGCGGTACGGTTCGTTCGTGCCCTTGGTCACGAGGTCGTCCACGAGCGTGCCGATGTACCCGTCCGAGCGGCGGAGGATCATCGGCGTGCGCCCCAGCAGCTTCAGCGCCGCGTTCACGCCCGCGACGAAGCCCTGCACGGCGGCCTCCTCATAG
>OLSN01003442.1_pt1 | contig 10195 bp, 6 predicted proteins | sample 1672411 | NCBI WGS metagenome assembly OLSN01 (sample SAMEA3136683, study PRJEB25190) | human gut metagenome | biome: human gut; feature: human-associated habitat; material: faeces | place: Austria | collected 2013
TCAGGCGATGCCTTCCTGATTAAAATTAAGATTTTAATCAGGAAATAGTATCAGTGGGTTCCCGTCCGGAGGAGGGAGAATACCTTCAGGGATTCCAGCGCGCGCCCCGTGCTGTCAAAAAACGCCTGATTGTCCACGGCGCTGCCGCCGTAGTATTTGCCCGCGTCCTCCGGGTCGTAGGAGGCGGCGTAGGAGCTGGCCCAGCCGGAGCCGTACTGCTCCCATTTCCGGCTGTTTTCCGCCCGGCTGCCGCCTCCGGCGCTGATCCATGCGCCCTCCCAGTAGAAGACACCGATGCCGTTTGTCGTGTCCTCCGCCATTGTACGGACAACGTCCGCCACGGCATCGGCCTGTCCCTGTACGGTAAGGGGATAGGGTTTGGCATAGCTGCCGCCCTCGCCGATGGTATTGCCGAAGAAATCCGTATCCTCCGGGGTGTAGGCGTAGGAGGTTTCCGCTGCCATGACCTTCTTGCCGTAGGCTTCGGCAACCTGAGAGAGCACGGCGGCGAGATTCTCCAGCGTCCCATGCCAGTAAGGGTAGTAGGAGGTGGCGAATACATCGTAATCCAGTCGGAAATCGTCCAGCGTTTTCGCGTAGAAACCCATGGCGTCGGCGTTCTCCGGATTCGTGAAGTGAACGGCCACCAGTGCCTCCGGGAAAATTGCCCGGACGGCTCGGGAGCCGGCCTCCATCAGATAGCAGATGTTCCCCCAAGTGGTTTCCCCGCAGAGACTGCCGTTGGTCTCATTGCCCAGCTGCACCATGCCTACGTCCACCTTGGCGTCCTTCAGCTGCTGAAGGCAGTCCGTGGTGTAGCGGTTCAGGGCATCGGCCTTTTCGTCGATTTCCATACCGACCCACGCTTTGGGAACCATCTGCTTACCGGGATCGGCCCAGAAATCGGAATAGTGAAAATCGACAAGAAGCTTCATGCCGTACCGGGTGGCTCGCTTGCCGATGGCGAGGGCGGTGCCGATGTCGCAGTTTCCGCCGCCGTAGCCCCGGCCGGAGCCGTCGTAGGGATCCACCCACACCCGAACCCGGATGTAATTGATCCCGTTTTCGGAAAGGATCTCAAAAACGTCCTTCTCCTTACCGTCAAAATCATAGTACCGGACGCCGCCCGCCTCCAGCGACGGCACGATGGAGGCGTCCATGCCCAGAATAAAGGCTTCGGTCATGCCCTCAATCCTCGGAACATACAGCGTGTCCGAAGTGACGACCCGCTTCTCCCCGCCGCATCCGGCCAGGCACCCGGCCAGCAGGCAGACGGTCAGCCATGCAAACACCCTTTTCACGGTTCCTACCTCCGTCTCTTGCCGGATTGTGCGTTTATTTTTCGGATTGGACGGTGTCTTCCTGTTCGGGATTCCGGAATACTTCCACCCGTTCAAGCCGGATCGTCACACGGGTCTGTCCGCCGATGGTGCAGGTAAACAGTGTCAGATCCCAGTCCCCTGCTTCCATCCCCTCCGTGTCCATGGGGTTCAGCGTCTCCCGCTCCACCACCTGGAAGGTCACCACATGCTCATCCATATCCGTAAACAGGACGATGTCCCCGGGTTGGAGCTCCTTCAGCTTTCCGAAATGGGACGCATAGTTGTGGGCGCAGATGATCAGGTTGTCCTGATACAAGGAGCCTGAATACCGGCAGGGGGCAACCTTCAATGCGGGATAGTCCCACTGGCTGATCACCGGCAGCTCCAGCTCCAGCGACGGAATGCTCAGCACGCCGATGTAGTCCCGGCCGTTGATGGTCTTCACCGGCATCTCCCGCTGGACATCCGGCAGGGATTCCGGAAGGGTCGTGGGTTCGGCTTCGTCATCGCTCGCTTCCGTGGGGAGCGCGTCGCACAGCTGGGCAATGACCTGCCGGGCGGAGTCCCGGGCTTCGTGGGACTCCCGTTCATTGTAAGCCGAAAGGAACAGGGCCGCCGCAATCAGCAGCAGCCCCGCATTGATCCAGACGGTTCCCCGGTTAGCCTTCATCCCTGGCCTCCCGGCGGCGGAACAGACCCACGGCGATGCAGCCAAGCCCCGCACAGGCCAGCACCGGCACCGGCCACCACAGCTGCCCGGTCTGGGGAAGCTTCTTCCCGCCGCCGGGGGAGGGAGGCGCAGTGGGCTTGACCTCCCGCTCCAGATCGGTCTTGGGCTGGCTGGTCACGTCGTATTGATATTCATCAGCGTAGAGGTAAGGCACGCTCACCAGGAAGGGAGCGGTTTTCCCGTAGCCGGGAGCGGCGGTTTTCTGCACCACCAGATACAGGCCGAAGGTCAGGTCGGAAAAGGTCGCGTTGCCGTCTTTATCGACGGTCACGGGATCGGAGGTGACGGGAGTCAGCTTCCCTTTCAGCTCCGCCAGCCGCCCCGCCAGATCCGGGGACTCGATGTCGCCGAATTCGGGAATGTCCGCCTGAATTTCTTCCACGGGGACGAAGCTGTAGTTGCCGTCGTCCTCCGCCACGTCGCCCACCTTGTACAGGGCAAGCGTGCCGCCGCGGACGGCTTTTCCCTTGTAGGTCATGGAGACGGTGATGCTGCAATGGCCGTTCCGGCTCTCATCCGGAACCGCGTGGGCGGCGGCGGACAGGGGCAGAGCAAGCAGGAAAAGCAGCGCCAGCAGGCCGGAAATAACATGCTTTCTCATGAAAAAACCTCCTATTTCTTTCTGCGCCTGGGCAGCAGCAGAAGGATCAACAGAATCAGCAGCATGGGGATCGCCACGACGGGCGCCACCAGCATTGGCTCGATCTGGACGGCGTCGGCGGTGACCCGCACGGTTTTGACTTCCTCGATATTGTCGATGCGGTGTCCGCGAACCAGCAGACGGTGGGTATTGATGCCGTAGGGGGTGCAGGTCACCAGGGTGCAGTAGTCCTGGCCTTCTACAATTTCCAGTGCGGCGGTATCCTGCGGCTCCACGATGAGGATTTGATCCACCTCATAGGTCAGGATCTCATCCAGCACCCGCAGGAGAAAGATGTTCCCCTCCCGGAGCTTGTCCAGGTTGGTGAACAGCTTGGCGCTGGGCAGACCCCGGTGACCGGAGAGGACGCAGTGGGTGCTCTCCCCGCCTACCGGCAGGCTGGACCATTCCAGATGGCCGATGGCGACCTGCAGGACGGGATCCTCCGTGCCATGGTAGATGGGCAGGCTCACGTCAATTTCGGGAATCTCGATATAGCCCATGACCCCCTGACCGGATATGTCCAGCAGGCTTTCGTATTCGGCCTTCTGCTCCTCGGAGAGGAGGAAGCTGTTGCTGCGACTACACAGGTTCCGGTTATACTGCCGGGCGGCGTCCCAGATGGCGTCATAGCTGGCGTTGTCGAGAGCGGCCACGTTTTCGGCGTAGGTGGTAATGGCCTTGGTCTGGTGGAAGGAGTTCCAGTAGTCACTGACGGTGGGGTACAGCAGCAGGGACAGCCCTATAAGCAATATGAAAAGTAAAACAATGGTTGACAGATGTTTTCGCATACAGGGTTCTCCTTGTGGCTGTGTGCCGGGGAGGGGCGCTCCCCGGCACAGGACTTAGGTATAGAAAGTGGAATTACAGAGTGTGTATCCTCAGGAATTAACGATTGGCATCGCTCATGCGCTTCTTGGTGACCAGCAGGACGACCGCGCCCAGCACCAGGACAGCGCCCAGTACATAGAAGACGGTGGTGCCCATGCCGCCGGTGGAGGGCAGCTCGGTACCGGCCTTGTTGACAACAACAACGGCGGTTGCGGCGATGGTATCAATATCGACCTTAACCTCAATTTCTTTAGCACTCACATCAACGACATTGCCGTCTTTGTCCAGATACACGGTGGTATGCGTGGAGGTGCTACTGGTCTTGACAGCTTGGACAGTGACAGGGGCAGTCAGCTTGTTATAGCCGGCAGGAGCTGTGACCTCCGTAATTTCATAGCTACCGGATTTAACACCCTTCACAACGATCACGCCGCTGTCAGGCGTGGTGATCTGGTTCGTAAGACCTGCGCCAGCGGTGGTACCGGCATAGATGTAAGCGCCGTTGGCGTCAGCAGTAGACTTCACATAGAACGGGAACTGGAACACAGCGCCGGGCAGGGCAACGCCCTTATTGTTGACCTTCTTCAACGCAATGGCATAGGTGAAGATGGTTTCTTCAGTTTCTACCTTGTCGGGACCAGGCTCATCGCCGCCCTTAGTCGTCCACGTTACAGTGACCTTGTTGGTGTTGCCATTGCCATCAATGGCGGCCTTGTCAGTTACAACAGCGGTGTAGGTGATGGTGACGGTAGCACCATTGTCATACAGGAACTTGTTATTGACCTCGTCATACCAGTCAATGACGATCTTCTTATTAGCAAACTGGGCAGTGACACCAAACTGGTCACCGGCGGTTGCGTTGTTGCCATCATTGTCTACAATGATGCTGGTGACATTCACACTGGTCAGGAAGTCGGGCAGGGTATCCTCGATGGTATAGGAAACGATTTCCTTTGCATTTGTACCAGCGCCATAATAATTGGAGGTCTTGAAACTAACGGTATAGGTGACCGTGTCGCCAATGGAGACATCATTACTAGAGGCAGTTTTACTCAAGTCTTTAGGTGTAGAACTATTCTTGTCAACAATGGTAACATTTGGCATTGTTGAATCAACGCTGATAACCTGGTCACCCTGAGTGGTAGTCACAACATAATAGCCATAAGCTAGTTCTTTAAAGTTCAGGGCTGAGCCGTCACTTTTGGCCGTTGCAGCGGCTGTTGCAGTTGCCGTCCAAGCTTTCAGGGCAGTTTTCAGCCCCTCACTCATATTCTCCCCATCTTTGGCCGCCGGAGTAGCGCTGATATAGTCATTACTATCCGCAGTGAAATAGGCCTTGAGGCTTTCGGGAATTGTGCCGGTGTAAGCGATACTGCTGCCGTCCGCGTTCACGGTCGCGTCAAACAGTTTGTAGATGGTGTAAGTTTCGCCCTTTGCGGCGTTGGAAATGGTAATGGAGCCTGTGCCACCCGTAACCGTTACATCTTGGGCAAAGGCTGTGGTGGCCAGGGCGAAGACCATGACCAGTGCCAGCAGGAGACTGGCGAGTTTTCTTGTGCATTTCATTTTTTGTGCTCCTTCTTTCATCATAATTTTGAATTGGAATGGTGGCTTTCCGCGTATCAGGAAGATGCCTCATCCTCCTTTCGACGCCTGCAATGGCTATACAACAGGGTCGCCGCGCCGAAGATCAGCGCCAGGCCGCCTGCGGTATAAGAGGTTGTTCCGGCTCCGCCGGTGTCGGGAAGCTCGTAGCCCCAGGAAATGTCGCGGACGGTCACCGACAGCACCTTCGTGTCGGTGCCGCTGACGGTCAGGGGCGTTCCGGTTTCCCCGGATTTTACCAGTGTTCCGTCCGGGTTCTCCGTGGCCGGGTAAAGCGTCGCGTCTTCGCTCCCGACCTCCAGAATCCAGGGCCCTGCCGTCATGTAATTTGACGGCGCCTGTGTCTCACGGAGATAGTAGGTCACTCCCCGCTGGATGCCGGTAAAGGTCGCAATGCCGTCTTGCTTGGTGGTGACCTTCACGGGGGGGTCTGTCCCCGGTTCTTGCAAGGTGAACTCTGCGCCTTCCAGCAGCTTCTCAGCGTCCACGCTGTCCGTCTTCGTGATTTGCAGATTCAGCTGGGTAGTCATGGTGTTGGTAAAGGCGTCTCCCGGGATGGTCAGGGTGTAAGACCCATCCGCATTGGCCCCCCGGCTAACGTCCCCAGTCCCCGTGGAGCCGGGGGCGGCGGTGTTTGATACTACGCCACTGAATTTGAACACCGCTTCTTCTCCCGGTGCATAGGGGACATTTGGAATATCGCCTGTTTGCTCACCAGAACCATTGTTGAAAACATAATTGTAATTACCCGTTCCGGTAACGGTCAGGTCGTAATAGTAGGTGCCATCCGTATCCTTTTTCATGGGTTGACCGGGCCAGTCACCGACTATCTTGTTTTTAGCATCATCCCAAACGTACACGTTCACGTTGTTCCAGTTATTTGTGTTCTGGTAGCGTACCCTGAACGTCCCCGTCTGGGAGCCCGTTCCGGAGCCAGAGCCGGAGGAACCGCCGCTTTCACTGCCGTCCAGCGTAACGGAGGACACATAGTAGCTTTTGAACGTCACACCCAAAAGGGAAACGGTTTTCTCCGAAACTGTCACCTGAATCGTATGTACATTCGTATCATAGGTGACACCGGCTCGATCGCCCTTGACCTCGCTGAGCGTGTAGGTATGGGTTCCGGTCTGGGAATACTGCACGTCGGGCGAAATCGAAAATTGTCCGGTAGCAGCATCGGATGTTGCCGTTCCGACTTCCTTCCCCTCACTGTCCGTTAACTTAAACTGGAAGTTCAGTCCCTCGTTCTGCTTTACGCCGTCCTTGAGCAGAGCCTTGGTACCGGTAATGTCCAGCTCCGGCGTGGCCGTTACAACCTTTCCACCCGGGTCACCCAGAATCAGACCGCCGTTGGTCATGATGCCGCCGCCGTGGATGTTGGAATGGTTGCCGGTGATAATGACCTTCGCGGCATCGACTGCCTGGCTCTTGGCGGTGTCATCAGGCCTTGCATTTAATCCGAACAGATACTTTGCAGCCGCATAGCCGGTCCTGCCGATGGAAACAGGCTTCTCGTCACAGCTTCCCTTCCAGTTCGCCGCCCCGCTGCCAGCCATCAGACCGGTGACAAGAGAAATAGGCTCGTTTGCACCATTGCTATTACGGACACAGAAGTAATCCTGGTAGCCATTGTTCATCATAAAGACTGGACTTTTTTGCGCCAAAGAGCGATCATAATCTTTGCCGTTACCACCGATAGACATTTGTGTGCCGGAAGCCTCATTCCCGTAAATGGCCGCACCGTCTTCATTGACGATCAGGGTCTTGCCCGTAGGGCAGGCACCCACACCGCCGCCAAAGCCGCCCGCTTTATTGTTCGTGATCAGCGCATCCATGACTGACAGATGGCCACCTTCCTGCACGAAAATACCGCCGCCGCCCCAGTCGTCCGTGGTAAGCGTTTTGTTATTGGTAATATATACTTTTCCCTCTGTTCGAATCACGCCGTAGGTACCGCCGTTGTCACCGCCGCCGATACGAAGGCCGCCGCCCTCGCCATATTGGGCGCAGTTAGCGGCAATGGTGCCGCCGGTCATCTTAAAATTGACTCCACCATCCCCTGCATAGTAGCCCGCATAAATGCCGCCCCCTGCCAGAGTGGAAAAGTTGCCGGTCACATAGCCGCCGGACATCTCCATGGTAGAACCGTTCGCCAGAGCAATACCGCCGCCGCCGTGGGTGTTGTTCGTATCGATCGGGCAACCTGTACAATCACAACTCTTAGAGTTGTTGGTCACATAACCGTTGCCGGACAGTTTCAGCGTGCCGCTGTTGACATAGATACCGGCACCATCGTCGTCGTGTCCATTGAAGACCCCATTGCCCGTCACCGCACCGCCGGAGATGGTCAGCTCTACGCCTACGACGTAGATACCGCCGCCGAAATTGCCACAGTTGGCCGCAACAACACCGCCCTGGATATTCACCGTACCTTTCACCGCACCGCTGCCGACGTAGATACCGCCGCCGGGCATGTCGTCACTGCCGCCGCCCACAATATAGCCGCCACTTACGTTCAGCGTACCATCCTCCACATAGACAATATGTCTGACGCCGGTGCCTTGGAGTACACCGCTCTTTAGTTCCAATGTAGCGCCGTTCTTAACCTTGATTACCTGATCAGAACCCTCCTTACACAGGATCTTTCCTGCGTTGGCGAGGGGGACTTTATGCTTTATCAGGGTTTCCGTGGTACCGGTGCCATTGGCCGTGGATTCTGTGATGTAATAGGTCAGGGTAGAACCGTCTTCACTCAGGCTTGCCGTATGGCCGTAAGGGTTGCTGCCGCCCAGGTCCACGGTCTCCTCCGAAGGGGCTTGCGAGTCCATAATGGTGAGCTTTGCACCGTATTGCACGACAAAGCACTGATGGTCCTTGCTGATGGTCAGGGTATGCCCATTCAAGTCAATGGTGGTGTCCTTTGTAATGGTCACCTGGCCAATATTCTCGGCCGTCTGAACATCACCGGCCAGTGTATACTCACCACCGGCTTGGAAAGTATCTGCCAGGATCGTACCCGATAGGTCTCTGGCGGCCACAAGCGAAATCGCATATGTAGAGAAATGCTCCGTAACCATAGCCACGTCGCCGGTTTCGGTTTTCTCCGCCTCCATGTCGGTGACTTCCTGGGCCTCCGTATCAATATGATAAACCTTGGGATAAAGCCCCTGGGTATCCAGGCCGCTGAAGGTCACGGTCACCGGGCCCACCGGCTCGATCTCCTCCTCGCCGTGCCACAGGGCAATGTCCAGCAGGAAACGCTGCTCCGGCTCGGTGCCTTCCTCCGCCGGGAGCTGCTCCCGGATGGCCTGGCCCTGCTCCTCCGCCACCTCTGCAGCAGTCAGCGTGATCTCACTGACCGGGAAGGGCAGGGAGGCGCTGTCGCCGGTAACGGTCACGGTGATGCCGGATTCGGTCTGGGCCGTCAGGGTGAACGCCTTCGCTTGCTCCGGCAGGCTGCCATAGTAGCCGAGGATCGTGGGATCTTCCAGAGCGTAGGAGCGCTGCTGAACGGCGTTATCGACATCTCCCGCAATGACGGTGATGCCGGAGGGCGCGCCCTCCTCTCCTGCCGTGACCTCTGCCACAATGGCCACCCAGTCCGCAGTGCCGTCTCCGTCCCGGTCAAAGAACACCAGTTCTCCGGGAGCCGCCTGGTGGGACTGGGCCGGTAAAAACGCGTCTGCCAGCGCCGTGGCCCAGCTGCCGCAGTCTTTGTCCGTGGGGATATTCTCTGCGCCCCCGTAGTGCAGGCAGAAGGCCGCAAACAGGGCGTTCCAGTCGCCGTAGGGATCGCCCTTCCAGGCGCCGTAGCGGGTATAGCCCTTGAGGGTCTGCCCGTCCTCTGCCAGGACGTAGTTCTTGGTACTCTCGGCATAGCCCAGCTGGCTTCTGGCAATGGCCAGGGCATCCAGCCGCCAGTCCCCGGTCAGGGTCACATCCCCAAAGGTCTGCTCCCAGATTTCCGCCGTCTCCACATCCGCTGTAGGGTCTGCGTAACAGGCCAGGCTGTGGGTATGCTCCTCCAGGGTGCAGGTCAGTTCTCCCTGTTCGTTCCGGCAGCTTTCCCCGTGGGTATGGGATTCTTTCCCGCAGAATACCGGTTCCTCCGGCTCCTCCGGCCCGGTGGCGGTGCAGGCCTCGCTGTGGGTATGCTCCTCCATCCCGCAGGTCAGTTCTCCCTGTTCGTCCCGGCAGCTTTCCCCATGGGTATGGGGTTCTTTCCCGCAGAATACCGCCTTCTCCGGCTCGGTGGCGGTGCAAGCCTCGCTGTGGGTATGCTCCTCCATCCCGCAGGTCAGAACCTGATTCCAGGAATAACACGCGTCCGTGTGCTGATGGGCCGGTTCTTCTGTCTGACCGCAGATCAGCTGCCGGGATACTCCGTAGCACGTCTCCCCATGGACATGCCCCTGAGACTCCTCCTGACCGCAGATCAGATTGCCCTCCTGGTCATAGCATTCTGCTCCGTGTGTATGGCCGGTGCTTTCCGACATACCGCACACCAAATCCTGGGTTTCCTGATAGCATTCTTCGGTATGGGTATGCTGAGGCTCTGTGGACTGGGTGCAGATCAGGTCTCCCTGCACCGAGGTATAGCAGGCCTCTGTATGTGTGTGCTCCGGAAGAGCGCACTGCTTTTCCAGCGTAATGGCTGGCAGGATCAGAGCATAGGTCGTGCAGAACACAACCGCTGCCGCCAGGCAGGTCATAACCTGATACCAACGCCGCTTGCGCCTATGGGCACTGGCATATGGCTCAGCATCCTGCAGGAGCAATTTATCCATCCGACAACTCCCTCCATCCTATTTCAGTTTTCCGAATTCACGCAAGGGGAAAACCCGGAATACAATTTTTCCGACGATCTGTTCCTCCGACACACAGCCGATCTCCGTATGCCGGGAATCCACAGAGGTGGATCGATGGTCTCCCATACAGAAGTACCGATTATCCGGCACCTGATAGGGAAGCTCAATATTGCTGCCGCCAAGGGATTTCTCCGTCAGATAGGGCTCCTCCAGCAGTTTGCCGTCCACATAGACGTTTCCGCTTTCATCGATATCCACC
>OLSN01003443.1_pt1 | contig 10194 bp, 5 predicted proteins | sample 1672411 | NCBI WGS metagenome assembly OLSN01 (sample SAMEA3136683, study PRJEB25190) | human gut metagenome | biome: human gut; feature: human-associated habitat; material: faeces | place: Austria | collected 2013
TCCACAGGAAGGAGGCCATGGAGCCCAGAGCCACCAGGGTATCCATATTGGGAGACCGGTTCCACAGAGCTTTGAAGCCGAAAATAAAAAACTTCTGATTGATGACCATGATGATGCCTGCCAGCAGCAGCTGGGCCAGACCCATGGCCACGTGGTTCCCATCCAGAAAGGCCGGCAGGGGCCAGTTCCACATCATGTGGCCCATGGATAGATACATCAGCAGTGCCAGAAAGCCGATGGAGGCAATGAGCCGCCGCTTCAGTTTGGGAGTCTCGCGGTCCGCCAGGGCATCCTCCTGGGGGGCCGCTGTTTTTTCCGCGCCTTTCACAGAGCAGCCGTAGCCTGCATGCTCCACGGCCTTGACAATAGCCGCGCTGTCTGCCGTGCCGTCCACGCCCATGGAATTGGTAAGCAGGCTCACTGCGCAGCTGCTGACGCCCGGAACCTGGTTCACGGCCTTTTCCACCCGGGCTACACAGGCAGCACAGCTCATGCCCGTTACATTGTATTGTGTCATGTTTCTCCTCCTATCTGCTATTCTTCCCTGTTTCGGGAAGGTTATTTCATAAGCTTCTGCAGAATGGTCACCAGCTCATCGATGACCTCATCCTTGCCCTCCCGGATATCCCGGGCCACGCAACCCTCAATGTGGCGGGCCAAAATCTCCTTGTTAAAGGCATTCATAGCCGCATTGACGGCAGAAGACTGGGTGAGGATATCATAGCAGTAGGCATCCCGCTCGATCATGGCCTGAAGGCCCCGGACCTGGCCTTCAATGCGCTTGAGCCGGTTCTGGAGCTTTCGCTTCTCCTCCTCGGTCCGCATTGTGGTCTTTTCGGTGCCCCCACAGCAGCAGCAAGAATGTTCTTCCACTTCGCATTGCTCCTTTCGAATACCCCTCCTGGGTATCTGTATTGTATACCCCCAAGGGGTATTTGTCAAGTTTTTTCTTGCCAAATCACCAGGCTCATGATAGAATGCCGGTAGCGTAGTTCCGATGTACAACCTTTTGCGCAGCATCAGAAAAGAGAGGTTTATCCGCTATGGGAAAGGCACCGCGTTATACAAAGAGGCCCTCAGCCTACAGAGGCTCCCCAACCCTCCGAAGACGCAAGCCCAGACACTCCGGAGTCCGAAACATAACATAATTTTTCCCGGTGTATGCACGGGTGCATACACCGGGAATTTTTTACTTCATATTCTCCTTGGCCACCGACAGCATCAGCTTGATCCGGTTGAGCTGGTTGACCTCACTGGCACCGGGGTCGTAGTCCACGGCGGCAATGTTGGCCTGGGGATAGTTCTTTTTCAGGACCTTGATCACACCCTTGCCCACCACGTGGTTGGGCAGGCATGCAAAGGGCTGAATGCAGATGACATTGGGCACACCGGAAGAAATCAGCTCGATCATCTCACCGGCCAGGAACCACCCTTCGCCATACTGGTTGCCCAGGGACAGATAGGGCTTGGTCATCTCCGCGATTTTTTCAATGGGTACCGGCGGATCAAAGCGCTTGCTCTTGCGCAGAGCATCAATGGCCGGGCGGCGCAGAGCCCGCACCACCTGGATGCCCGCTTTGGCCGTAAACTCCGAGCCCCAGCCCGCCCCCAGGAATTCATGGCGGTATTTGCCGCCCAGCAGGCAATAGTTGAAAAAGTCCAGCATATCCGGCACCACGGCCTCGGCTCCCTCGGCCTCCAGAACCTCTACCAGATGGTTATTGGCCAGGGGCATATACTTGACCAGGATCTCGCCGACCACGCCCACCCGGGGCTTGCGGAGGGTCTCGTCAATGGGCAGGCTGTCGAAGGCCTGGACAATACCCCGGCAAACCCAGCCATAGGAATAGGTGGTGTCCTTATCCACCAGAGACTCAATGCAGATTTTTTTCCACTTCCGGTGCAGCTCCTCGGCAGAGCCGGGGACCTTCTCATAGGGCCGCACCCGATACAGGCAGCGCATGAACAGGTCGCCATAGACCAGGGCGTGCACCGCATCAATGGCCAGCCCTGCCGTGATCTGAAAGCCCGCATTCTTCTCCATGCCGTTGGCATTGACGGAGATCACGGGGATATTTGGGTAGCCCGCCTTTTGCAGGGCGCGGCGGATAAAGGCCACATAGTTGCTGGCCCGGCAGCAGCCGCCGGTCTGGGTCATCATGATGGCCAGATGATCCGTATCGTATTTACCGGAGAGCACTGCCTCCAGGATCTGCCCCACCACGGTAATGGAGGGGAAGCAGGCGTCGTTATTGACGTATTTCAGGCCCGTGTCGATGGCGCTGCGGTTGTCGTTGCCGAGAATTTCGATGTGATAGCCGTATTTGCGGAACGTCGGGCCGAGCAGATCGAAGTGGATGGGGGACATCTGCGGCGCGAGGATGGTCCAGTGCTCGCGGCGCATCTGCTCCGTGAAGACGGCACGCTCATAGCGGACGGGACCTGCCGTGGGGAGGATGCCCTGCCGGGCGCGCAGGTCCATGGCGGCGATGAGGCTGCGGATGCGGATGCGCGCCGCGCCGAGATTCGAGACCTCGTCGATCTTCAGAACGGTGTAGAGACGGTTGCTCTTCTCCAGAATTTCTGCGACCTGGTCGGTCGTGACGGCGTCGAGCCCGCAGCCGAAGGAGTTGAGCTGGACGAGCTCGAGCTCCGGCCGGGTGCGGACGAACTCCGCCGCCGTATAGAGGCGGGAGTGATAGACCCACTGGTCGTTTGCGCGCAGCGGCCGGGCAGGCGTGAAGTCGATGGGAAGAGAATCCTCGGTCAGCACGGCCAGATCGTAGGAGGCGATGAGCTCCGGGATGCCGTGGTTGATCTCCGGGTCGACGTGGTACGGGCGGCCCGCCAGCACGATGCCGCGGCCGTGATTCTGCTCGATCCACGCGAGCGCCGCCGCGCCCTGCGCGCGGATGTCGGCTTTTGCGTGCTGCTGCTCGAGCCATGCGGCATGGACGGCGGCACGGGTCTCCGAGGCGGAAATGCCCCACGTCTCTTTGCAGAAGTCCGCCAGGCGCTTCGCGGCGGTCTTCTCGTCCGTAAAGGCGAGGAAGGGGCGCAGATAGGTCACACCGTCCTCGCCGATGGCGTCGACGTTATTTTTAAGATTTTCGGGGTAGGAGACGACGATGGGACAGTTGAAGTGGTTCTGTGCGCCGGGCGTCTCCTGATGCTCATAGAACACGCACGGGTGGAAGATGGTCCTGACACCGTGGTCGATGAGCCACTGCACATGGCCGTGGGCCAGCTTCGCGGGATAGCACTCCGACTCTGAGGGGATGGACTCCATGCCCAGCTCATAGATCTTGCGCGTGGAGCGCGGCGAGAGCAGGACGGAAAAGCCGAGCTGGCGGAAGAATGTTGCCCAGAACGGGTAATTCTCATAGAGATTCAGCACGCGCGGGATACCGATGCGGCCGCGCGGCGCGTCCTTCTCCGGCAGCGGGGGATAGTCAAACATGCGCCTGAGCTTATAGGCCATGACATTCGGCGCACGGTTCTCCTTCGGCGTGCCGCCGAGGCCCTTTTCGCAGCGGTTGCCGGTGACGTGGCGCTGGCCGTTCGAGAATTCATTGATGGTCAGCATGCAGCGGTTGCCGCAGCCGGAGCAGCGCGTGGTCTGTGTCGTATATTGCAGCTTCAGAATGTCCGCGATGGGGAGCATGGCCGATCGCTGCCCCGTCCAGCGGTCGCGGGCGATCAGGGCCGCGCCGAACGCGCCCATGATGCCTGCGATATCCGGGCAGGTGGCCTCGACGCCCGCGATGCGCTCAAAGGCGCGCAGCACGGCCTGATTGTAGAACGTGCCGCCCTGCACGACGATATGGCGGCCCATGTCGCGGGCATCGGCGAGCTTGATGACCTTATACAGCGCATTTTTGATGACGGAGTAGGCGAGACCAGCGGAGATATCCTGCACAGTCGCGCCCTCCTTCTGCGCCTGCTTGACGTTGGAGTTCATGAACACGGTGCAGCGCGTGCCAAGATCGATGGGATGGGCGGCAAACAGCGCCTCCTGCGCGAAAACCGCGGCGGTGTAGCCGAGGGAATTGGCGAAATTTTCGATAAATGAGCCGCAGCCGGACGAGCAGGCCTCATTGAGCAGAATGGAATCCACGGAGTGATTGCGAATGCGGATGCACTTCATATCCTGCCCGCCGATGTCCAGAATGCAGTCGACGTCCGGGTCGAAGAAGGCAGCGGCCTCATAGTGCGCGATGGTCTCAACCTCACCGTCATCGAGCAGGAAGGCGGACTTCAGCAGCGTCTCGCCGTAGCCGGTCGAGCAGGAGCGCGCGATCTCCGCGCCCGGCGGGAGCTGTTCACCGAGCAGGCGCATGGCGTGCATGGCCGTCTGCACCGGTGAGCCCTGATTGTTGGCGTAAAACGACCACAGCAGCGCGCCGTCCTCGTCGATGAGGGCAAGCTTTGTTGTGGTGGAGCCTGCGTCGATGCCGAGGAAGCAGCGGCCGGGATGCAGCGCTGCCTTATGGATCTGTGCGCGGTTGTGACGCGCGCGGAAGGCATCGTACTCTGCGCGGTCCGCAAACAGCGGCGGCAGACGCTTGAGCTCGAAGGCCATCTGCACGCCGGAGCGCAGTTTTGCGGCAAGCGCTGCGGCGTCTGTCGGCTCGGCATCGCCCGCCTCGAGGGCAGCGCCCATGGCAGCAAACAGATGGGAGTTGTCGGGATCGACGATATTCTCCGGCGTCAGGTGCAGCGTGCGGATGAAGGCCTTTTTGAGCTCCGGCAGGAAGTGCAGCGGGCCGCCGAGGAAGGCGACGCAGCCGCGGATGGGCTTGCCGCAGGCAAGGCCGGAGATGGTCTGGTTGACGACGGCCTGAAAAATGGAGGCCGCCAGATCGGGCAGCGTTGCGCCCTCGTTGATGAGCGGCTGGATGTCCGACTTGGCGAACACGCCGCAGCGCGCGGCGATGGGGTAGAGCTCATGATAGTCGGCAGCGGCGCGGTTCAGACCCTCGGCGTCCGTTTGCAGGAGCGCGGCCATCTGGTCGATGAACGAGCCGGTGCCGCCTGCGCAGACGCCATTCATGCGCTCCTCCAGCCCACCGCGGAAGTAGATGATCTTCGCATCCTCACCGCCCAGCTCAATGGCGACGTCCGTCTGCGGGGCAATGGCCTGCAGGCTGGAGGCCACGGCGACGACCTCCTGTACAAAGCCGATGTTCAGGGCTTTGCCGAGGTTGATGGCGCCAGAGCCGGTGATCTTCAGGCGCAGGTCGCAGGGACCGAGCTTTGCACAGGCGTCCTCCAGCAGCTCGGCAAGTGTTTCCTGCGTGTGCGCACAGTGGCGGCGGTAATCGCCATAGCACAGGACGCCGCGTTCGTCCAGAATAACGAGCTTTGCGGTGGTTGAGCCGATGTCGATGCCCGCCCGATAGCAGTGTTTCATAACGGGTACCCTCACATGTGTTTTTCTAAACAATAAGTATATCATAAAGCGGCGTGAAAATCAAATGTCGGAACTGTGAAGGATTTGAAAACAAATGACCGTCCTGCACGAAAAACGCTTTTCAAAACTGCCGGAATGTGGTATGCTATGCACAGATTCCAGATCATGAGGTGGGCTTCATGCCATCAACTTATGCGCACCGCTGCTTCGGCAGGCGGGTGCTTGCGGCACTGCCGCAGGAAATGCAGCAGCTGCTCCGGCCGGAGCAGGCGCTGTTTTCCATCGGGCTGCACGGCCCCGATATTTTGTTCTTTGACCATCCGCTGCTCGGGCACGTCAGCCGCCTCGGCCACCGGATGCACAAACAAAGCGGCGCGGCCTTCTTCCGTCCCACAGGGGAGAAGCTGGCCGCACTGGAGTTTCCGGCGCCGGAAACGGCGTATCTCTATGGATTTTTGTGCCACTTTGCGCTGGACCGCGCCTGCCACGGCTACATTGCCGAGCAGATCGCGCGCAGCGGCGTGGCTCACACGGAGATCGAGGTCGAATTTGACCGCAGCCTGCTGGTGCAGGCCGGGCTGGACCCGATCCGCACGAGCCTGACGGGCCATCTGCATGCCTCGGCGCGCAGCGCGGCCGTGATGGCGGAGCTGCTGCCGGATGGGCTGACGCCCCGGCAGACGGAGCGGGCAATCCGGACGTTCCTGTGGGGCAACGCGCTGTTTCTTGCGCCGGGGCACTGCAAGCGCACGGTGCTGTATACCGGCATGCGCCTTGCCGGCGCGTACCACGGCCTGCACGGCATGATCGTGAACTACGAGCCAAACCCAAAGTGCGCTGAGAGCAATCTGGTCCTGCAGCGCCTGTTTGACGAGGCCGTGCCGCAGGCGGTCACGCTCATCACGGAGTATCTGCCCTGCATTCGCGGGGAGCTGCCGTGGAGCGGCCTCTACGACTACACGTTCGGCGGAGTGCTCACCTAGTTCCGCGGGAACACGACAGTCAGCAGCATCTTGAAGTCCTCGGCGGCATAGACCGCGTGGGGCTTCCCGGCGGGCATGACGATGCTTTCGCCTCAGAATAGCCATGATGATCCTCCTTCCGGCTGCGCTGCTGCGCGGCTCAGCTGCCAAATAGCTTGCCCCAGATCAAAGAGAAAGTATGTTGGGATACCAACGGAGGAAGAAAGAATGAACGATGCGGCTCTGCTGGCCTCGCCGCTGTTTCGCGGGGCTACATCGGAGGAGATCGCGGCCATGCTGCCCTGCCTCGGTGCGTCGCCCCGGCGCTTTGCACGCGGGGAACGCATCCTGCGGGCGGGGGAGCCCACGCGATATATGGGACTGGTGCTCACCGGGAGCGTTCTGGTCGAGCACACGGACCTGCAGGGAGCGGTCACGCTGCTCGGGCGCGCGGAGCCTGGGGAGCTGTTTGCGGAGGCCTATGCCTGTGCATCGGATGAGCCGCTGCTTGTCGACGTCGTGGCCAGCGAGGCCTGCGAGGTGCTCTTCCTCGACGCAAGGCGCATCCTGACGCAGTGCACGAGCACCTGCGAGCACCACAGCCGCATCATCCGCAATCTCGTCGGGACGCTGGCGCATAAAAATCTGGCGCTTTCCCGGCGCAGCCTGCACACCGGCCCGCGCACCATTCGTGCGCGGCTGCTGTCCTACCTCGGCGAGCAGGCGCGGCGGGCGGGGAGCCGCAGCTTTACGATCCCGTTCGACCGCCAGCAGCTTGCCGATTATCTGAATGTGGAACGCAGCGCGCTGTCCAATGAGCTGTCCAAAATGCAGCGGGACGGCCTGCTGACCTGCCGCCGGAGCAGCTTCTGCCTGCTTTGCGAATTTTGATATTTTATTATAGGGCAACACCGCACAATTGCAGTTTCGGCCTTCGCCGGCTATTTTTCGCCGATCCATCGGTTCGAAAAGTTTGAAATACACAAAGTATTCCTGCACTTTTCAAACCTAGCCTCGACAAAAAATCCCTCGCCGAATGCTCTCACTGAATTATGCGGTGCTGCCATAGTTCAATAGAAGGAGTGTTTTGTTTATGAGAAAGAATTTTGGCGCACATGCAAGCATTTATCCGCAGCCGGTGTTCATTCTGGCTGCCTATGGCGAGGATGGCACGCCCTGCGCCATGAACGCCGCCTGGGGCGGCATCAGCGACGATAAGGAGCTTTCGTTCTGCGTCAGCCCGTCACACCGCACGGTGAAGGACCTGCTGGCCCGCGGCGCGTTCACCGTCAGCATGGGCACGGCGGAGCAGGTCGTCGCTTGCGACTATGTCGGGCTGGTGTCCGGCAACCAGGTGCCGGACAAGTTCGCCCGCGCCGGCTTCCATGCCACAAAGTCCGAATTCGTCGACGCGCCCTGCATCGATGAGCTGCCCATCGCCGTTTCCTGCCGCGTCGTGAGCTATGACCCGGAGAGCTGCCGCCTCGTCGGCGAGATCGTGAACGTCAGCGTGGACGAGGCCTATCTCACGCCGGAGGGCAAGGTCGACGTGGACAAGGTCGCGCCCATCACCTATGATTCGTTCAACAAGACCTATGTCCGCCTCGGCGCGGTCGTCGGCCGCGCGTTTCACGACGGCGCTGCCTTAAAATAATCGGTAAAAAGCATCCGGACCTGCTGCCAAAAAAAGCAGCAGGCCCGGAATTTTTTCGGGATCATTCCAACTCAGAGATTGTGGACGCGCAGGGCGCGGATGGCGTTGAGCACGGCGAGGATCATCACGCCGACGTCGGCGAAGATGGCGGCCCACATGTTCGTGATACCGGCGGCCGTCAGGGCAAGGCAGGCAAATTTCACGATGAGGGAGAACCCGATGTTCTGCCGCACGATGCCGATGCACTTGCGCGAGATGCGGATGGCCTTGGCGATCTTCAGGGGATCGTCGTCCATCAGCACAACGTCCGCGGCTTCGATGGCGGCGTCGCTGCCCATGGCACCCATGGCGATGCCGATGTCTGCGCGGGTCAGGACGGGCGCGTCGTTGATGCCGTCGCCGACAAAGGCGAGATTGTCCTTCGGGGCCTTTTCTGCCAGCAGCTTTTCGACCTCGGCGACCTTGTCGCCCGGCAGAAGCTCGCTGCGGACCTCGTCGACGCCCAGCTCGCCTGCAACCTGCTCGGCTACGCGGCGCGCGTCGCCCGTGAGCATGACGGTCTTGGAGACGCCGGACTTCTTGAGGCGGGCAATGGCCTCGGCGGAGTGCGGCTTGATGATATCGGAGATGACGATGTGCCCGGCGTAGACGCCGTCGATGGCCATGTGGATGATTGTGCCGACGCAGTGGCAGTCGTGGTATTCGATGCCGAGCTTCTGCATGAGCTTGGCGTTGCCTGCAGCGACGCTGTGGCCGTCAACGGTCGCCGTGATGCCGTGGCCGCTGATCTCTTCGATACCTGTAACGCGGCTGCGGTCAATGGCCTTGCCGTAGGCCTTCTGCAGGCTCTTGCTGATAGGATGGGACGAGGCGCACTCGGCCAGCGCGGCATATTCCAGCACCTTATTGGCGTCCAGCTCGTTGTGGTGGACGGCCGTGACCTCAAACACGCCCTGCGTCAGGGTGCCGGTCTTGTCAAACACGACGACCTTCGTTGCGGCAAGGGCCTCCAGATAGTTTGAGCCCTTGATGAGGATGCCCTCCTTGCTTGCGCCGCCGATGCCGGCGAAGAAGCTCAGGGGAATGCTGATGACAAGGGCGCACGGGCAGCTCACGACGAGGAAGGTCAGCGCGCGGTAGACCCAGTCGACCCACTGGGCGCTTGCGCCGAAGGCCATGCGCAGCAGCGGAACGGCAACGCCCAGCAGCACCGCGCCGATGCACACGGCGGGCGTGTAGATGCGGGCAAAGCGGGAGATGAACGCCTCGGAGCGGGACTTGCGGGAGCTGGCGTTCTCCACAAGGTCAAGAATTTTCGAGACCGTGGATTCGCCGAAGGCCTTCGTGGTACGAATTTTCAGAACGCCGCTCATGTTGATGCAGCCGCTGATGATCTCGTCGCCCTCGGCAACATCGCGGGGGAGGCTCTCGCCCGTCAGGGCGCTGGTGTTCAGGGTGGAATTGCCGCTGACGACGACGCCGTCCAGCGGGACCTTTTCGCCGGGCTGCACGACGATGATGCTGCCGACGGTGACCTCATCCGGGTCGACCTGCTCGAGCTTGCCGTCCTTTTCGATGTTGGCATAATCGGGGCGGATGTCCATCAGCGCGCTGATGTTGCGGCGGCTCTTGCCGACGGCGTAGCTCTGAAACAGCTCGCCGATCTGGTAAAACAGCATAACGGCGATGCCTTCGACGTAATCACCGCTCTTCGTCCAGATGGCAAGGAAGAACGCGCCGAGCGTAGCAAGCGCCATAAGGAAGTTTTCGTCGAACGGCTGGCCGTTCGCAATGCCTTTGCCGGCCTTGCGCAGGATGTCGTAGCCGATCACGGCGTAGGCAGCGAGGTATGCGATGAGCTGCGCTATGCCGGTGATGGGAAGAAAATGCAGCGCAATGAGCATCACGGCGGTAATGACGATCCGCCAGAGCATCTTTTTCTGTTTTTTTGTCATGGCCTTACGCCTCCTGTTTCAAAGCTGTTCCGCCGGATGCGGCGAGGATCAAAGCTCGATCTCGCAGTCGGGCTCGACCTTCTTGCAGGCCTTCAGCACGCTCTGCATGACGGTCTTTGGATCGCTGCCCTCGGCAAACTCAACGATCATTTTCTGCGTCATGAAATTCACAACGGCGTCCGCGACGCCCTCGGTCTTCTTGGCAGCGTC
>OLSN01003448.1_pt1 | contig 10183 bp, 9 predicted proteins | sample 1672411 | NCBI WGS metagenome assembly OLSN01 (sample SAMEA3136683, study PRJEB25190) | human gut metagenome | biome: human gut; feature: human-associated habitat; material: faeces | place: Austria | collected 2013
TGCAGCAATATGGCGGGGTTCCTCCATTTACGGAGACACAGAATTACGTCAAAAAAATTGCAAAATATATGAAAGAAGGTGTCAAAGCACCGGACAAGACGGTAACCGTGACACCGAATAAATTGAGCGGTGATGTGACGAAAAGCCAGAGTACGGCAGCGTCAGAGAGCCGGCAGACGACGGCACAGACAACTCAGACGACATCTGTAGTACAAGAGGCGACGGCAGCAAGCGAGGAAGAGATGAATCAGACGATGGTAGCAGTCGGAAGCGGTGCTTCGGCAGTGACGATGACATATGGAGCCTATCAGAGATATCTTGAACTTGGCAGCCTTGGTGTCGGATGACAACAGTCCGGGAAAGGTTCTCGGAGCCAATGAGTTTAAAAGAAGGAGAATTTAAAAATGAGCAAGAAACCAACCGTATTGATGATCTTAGATGGTTATGGAATGAGTGACAAAGTAGAAGGAAATGCGATTGCACAGGCAAAGACACCGGTTATGGACAAACTTATGGCAGAATGTCCGTTTGTACTGGGACAGGCAAGTGGTATGGCCGTTGGACTTCCGGAAGGACAGATGGGAAATTCGGAAGTAGGACATACAAATATGGGTGCCGGACGTATCATTTATCAGGAACTGACAAAGATCACAAAGGCAATTGAAGATGGTGTATTCTTCGAGAATAAAGCACTTCTGGCTGCATGTGAGAATGCCAAGAAGAATGATTCTGCACTGCACCTGATGGGGCTGGTATCTGACGGTGGTGTTCACAGCCACATCGGACATATTTTCGGCCTTCTGGAACTGGCTAAGAGACAGGGACTTGAGAAAGTATACGTACACTGCTTCCTTGACGGTCGTGATACACCACCGGCTTCAGGAAAAGAGTATGTAGAGCAGTTAGAAGCTAAGATGAAAGAAATCGGCGTAGGAGAGGTTGCAAGTGTTTCCGGACGTTATTATGCAATGGACCGTGATAACCGCTGGGATCGTGTAGAAAAGGCTTACAAGGCACTTTCAGCAGGCGAAGGCGAGACAGCTGCTTCTGCTACAGAGGGAATCCAGGCTTCTTATGATGCAGATGTAACGGATGAGTTCGTTGTACCATTTGTAGTAACAAAGGACGGCGCACCGGTTGCAACGATCAAAGAAAATGATTCCGTAGTATTCTTCAACTTCCGTCCGGACAGAGCAAGAGAGCTCACAAGAACATTCTGTGACGACAGCTTTGACGGATTTGACAGAGGAGACAGAATCAAGACAACATTTGTATGCTTTACAGAATACGATGCTACAATCGAAAATAAACAGGTCGCATTTGTGAAAGAAGAAATCACTAATACATTTGGTGAGTTCCTTGCAAAGAACGGCAAGAAACAGGCACGTATCGCTGAGACAGAGAAGTATGCTCACGTAACATTCTTCTTCAATGGCGGCGTAGAGGAACCAAATGAAGGAGAAGATAGAATTCTTGTAAAATCTCCTAAGGTTGCTACTTATGATTTGAAGCCAGAGATGAGTGCATATGAAGTATGTGACAAGCTCGTTGCAGCAATCAAGTCTGATAAGTATGATGTTATCGTAATTAACTTTGCCAACCCTGACATGGTAGGTCATACTGGTGTGATCGAGGCTGCTGTAAAAGCCATTGAAGCAGTTGACGAGTGTGTAGGAAAGGCTTACGAAGCATTAAAAGAAGCTGACGGACAGATGTTCATCTGTGCAGATCACGGTAATGCAGAGTACATGATCGATGAAGAGACAAAAGAGCCATTTACAGCACATACAACCAATCCTGTACCATTCATCCTTGTAAACGCAGATCCTGCATACAAGTTGAAAGAAGACGGATGCCTGGCAGATATTGCTCCTACACTGATCGAACTGATGGGTATGGAACAGCCGGCTGAGATGACTGGAACATCACTTCTTGTGAAATAATACAAACATATTCAACGTATGTTATATGCTATAATGAACAGATTGTGGAAAATGCAAAAGCGTATTTTCTACAATCTGTTCTGTATTTATCAGTATAATTATAAAAGGAACATCATGAGGAGAACGACATGAAGATTGTTATTGTAGAAGATGATCCGGGTATCCGAAAGGAATTAAAACAGCTCCTGGAAAATGCTTTTTATGAAGCAGAGATAATCGAAGAATTTAAAGATACGGCAGAGCAGATATGCAGCATGATACCGGCACCGGATCTGGTACTCCTGGATTGGAATCTTCCGGGGGAAAGCGGCTTTGACATCTGTACGAAGCTGAAAGAACATTCAGATATTCCAATCATATTTCTGACCAGCCGGACAGATTCCATGGATGAACTGACCGGAATTTTGAAAGGGGCAGATGATTATATCACAAAACCGTTCAATCCCCCGATTCTGCTGGCAAGAATAGGCGTAGTACTAAAAAGAACTACTGGTAAAAATGCAGAGAAATCAAGGGGTAATGCCTTGAACATGGAATATAAAGGTGTAATCCTAAATGTTGTGGGAGGCTGCATAGAGCATGAAGGAAAAAAGACAGATCTTACGAAAAATGAGTTGAAGATCCTGCACCTTCTATATCAGAAAAAGGGTGAGATTGTTCCGAGACTGGATATGATCGAATACCTGTGGGACAATGAAGTCTTCATAGATGACAATACATTAAGTGTGAATGTTACAAGACTCAGAGGAAAACTGGCTGACATCGGAGTGACGGATTTCATTGAGACAAAACGGGGAATGGGGTACCGCATATGAAATTTTCGGAATATATAAAAGATAAGATTCTGATATGTCTGCTGCACCTCCTGTGTATGATATTACTGATGGGGTTCTTCTATATTACAGGGTATAACAGAAACGCAGCTGCACTGATTCTCATTTTCTGGTGGATCATCCTTGGGATATGGATTGTGACAGGATATTATCGCAGGAAGAAATATTTTGACAGGGCAGAACATATTCTGGAAAATGTAGATCAGAGATATCTGCTTGGAGAATTGCTGCCAGCTTCACCATATCTGGAAGATCGGATCTACCGGGAGTTGATCAGACGATCGAATAAATCTGTGATCGAACGGATCCGTATGCTTGAAGATGAACAGAATGATTATCGGGATTATATCGAAAGCTGGGTACATGAGATCAAAGCACCGATTACCAGTATCCAGCTTGTGTGTGAGAATCATAAAGACGAAGTGACCAGACAGATCGGTCTTGAGAATCAACGGATTGAAAATGACGTAGATATGGTTCTGTATTATGCCAGAATGGAAAAGGTATACAAAGACTATATGATTGAAGAGACAGACCTTGGGAAGGCGGCTTCTGAAATTTTGATGAAAAATAAGTATTATCTAATTAGTAACGGAGTGCGCGGGGAAGTGGAGTGCCCTGATTTTGCGTATACCGATAAAAAGTGGATCCTTTTTATACTGAACCAGCTTATGCTGAACAGTGTGAAATATAAAAGTGAGAATCCAAAGGTCCATCCGTATATTCATATTTACACGGAAAGGTACGGTCATGGTGTCCGGCTGATCGTAGAAGATAACGGAACCGGAATACGGGAAGAAGAAATGTCCAGAATCTTTGAAAAAGGTTTTACCGGTTCCAATGGAAGAAATGGTAAGAAATCTACGGGGATGGGGCTTTATCTGTGCAGACGGCTGTGTGAAAAGCTTGGAATTGCCATCGAGGCGGAATCTGTCCGTGGTGAAGGAACGAAGATGATCCTTACATTTCCGGTCAGCAGTTATCTTTCAAAAATGTAAGATAACTGAAAGATACATCGATACATCTTTCTGGTCCGGACGGGTAAAGTAGAGATGAAAAAGAGTATTACAAAAAGACCGGAAAGGATGATATGGATGAGAAGAATAAGAAAGCATGGCAAGACAACAGAGAAAAAAACAGACAGAATCCTGGCAGGAGGCAGAATCCCGGATGGAGAGATCCGGGTGTGTGATGTGGAAAAATATTACGGAAGTGATACGAACATCACCAAAGCGGTAGACAGGGTAAGCTTTTGCGTCCAAAAAGGAGAATTTGTGGGAATCATGGGAGCATCGGGTTCCGGAAAGACAACACTTTTGAATATGCTGTCTACGATTGACCGTGTGACTGCAGGGCATATATACTACGGAGAAACGGATATTACGGAGTTGAGTGATGAGGCACTGGCGGAATTTCGGAAAGACAATCTGGGATTCATATTTCAGGATTACAACTTGTTAGATACACTTACGATAGAAGAGAATATTGTGCTGGCAATGACGCTGCACAGCAAGAGTAAAAGAGAGATTCAAGAGAAATGTGATCACATATTGAAGCTGCTTGATATCGAAGAAATCCGGGATAAATTCCCCTATCAGGTATCCGGGGGACAGAAGCAGCGTTGTGCCTGTGCCAGAGCGATGATTCATCGTCCGAAACTGATCCTCGCAGATGAGCCGACCGGTGCGCTGGATTCCAGAGCGGCACAGATGCTGCTCGAAACATTCCGCAAGATGAATCATGATATGCACTCTACGATCCTCATGGTTACACATGATGCGTTTTCAGCCAGCTACTGCAGCCGTATTCTTTTCCTGAAAGATGGAAAGATATTCCATGAACTGGTAAGAGGAGTGGAAGAAAGGCGGGAATTTCTGAATAAGATCCTGGATGTATTATCTCTGACAGGAGGTGAACTGTCAGATGTTCGGTAAGCTTGCACTGCGCAATGTCAGACGTTCCGCCAGAGATTATCTGGTGTATGTGCTGACGATGACATTTGTGGTATCATTGATGTTTGCATTTAACAGTATCATTTTTTCGAAGGATCTTCAGAAAATGTATGAAATGGCAGCGATAATGGCAGCGATGATCGGTATTGCCACATTCTTTATTGTACTGATCGTTGCATGGCTGATCAATTATATGGTACGGTTCATGCTGGAAAAAAGGAGCCGTGAATTCGGTATCTATCTGTTGATCGGAATGAATAAAAAGGAAGTGTCCGGGCTTTATATGAAAGAAAATCTGCTGCTCGGTGTGTGTTCCTTTGTGATAGGACTGGGCCTTGGAATGTTGCTTCAGCAGGTGCTGCTCGTTGTCCTTTATAGTGTCATACAGGTGGAACTAAGACCCCATCTGGAATTCAATGGATATTGTTTCCTTATGACTGTGTGCTGCTTTGCAGGATGTTATCTGCTGGCACTGTTCCGGTGCAGCCGGAAATTCCGCAAGATGAACATTCATGATCTGATGAGAGAAAATCAGAAGAATGAGGAATTAAAAGAAAAGAATGAAAAAATAAAGCGGTTATTACTGCCGTTTTCCATTCTGTTCATTTTTGCGTTCGGTGTCTGGATACTGAGCGGAAATATACAGTCGCCGGGAGGGGCAGCAGTATTTCTGACGGGTCTGTTTATTACAATGTATGTGTTTTATACAGGGCTTTCCGCATGGATCATCTGCTATGTGAAGAAAAAAGGAAATGCGGTCTACCGGGGGCAGAATCTGTTCCTGCTGCGTCAGTTTGCATCTAAATTGAAAACGATGCGGTTTACCATGGGAACACTTACGGTGCTTTTTATGGTCGCATTTCTGGGGTGCTCGGTTGCATTAATGTTTACGGACTGGCAGAATCAGGTTTTAGAGATGAAATTTCCATTTGATGTACAGGTGAACAGTCAGAATCCGGAATATGATTTCGCAAAGGAATTGGATATTGTCGGAGAAGAAGCCGGTGTAAAGGATTCGTGCGTGTACCGTATTTATGAAAATCATACGAACGCAATGAATACATGGCTGTATACGCATCTGCGGTATTTTGGAGATGAGTACCGCAGAGAAGACGGAACACCGGATGAGAAAAAGATACGTAAAGGTTCCGATGATGATGCATATTGCAGATATGATACATATATGGGGCTGAGTGATTACAATCATCTGAGAAAAATGCTGGGATATTCCACGGAAACGCTTGGAAAAAATGAATATATCCTGCAGATGAAGCAAAGAGTGTATAAGGAAACCGGAAATTTTACGGATGACGTGAAGCTTCAGGACCGAGGAGAGACACTGACCTGCAGGAAGATCTGCACCGAATCATTTTCGCAGGACGGACATAATGGCGGTGATTATATCATCGTTGTGCCGGATGAACGGATACAGCAGATGACACCATACTATTCGGAACTTGCGGTGAGTGTGAAGAAAAAAGTGCCGGATAACCTGCAGAATAAGCTGGATGATCTGTCAGATAAACATGATTATGCCGGTCATACATATATGGAAGAAGACGATGATAATGTATGTTATGGTACGGATACCATTGTCACATATGCTGCGGTGAATCTTGTGCGGGAAAATGCATCAGCTGAGGTCAGATATATGATGAGTTGTATCACATTCCCATGTATGTATATCGGGCTGGTATTTTTGTGTATTGCATTGACGGTGTTATCGGTACAGCAGCTGAGTGATTCGGCAAAATATAGATTCCGCTACCAGGTGCTTTCGAAAATCGGCCTTGGAAGACGCGAGATCCAACAGACCGTATTCCGTCAGCTGTCCGGGTATTATCTGTGTCCGGCAATCCTTTCGGCAGTGATCAGCGGGATCATAGCGGTGTATATGGGTGCCGGATTTAACTTCTATACAGGAGTCAGTACACCGGTGTTACAGTATTTTGCAATTTCATTCGCCCTGTTCTTTGGCGTATATGTAGTTTATTTTGGAGCGACCTATGTCGGATTTATCAGAAATATCGAAGAATGAAAATGGAGAGGGAAGTATGAGTAGAAATGCAATAAAATATCTGGCAATGGTAGCTATGTTCTGTAATCATTTTGCCTATATATTTTTAAAAGAAGGCAGTACAGGGCAGGAAGTTATGGTTGATATCGGGTATTTTACAGCCATTACTATGTGCTATTTCCTTGTGGAAGGATATCATTACACAAGATCTGTAAAGAACTATGCACTGCGGCTGCTTGTATTCGGGATCCTTTCACAGATCCCCTTCATGCTGGCATTGAAACAGACGAACCTGAACATGATGTTCAGCCTTCTTCTATGTCTGGGAGTGGTGTGGGTTGCAGATCATGTAAAACATAAAGGCGAGAAAATGCTATGGCTGTGCGTGCTGGTAATCTGTTCGCTCTGGACGGACTGGGCACTTCTGGCACCGGTATTTACGATGCTGTTTGTAAATGCATATGGGGACAGGAAAAAAGTATCACTGGCATATGGAAAAGCAGTGGGACTCTTCTTTCTGTTGAATGTGTTGTCATACAGGGCGGACTGCGGGCTGGAGAGTGTGCTCATACATTCTGCATGTGCCTGTATCGGGCTGGCAGCATCGGGAGTGGTTATACAGTGTATGTATAATAAAGCAGATAAAACAGCACACGGCTGGGAAAAATGGTTTTTCTACGGATTTTATCCGGTGCATCTTCTGCTTCTCTGGATGATACAGTTTGCAAAAGTATAGAGGGAACGGTTATAATAATACCGGGGGTGTGACGAATGCGGAAAAAACGCAGAAGGACAGCTCCGGTATTTTTTGAAGCAGGCAGGTAGAGAATATGGAAAAAGAAAAGCTTGATAAAATGTATGATATCTGTTTCTTTGATCTGGATGGCACGATCATCGATTCTTCACCGGGAATTACGAATTCGGTGATGTATGCGCTGGAGAAATTCGGAATCGAAGAGACCGAACGGGAAAAATTATATAAATTCATCGGTCCGCCGCTTACCGATTCGTTCGCCAGATTCTATGGATTTGACGATGAGAAAAGCTGGAAGGCGGTGGAGTATTACAGGGAATATTATCAGGATACGGGGATTTTTGAGTGCTCGGTGTATCCCGGATTTGAAAAATCATTAAAGGCATTGAAGGCAGCAGGAAAAAGACTTTTTGTTGCGACGTCCAAACCGGAAGTATATGCGAGAAGGATCATTGAACATTTTGACCTGGATCAATATTTTGAATATGTGGCAGGTATGGAACTGGACGGAGGCAGAGGCAGTAAGGCAGAGGTGATCGGATATCTGATCGATACCTGCCGGATGCAGGATAAGAAGAGGATACTGATGATCGGTGACCGTGAACATGATGTGCTTGGGGCAAAGCAGGAAGGGCTTGACTGTATGGGGGTATTATACGGATTCGGCAACCGTGAAGAACTGGAAAAAGCAGGCGCAGTATACGTTGCCGGGACGCCGGAAGACATTGCCGGGATCATCCTGAAATAATGCGGTAATCCTGCATTTTGTGAAAAATGTAAAAATATGGGTGCCAATACTTGACAAAAGAAGAAGTAGTTGTTATTATAAAAAAACAGAACGCACTCTGTTTTTTTATAAATGATAGAAAAGAGGTGCAATATGCAAAGAGTATTTTCATTATTGGTAGACAATAATCCCGGTGTATTAAGCCGTGTATCCGGACTGTTCAGCAGACGAGGATACAGTATCGACAGTATAACTGCCGGAGTTACGGCAGATCCGAGATTTACCAGAATTACCATTGTGGCCAGCGGAGATGAGCTGATCTTATCGCAAATCGAAAAGCAGGTCAGAAAGCTGGAAGATGTCATTGAGATCAAAGTACTTCAGCCGGAAGATTCGGTATATCGTGAACTGATCATGGTGAAGGTTCGGGCGAATAAGACGGAGAGAACGGAGATCATATCTGTGGCGGATATATTCCGCGCGAAGATTGTTGATGTAGAGAAGGATTCCCTGATGGTGGAACTGACAGGAAATGGTTCAAAAGTAGATGCGTTTCTGGAACTTCTGGAAGGTTACGAGATTCTTGAACTTGCAAGAACAGGTATTACCGGATTGCAGAGAGGAATCAAGGATGTAACAGTCATTGATCAGGAAGGAAACATCAACACATTATAATTGATATATTATAATGGACAAACAGTAACACATTTTAATCAGACATTAAACAGAGACGAGCCCGGTGGAAGGGCGACCCCTTGTTTAAGAAAATAAAAAATCATTTATTTTTTAGGAGGTATGCTATAATGGCAGCAAGAATTTTTTATCAGGAAGATTGTAATTTATCAGTATTAGAGGGACAGAAGATCGCTATCATCGGTTATGGTAGCCAGGGACATGCACATGCTCTGAACTTAAAAGAGTCCGGATGCGATGTTATCATCGGTCTTTACGAAGGAAGTAAATCATGGGCAAAAGCAGAAGCTCAGGGATTTAAAGTATACACAGCAGCAGAAGCAGCAAAATCATGATGGGAAAGGCGCTTCTGCGGCCCGTTAAAAAGCGATCCAGCTTTCGATCCCGTTCAGAGTAGCCTTTATCCTTTCGGCAGATCACACAATTCTGCGCGATTCGTTCCCCTTCCAGCACCAAGGTTCGAACGGTCAGGTCGCGTAAGGCTGCTCCGCTGATCCCTGCTCGTTGAAGAATCCCTCGTGCTTCGGCCATGGTCGTTTCTGCTTCCGGGGATGAAAGCGGTCGGTCTTCCGTATGCTCTTTGAGCAGTTCAGTCAGGGCGGTACTGTCCTCCAGCGCACGCAGTCCCATCCAGCGAGACTGACGGCAAAGACGCGGCCACGGGATGAAAAGCGGCTCCAGTTTTGACAATGCTTCGTTTACCGGCGAGGGATAGGGGAAAGCGGACGGTGCATTTCCTGATTGCTCCATCAGGCGATCCAATTTTTCCAGAACAGCACCGACTGTTTTTTTCTTTCGTGCGACAATCCCGACAACAGGTACGCCAAGGTTTTCTTCTAATTTGGCAAGATTCAGCTGGATGCCGCGTCTGCGAGCTTCGTCCATCAGATTAACGCAAACCAGAGCACGGTCGTGCAGCTCTAAAATCTGGAGAACCAGATTCAGATTCCGCTCCAGGCAGGTTGCGTCACAGACCACCAGAACCGCCGCAGCCTGACCGAAACACAAAAAATCCCGGGTGACTTCTTCTTCCGCAGAATGGGCGAACAGCGAGTAAGCGCCCGGCGTGTCCACGAGTTCATAACGATAGCGTCTGCTTTCACAATAGCCTCTGGCACTGCCCACCGTTTTGCCCGGCCAGTTGCCGGTGTGCTGATTCATCCCTGTCAGCGCGTTAAAAAGCGTACTTTTTCCCACGTTTGGGTTTCCGGCTACGGCAATGACAAAAGACGGTTTTTCGCCGCCTTTTTGGAAGCCGCGCCGC
>OLSN01003460.1_pt1 | contig 10136 bp, 8 predicted proteins | sample 1672411 | NCBI WGS metagenome assembly OLSN01 (sample SAMEA3136683, study PRJEB25190) | human gut metagenome | biome: human gut; feature: human-associated habitat; material: faeces | place: Austria | collected 2013
TCCCGCGTCCACAAATCCGTGCTGCTGCTGACGCTGCCGGGGGTGGCCTCCTCTTTTAAGAGGGTGTTGACCGTCAGATACAGTTTCCGGTTCCGCAGATGGACGTAATCGATGGCTGAGAGAATCTCCTGCTCATCCAGATTTTTTGCATACGCTCTTGCGCCGAATGCGGCTCCGCCGAGATAGACGGCATCCGCACCGGCGGAAACTGCTGCTTTTAACGCTTCCATCGAACCGCCTGGTGCTAATAATTCTGTCTTCATCTTTATCTCCTAAAAACGGGCGATTACCTGTTCCGCAATCCCCCGTTTTTCCTTCTTTTACGCTTTTAATAAATCTTCCAGATCCTTATTTGCCTTATCAAGCTGCCGCTGCAGTTCTTCCATCTCGCCGCGCACATGTTCCAGCTCGATTCGTTTCTCTTCCAGCTCTTTTTTCAGATCGCCGGCCTGGATTTCCGCTGCGATCAGATCGTGCTTCATCTCGTATGCCGTCTTCTTTGGCTTCCATATCCTCTTCGAGGGTATCTACCTGGCTTTTTGCTTTGAAATAGTCGTCTGCAATGTTCAGTGCAAGCAGTGTGTGCTTCGTATCCACCGACAGGCGGTTGTATCCGGCTGACTGGGAAAGTTCGCTGATCTTCTGATTCAGATAAGCAGCTACTTTCTGCAGATATTCCGGGCTCTCATAGCCTCCCAGTGTGATAATTTTTCCATCTATTAAAACCTGTGTTGTATTTTTTACAGCCATTCTTTTGCTTTTCCTCCACTGAATTTAACCGGACCAAACTTCCGGCTAATATAACCTATCATATACCGAAAATGGAAGAAAAACAACCTTTTTCTGCAAAAAGCGACAGAAAATGAAAGATTCAGGGCTTTTACTCTTCGATCTTACGCGGTGCCTCCAGCCCCAGGTGGTGCCAGGCAAATTCCGTTGCCACTCTTCCGCGCGGAGTGCGGTTGATAAATCCGGATTTGATCAGGAACGGCTCGTAGACATCTTCGATGGTGCCGGCATCTTCTCCAATCGATGCTGCCAGGGTATCGAGTCCCACCGGACCGCCCTGGAACTTTTCCATAATGGTGGTAAGAAGCAGCCGGTCAGTCTGATCCAGTCCGTAACGGTCTACTTCCAGCAGATCGAGAGCAAATGATGCGACCTCTTTTGTGATTCTTCCATCGTATTTCACCTGGGCAAAGTCGCGGACACGCTTTAAAATCCGGTTTGCCAGACGCGGTGTTCCCCTGGAACGGCGCGCCATCTCAAGCGCTCCCTGCGGGTCCACCTCCACATTCAGTACTTTTGAGGAGTGCAGGATAATGTTGGCCAATTCTTCCTCCGTGTAAAATTCCAGATGGTGGATGACACCGAACCGGTCGCGGAGCGGGGCAGTCAAAAGACCTGCACGCGTTGTTGCGCCGACCAGCGTAAACTTCGGCAGATCCAGGCGGATCGAGCGCGCCGAAGAGCCTTTTCCGATCATGATATCAATCGCAAAATCCTCCATCGCTGGGTAAAGAACCTCCTCGACCTGGCGGTTCAGGCGGTGGATCTCATCAACAAACAGGACGTCGCCCTCCTGCAGATTGTTGAGGATCGCTGCCATCTCACCCGGTTTTTCGATCGCCGGGCCGCTCGTTACCTTCATATGGGTTCCCATCTCATTTGCAATGATGCCCGCCAGCGTTGTTTTTCCAAGTCCCGGAGGGCCGTAAAACAGCACATGATCGAGAACATCACTTCGCTGTTTTGCTGCTTCAATATATACTTTCAGGTTCTTTTTCGTCTTTTCCTGTCCGATGTAGTCGTCCAGGTGCTGGGGACGGAGCGAACCTTCGATTTTCACGTCCTCCTCGAGAACGTCAGTTGTGATAATTCTTCTTTCCATCGTTATAAGGTTTCCTTCTTCCACAATTTAGGACCATCTGCTAAAACATATGCTTCAATGCCGCTTTCAGCACAGCCTCGCTGTCCATGCCTTCGGTGATTTCGACTTTCTTTACTGCCTGCAGTGCTTCCGTTCCAGAGTAGCCAAGCGCAGTCAGCGCCTGTACCGCATCCTGGAAGGCATCCGGTTCGCCTGCCTGCCGTACCGCCGCAGCCGCCTGATTTCCTGCCAGCTTCTGCTCGAACGCTTCCTGCAGGTCGAATTTGTCTTTTAATTCCAGAATCAGCTTCTGCGCGGTCTTCTTTCCGATGCCCGGTGTTTTGGCAATCGCCTGGACATCTTCCGAGAGGACGGCAAAGCGCAGATTGTCTGCAGTAAGCGTGGACAGCACCGCAAGCGCCGCTTTTGGTCCGATGCCGCTTACGCCGATCAGCATACGGTATATTTCAAGATCTTCGCGGGACAGAAAGCCGAATAGGGAAATTCCGTCTTCCCGCACACTCATATGGGTATATATCTTTAACTCTTCTCCCTCCCGGATGCCTGCGTCGAACATACTCGCTGGAATATTCAGCTCATAGCCGATTCCATGGCTTTCGAGAATCATTTTTCCTTCCGAAAGAGAATCTACAGTTCCTTTGATAAATGCAATCATGTTTTTCCTCCAAAGCGCCGTTTTCTTTTTTCGAAAGCGAACGCACATTCTATTATAGCAGAACTTTTCTCATCACGCAACGATTAGTCGCTGTCTTTCTTGCATGTCAGATTTTTTCGTCTTATAATATCTTTAGATTCAAAAAAGTTTTTCAAAGGAGACAAAAAACCTTATGCAGATCATAGATTCTACCCCCGCTGCTCTCTCTGCCGATCTTCAGATGTATCTGAGAAACGGCGATGTCTTTTTCGATATTGAGACGACCGGCCTTTCCTGGCGTACCTCGCATCTCTATCTGATTGGTGCGCTGTTCTTTGACCCGGCCGCGGATACTTTCACACTGCGCCAGTGGTTTCTTGATCGACCGACCGAAGAAAAAGAGATGCTTGTCTCTTTTTTCACGTTTCTTTCCGACGTGAAGCGGCTGGTGCATTTTAATGGAACGACATTTGATCTTCCTTACCTCACACACAAAGCACTGTTTTATCAGATGGAAGATCCGCTTTCGTCAATCGCATCCCTGGATCTTTATCAGGCACTCCGCCCGTTTCAGTCAATCCTGGGACTTTCTTCAATGAAACAGAAAAATGTGGAACAGTATCTCTCATTCCCACGGAAGGATCAGCTTAACGGAAAACAGTTGATTTCGGTTTACCACGACTATCTTCAGACACTGGATAAAAAGAAACTGGAACTGCTTTTCCTTCACAATTATGAGGATGTCCTCGGCATGGGTTCTGTCCTGGAACTGCTCGCGCTTCCTGCCCTGTTTCACGGCGATTTTTCTGTCCAGTCGTGTCGTTTTACCGGACAGGCACTGGAAGTTTCACTACAGCCCGAGCGGGAAGTTCCGGTTTTCCTCTCCCGTGTCTGCGCGGATGGTTCTCTTACAGCCTTTGGTTCACGGGTTTCTCTCTCCCTGCAGACGCATACGGCGGAGCTGAAATATTTCTTCCCGGACTATAAGAATTACTATTATCTTCCGCTGGAGGATCAGGCTGTTCACAAGAGCGTTGGCGCGTTTGTCGATCCGGAACACCGTCAGAAAGCAAAGGCTGCCAACTGCTATCAGCGGCGGACCGGTACATTTCTTCCGCAGCAGAAAGAGTTTTTCACCCCGGCCTTCCGCGAGGATTTTAAAAGCCGCCCTTACTATTTTGAGTGGTCCGATGCCTTTCTTTCGCAGGAAGATCTCCTGAAAGAGTATCTCTGTTCCGAGCTTCAGCTCTTTTTCAAAGACGATAGCAAAACCAGAAAATAAAACAGCCGTACACGTTTTTGCATGCACGGCCGTTTTTCCGGGACTGTCCTTTCCAAGCAGTCCTTTATTTTTTCTCTTCTTTCTCTTCTTCCTTTTTTTCTTCCTTTTTCAGAGAAGCATGATGCGTTCCCTGCAGATGCGGATAGGCGCGCAGATAACGTTTCGTTGTCAGGCGCATCAGCCAGTTGGTCGGAAGCTGCGGTTTTGTCATCTGGTCAAAGCGCTCCAGCAGCTCTTTAAGATCCGGCATCTTATCACTGCGCACATCAAATCCAAGTGCCGCAAACCGTTCTTTCTGCTCTGCTCCGAACTCGGTCAGGCGTTCCTTCTGCTCTGCTCCGAACTCCATCAGGCGGTTCTTCGACTCGAAAAGCGGATTTCTTCTTCCCTCGGCTTCTTTCCGCTCCTTCTCCAGCTTCTGCATCTGCTCCATTGCCTCAGACAGTGTCTGGCGCTTCTCGGCCAGATATTCTTTCATCTTATCTCTGGAATACTCTGCACGATACTGCTGTACTTTCGCATTCATCTCCTCGGCAAGCTGGTTAAAGCGGGATTTCTGCAGATATTTCAGAAATTCTCCCCACGTTTTCTCCAGACTGCGCATCTTCTGTCCCAGCTGGAATGCTGCGGCTGCGGAAAATCCAAAATCTACCAGATAGCAGACGGTAACAACGGAAACAATGATCTCTCCTGTAGTATCCGAAACAAGATTCACTACTTTCACGGCAATCGGCTGCAGAATATAGAACAGCCCCAGTGTAAAGAATCCCCAGGCAATCGAACTGCTGAGGCAGATCTTTCCCTGAAAATTAAACTTCTGATTGCTGTAGTCCCACCAGTGCGCATGAAAAATGGTCTCCATCAGCACGCCGGTTACATATTCCAGAACCGTCGCTACAATGACACCTCCGAAATACAGTGCCCAGACGTTCGCTTCAAACGGGCGCAGGATCAAGTATACCATAACAGCGCCGGTGCCGTACAGTGTCAGCAGCGGACCATTGACAAAACCGCGGTTGACCAGTTTTTTCTGCCGGATCGATACATAGGAACTCTCCCAGATCCATCCGCAGAAGCTGTACAGCCAGAACCATGCTAGAACGTGGTACAGATCCACACCCAGAATCTTCGTCTCCCACATAAACTTTCATCCCCTTTTTCTTTTCTGGTGCCAAAAACAGGATGATAAGAAAATACCGCAGGCAACAGGTTTCCTGTCTGTTCAGGAAACCCGGTTGTCTACGGCATTCTAATCATCCAACTGCAGCACCTGCAAGTTAAATTATTCTTACTCTTCTACTGGCTCTTCGTTTTCCAGAGCTTTCATGCTCAGAGAGATTTTTTTGTCTTCCTCGTTGAAATCAACTACTTTTGCAGTGATTTCCTGTCCGATTTTCAGTGCATCAGACGGTTTCTCAACATGCTCTCTGGAGATCTGGGAAACATGAAGCAGAGCATCTACGCCCGGCTCAAGCTCAACGAATGCACCAAAGTCAGTCATACGGGCAACACAGCCTTCTACTACGTTGCCTACAGCGTATTTGTCAGCAGCGTTCAGCCACGGATTCTCTTCCGGGAATTTTAAGGAAAGAGCAATCTTGTCGCCGTTGATGTCTTTGATCAGAACTTTTACAGTCTCACCAACTTTGAATACTTTTTTCGGGTTCTCTACGCGGCCCCAGGACATCTCGGAAATGTGCAACAGACCGTCTTTGCCGGGCAGGAATTCAACAAAAGCACCGTAAGGCATGATAGAACGAATTTTGCCTACGTATACTTCGCCAACTTCAGGAACAGCAACGATACCTTTAATGATACGCATAGCGTCATCAATACATTTCTTGTTAGTTCCGGCAATTTCAATACGACCTACACCGTCTACTTCTTCGATAGTGATAGTTGCACCGGTTTCTTCCTGCATACCTTGAATGATTTTTCCACCAGGGCCGATTACAGCTCCGATAAATTCTTTAGGAATAGTCATTGTTTCAATGCGAGGAGCATGGGGCTTCAGTTCAGCACGAGGTTCAGCAATGCATTCAGTAATCTTATCAAGAATGTGCATACGTCCTTCTTTGGCTTGATTCAATGCTTTTTCCAGGATGTCGTATGATAAACCATCGACCTTGATATCCATCTGTGTAGCAGTAATACCGTCACGGGTACCGGTAACCTTGAAGTCCATATCTCCCAAGTGGTCTTCGTCACCAAGAATATCAGACAATACAGCATATTTTTCTTCACCGGCATTCTTGATCAATCCCATTGCAATACCTGAAACGGGCTTCTTCATTGGTACACCTGCATCCATTAATGCCAAAGTTCCGGCACATACAGTAGCCATTGAAGATGAACCGTTTGATTCAAGAATATCAGAAACTACACGTACAGAGTATGGATAGTTAGCCGGTACTTGTCCTTTTAATGCACGCCATGCCAAGTGACCGTGACCAATTTCACGACGGCCTACACCACGTTGAGCTTTAGCTTCACCGGTTGAGAAAGGAGGGAAGTTGTAGTGTAACAGGAAGCGTTCTTTATGCTGATCCAATACATCGTCTACCATTTTTTCATCCAGTTTTGTTCCTAATGTAACAGAACTCAAAGACTGAGTTTCACCACGAGTAAAAATAGCAGAACCATGAGGACCGGGCAGATAGCCTACTTCACACCAGATGGGACGGATTTCTGTGGTCTGACGTCCGTCAAGACGCTTACCTTCGTCAAGAATGCAACGACGCATTGCCTCTTTTTCTACATCGTGATAATAGCGGTCGATTAACGGAGCTTTTTCTTCCAGTTCTTCTTCTGTATACTGAGCCTTGAATTCTTCGCGGATAGCATCGAATGCATCTTGGCGTTCGTGCTTATTTTTGTTTCCGGATGCAGCAATAGCGTATGCCTTTTCGTAGCAAGCGTCATGGACAGCTTTGCGGAGTTCTTCATCGTTCTCTTCGTGGCAATATTCACGTTTAACAGTAGAACCCACTTCTTCCATCAATTCCATTTGAGCTTTACAGTGGATTTTGATTGCATCGTGAGCGGCTTTCATGGCAGCCAGCAAATCCTGTTCGCTTACTTCATCCATTTCACCTTCTACCATCATGATGTTGTCGTATGTAGCAGCAACCATTAGATCCATGTCGGCTTTTTCCAGTTGCTCAAAAGTCGGGTCAATAACAAACTGACCATTGATACGTGCTACACGTACTTCTGAAATCGGACCTCCGAATGGAATGTCAGAAACAGCTAATGCAGCTGAAGCGGCCAGTCCTGCCAATGCATCCGGCATATCCACACCATCAGCAGAAAAGAGGATGATGTTCACATATACCTCTGCGTGATAATTATCGGGGAATAAAGGACGGAGAGCACGGTCTACAAGACGGCAAGTAAGAATCTCATAATCAGAAGCTCTACCTTCTCGCTTGGTGAAACCACCAGGGAAACGGCCGAATGCCGCAAATTTTTCTTTGTACTCTACCTGTAAAGGCATAAAATCTGTTCCGGGAACTGCATCTTTAGCGGCACAAACAGTAGCTAACAACATGGTGTTGCCCATGCGAAGCATTACAGAACCGTCTGCCTGTTTTGCCAACTTTCCCGTCTCGAGTGTGATGGTTCTTCCATCAGGTAACTCGATTGTCTTAACAATTGGGTTAATCATAAAAATTGTTTTATCTATACTTTTTCTTTCAAAATTCCTGCAAAGATATACATTTATCGTGGTAATCAGGTGGAAATGAGGTAAAAAGTTAGTGGTGAACTGATTTTTTTTCAAAATTAGGATGAAGAACCCGGCAAAATGCTTTGACTAATCTCGAAAAGAAGTATATTTGCATCTCGTTAATAACACACACTATATGAAAAAGGTTACTTTTGCAGCGCTCGCCGCACTTACTATTACTGCTTGTAGTTCTGGCCCTAAATTCCAGGTGAACGGGGATGTATCAGGAGCCGACGGTAAAATGCTTTATCTCGAAGCTTCCGGTCTGGAAGGTATTGTTCCACTCGATTCAGTGAAGCTGAAGGGGGAAGGTACATTCAGTTTCAAGCAGCCTCGTCCCGAGTCACCCGAATTTTACCGTTTGCGGATTGACGACAAAATCATCAATTTTTCTGTAGATTCTATCGAAACAATTCAGATCAAAGCGCCGTATGTGGATTTCTCCACTACTTACACGGTGGAAGGTTCGGAAAACAGCAACAAGATAAAAGAGCTGACGCTGAAGCAGATCCGCCTGCAAAAAGAGGTGGACGACTTGCTGGCAGCTTTACGCAGTAACAGAATGGGGCATGATGTATTTGAAGACAGTCTGGCAACGTTGCTCAACAATTACAAGGAAGATGTCAAAGTGAACTATATTTTCGCTGCTCCCAACACGGCAGCCGCTTACTTTGCCCTGTTCCAGAAACTCAATAATTATCTGATATTCGATCCGTTGAACAATAAAGATGATGTGAAATGTTTCGCTGCTGTCGCTACGAGCCTCAACAATGCGTTCCCTCATGCCGTACGTTCCAAGAACCTTTATAATATTGTAATTAAGGGGATGAAGAACACGCGCCAGCCACAGGCGAAAGCATTGGAGATTCCTCAAGAGAAAATTGTGGAAACCGGCATTATCGACATCGCCCTGCGTGACGTGAAAGGAAATGTGCGCAAACTGACCGACCTGAAAGGAAAAGTCGTATTGCTCGATTTCTCTGTATTCCAGTCGCCTGCCGGTTCTCCTCACAACCTGATGCTTCGCGAACTATATAATGAATACGCAAAACAAGGACTGGAAATATACCAAGTATCTCTCGATGCGGACGAACACTACTGGAAAACTGCGGCAGACAACCTTCCCTGGGTTTGTGTACGCGATGGAAACGGAGTATATTCTACCAACGTAGCTGTATATAATGTTCGTCAAGTTCCATCTATCTTTTTGATTAACCGTAACAACGAATTAAAGCTTCGCGGCGAAGATATCAAGGATTTGGAAGCAGCTGTCAAGTCATTGCTCTAAGTTGTTATAATTTAGCATATTTCATTTAAATATGTTACATAGCATCTTTTTTCACTTGACACGTATCACTTAAAAGTCTATCTTTGCAAAGAAATAATGATAAGAGGGTTCCAACATGGCTCATGTTGGAATTCTTTTTTGTTTATATGACCATTTAAAACAATTAAAGGAGGAAAACATCATGGCTTATATGTCAGAAGAAGGTTACAAGAAACTGATGGCGGAACTGAAGGAACTGGAAACAGTGGAACGCCCGAAGATCTCTGCGGCAATAGCCGAAGCCAGAGATAAAGGAGACTTGTCGGAAAATGCAGAATACGATGCCGCCAAAGAGGCGCAGGGTATGCTTGAAATGCGCATCAACAAATTGAAAGCTACCATTGCAGACGCAAAAATCATTGATGAATCTAAGCTGAAAACAGATTCTGTACAGATTTTAAATAAAGTGGAACTGAAGAATGTAAAGAACGGTATGAAGATGACTTATACCATCGTTTCCGAAAGTGAAGCTAACCTGAAGGAAGGAAAGATTTCCGTTAACACCCCGATTGCACAAGGTCTGCTTGGCAAGAAGGTGGGTGATGTAGCCGAAATCACTGTTCCACAAGGCAAAATTGCATTGGAAGTAGTAAACATATCAATTTAACGTAAAGGCAGGTCTCCTTGTGGGGCTTGCCTTCATTTATCAATAAAAGTTATGGCAACAATATTCAGTAGAATCATCGCAGGCGAAATCCCCTGCTACAAGGTGGCGGAAAACGAAAAGTTTTTTGCGTTTCTCGATATCAATCCGTTGGTAAAGGGACATACATTGGTGGTGCCCAAACAGGAAGTAGACTATATTTTCGATTTGAGCGATGAGGACCTGGCTGCTATGCATGTATTTGCAAAGAAAGTGGTCCGTGCCATTGAAAAAGCTTTCCCCTGTAAAAAGGTGGGCGAAGCGGTTATCGGACTGGAAGTTCCTCATGCACATATTCATTTAATTCCTATTCAAAAGGAATCGGATATGTTGTTCTCGAATCCGAAACTGAAATTGTCGGATGAAGAATTCAAGTCCATAGCACAAGCGATCAACTCCTCTCTATAAAACATGATGATGAAATAAGCAAGAGCGTTCTGTGAAGGACGCTCTTTTTTTGTTCCATGCCTTGAAACAAAGTGTTCCTCGGTGTGAAACGAAGTGTTCCTCACCGAGGAACAACCTGTTCCACACGGAGAAACTTTTATCGTTCCTTGCTTTCGGCAACTTCTACCAAATAAACTCCGATACAGATAAAAATAATGGCAAACGTCTGCGTCCAGCTAAAACGG
>OLSN01003461.1_pt1 | contig 10136 bp, 5 predicted proteins | sample 1672411 | NCBI WGS metagenome assembly OLSN01 (sample SAMEA3136683, study PRJEB25190) | human gut metagenome | biome: human gut; feature: human-associated habitat; material: faeces | place: Austria | collected 2013
CATCCGGCCAGGGACAAGGTTTGCCGGTGGCATTGAAAGCGGGCCGCTGTGCGTCTACTTTTCTTAGATAGCTGCCCAGTTCTTTAGAAAGTTTCTTCACGATGTCCGGATGCTGTGCACTGAGATCGTTACTTTCGCCTATATCATCAGAGATATTGAACAACTCTTTTTTGCCTGTTCCATAGTAATAAATCAATTTCCAGTCGCCGTTGCGGACTGCGCAATTGAAGTTGATTCCGGGACCATCATTTCCCCAGTTGTTCGGCATATTCCAGAAAAGACTCCGGCCTTTGGAAGGATTGCCTGTCTGTTTCAACAGAGGGACAAAACTGATACCGTCTATCGGCTGAACTGTTTTGTATTTTTTGATTCCTGCCATTTCGAGGATCGTGGGGTAGAAATCTTCGATCAACAGATACTTGTCACATTTGCTGTCCGGAGCCACTACGCCCGGCCAACTGACAATCAAAGGCTCGCGGATACCTCCTTCGTAAGTAGAGCCTTTGCCGCTGTTCAAGGGATAATTCTGTGTATGCAGTTTGCCGTCACGCCATCCCGATTCGGATGCAAGTCCTCCGTTATCGCTCATAAAGATGATGATGGTGTTATCGGCTTCTCCATTCTTTTCCAGCCAGTCCATTAAGTCACCAAGACTTTTGTCCATCCCTTCGATGAGGGTGGCATAAGCTGCTTCGTGGTCGGTCATTCCTTTCTTCTTGTATTTGTCATAGAAACGTTTATCCTTGTTAAGGGGGATGTGGATAGCATATTGGGCCATATACAGATAGAAAGGTTGGTTGTATTTCTTAGCCTTGTCCAGTGCTTTAATGGCTTCCAAAGTCAGCGCTTCGGTTACAAAAGTTTCTGTACCCCAATACTTCTCCAGTCCGGGGACAGCCATCAGTGAGATCGGTTTCCCGTCTTTGGTATGTCCGTAGTTCTCTTCGCCGAGATAGCTGGCGAGTCCGCCGGCGGCATGTCCGGCAATATTTACTTCGAATCCCCAATGGTGTGGATCTTCCCCCGGAGTGTCTATGGCACCGAAATGTGCTTTTCCGCAATGGATGGTATGGTAACCGCTATCTTTTAGAATTTGTACGAAGAAAGTACCAACGAAAGTATTGTTTGTGCCGGGTACTTGGCTGATACCATTATAATTCCACTCCGGTACAGTTAGCTGTTTATCTTTGCGGTCTGTCATGGTATTTTTTTTGAGTGTCCAGTTCGTTACCCGGTGACGCGCTGCGTTAGCTCCGGTGATGAGGCTACATCTGGAAGGAGAACTGATACTGCTTGCATATGCTTGGGTAAACATCATTCCCTGCCGGGCAAGACGTTCCATATTAGGCGTTTCATACAATTCGTTGTAGTGTGTCTTTTGCGTCCAGAATGGGAGAGAGGTGTCTTGCCATCCCATATCATCTACCATAAAGAGAATGATGTTGGGACGTTTGTCTGTACGTTCTGCCTGAATGTTGCTCTGTGCTTGCAGGCTGGTTGCAGCAAGCGGCACAAGTGCGAGGGGGAATAGCGTCTTTTTATTCATGGGGTAGTTGTTAAGTGTTTTTGTTGACTATTTCGATTTTAATTGTGATTCTCACGCTATTGAGGTAGTATACACCTTAATAGATTACAAATGTACTCAAATAAAGCTTTCTCTAATATATAATTTCTTTCATTTAATATAGAAGTTTCATTTATATTGGTGAGGGGAATGAGTGAAACGGTGCAAGAATGAATAAAACCAATACCTAACATGAAGTATATGGTTCGATACTACGTAATATCGACTCTATATCACGATTTTAAAGTTGATTTATGGATAGACAACTAGAGTCGTCTGTTCGGTCAACTGAAGTCGGCGACTTAGACTACTGCAGTCGGCTGTATGGTCAACTATAGTCGGCTGACATCATGTTAACTATTTCAATACGGTATCCGGCCATATTCATCTTCTTATGTCCTTCCATTTATGTCCTTCCATATAAGGATACACCAAATCTTTTGTTTGAGTCGGGGATTCTTTTTTTAGAGTGTGAAGGGTGTGAAAAGCTAAAACGAGGTCATTAAATCACAGCAAACATCTGTCATACCACAACTTACGAGTCTGTGAAACTTGTGGAAGGCAAAAGTGAACTTTTATTTCTAAGTCGGCAGAGAAGTTGATATACTTTATTTTACCATGATTTTTGAAAAGAATCAAACTGCCGCTAGTTTGATTCATAACCAACCGTGCAGTCATGAACAAAATTCTCTTCTGTACCCTCTGTGTCATCTGTGGTGAAAACTACACTGAAATAATGTTTTCAACAAAAGTGCTGGAAAAGGTGCAGCTAATTGGGGAGACAGCGGATTACGCCGGTAAATCTACAAGGTTATAGATTTATATTATATAATTTCAGTTTATTATATAATGTCTTCCGGTCAATATTCAGTAATTGTGCCGCTTTGCTTTTATTATTCCCGGTTTGGCGCAGTGCTTCCAGAATATGCTCTTTTTCAGTCTCTTCATTGCGTAGTGCAATACTAGTGCTACTCAATGTAGGAGTTTCTAAAAGCTCGGTTCCCAGTTCCAGTAAAGTGATGAAACTGCTTTGTGCCAATAAAGTCGCTCTTTTGACGATGTTCTTCATTTGGCGTAAATTTCCCGGCCAATGATAATTCAATAAAGCCTGTGATGCTTTCGCGTCAAAACCAATCAGGTGTTTATCCAGTTCCTTGTTTGCCTGGTCGAGGAAGAAGTTGGCAAAGAGTAGAATATCCTCTTTCCGTTCTTTCAGATCGGGCATCCGGAGGGTAAATTCATTGATACGATGATAAAGGTCTTCGCGGAAAGTGCCTTTCTCAATACCCTGTTCCAGGTTCTCATTGGTGGCGGATACCAAACGAATATCTACCGATATCTCCTGTGTAGAGCCTACCGGACGTATTTTTCTCTCTTGCAGAGCACGGAGCAGTTGTATCTGCACTTCGTAACTAAGATTCCCGATTTCATCCAGAAAGATAGTACCGCCATTGGCAGCAACGAAAGCACCGGTTTTATCAGTCAACGCACCTGTAAACGATCCTTTCACATGACCGAAAAACTCGGAAGCCGCCAGTTCTTTCGGGATAGAGCCACAATCTACGGCAATAAACGGCTTATCGCTTCGTTTGCTAAGTTGGTGAATACGGTGTGCCACATACTCTTTTCCAGTTCCGCTGGAGCCGTTGATAAGTACGGACATATTGGTCGGAGCTACCAGACCTACATAATTGTAGAGCTGTTTGGCTGCATCACTTTCTCCTTCCAGATAAGCACGATGATTTTCTGTTGAATCTTTAGATGAAGTAGAAGCACCTTTTTTAGAAGAAGATTTAGCAACGTTATGAGTAGCAGGACTCTTTTCAGACTGCAGACATTCAGAAATTTTCTTCAGTAATTCTTCCGGATTTACCGGTTTGGCTATATAATCACGTGCTCCCAGTTTCATAGCTTGCACGGCAGATTGTATATCCGCATAGCCGGTCATGATAATCAAAGGAATGTCCATGCCTTGTTCGTTCATCCATTTCAGCAGATCAATGCCTTCATGGTCGGGTAGCCGCAGGTCTGATAAAACCAGATCGACGCTTTGGCTTTCGATATGTTTCCGGGCACGGGCAATATTACTCACTGATGATACTTCAAAGCCTTTTTTTCCTAACCAGGTTTTTAGCATCATTCCAAAAGTGATATCATCTTCAACGATCAATATGGAGCTCATCATGTCAGGTTTTGATTCTTTTAAGTCACAAAGGTAAGAGGTTTTGGGTGAAAGTGGTATATTTGCAAACTTAAATTAAATAAAAGTGTTATGAAAAAGATTCTATTGATCATATTAACCATATCGTTTTGCGGACTTACTGCCTGCAAAACCGGAACAAAAAAAGGAGGAGACATGGATAAAGAAACGTTGGTGAAGATTGAAACAACTTTAGGAGACATTGAGGTGAAACTGTATAATGAGACACCGAAACATCGTGATAATTTTATCAAACTGGTGAAGGACGGAGTTTATGAAGGTACACTGTTTCACCGTGTTATCAAAGATTTTATGATTCAGGCCGGTGATCCGGACTCAAAAAATGCGCCGAAAGGAAAAATGCTGGGTACCGGAGACGTAGGTTATACCGTTCCCGCTGAATTTGTATATCCTAAATATTTCCATAAGAAAGGTGCCCTGTCCGCTGCCCGCCAGGGGGATAATGTGAACCCGAAGAAAGAATCTTCCGGTTGCCAGTTCTATATCGTGACAGGTAAAGTGTTTAACGACTCTACTTTGCTGGGAATGGAAAGCCAGATGAATGAGAATAAGATAAATGTTATTTTCAATACACTGGCACAGAAACACATGAAGGAAATCTATAAGATGCGGAAAGCAAACGATGAAAACGGTCTTTATGATTTGCAGGAAAAACTGTTTGCGCAGGCACAGGAAATGGCTGCCAAAGAACCGGAATTCCATTTCACTCCGGAACAGATTGAAGCCTACACTACGGTGGGTGGTACTCCGCATTTGGATGGCGAATATACCGTGTTTGGCGAAGTGGTGAAAGGAATGGACATTGTGGATAAGATCCAGCAGGTGAAAACAGACCGCAGCGACCGTCCCGAAGAAGATGTAAAGATAACAAAGGTGACAATACTTGACTGAATCGTATGAAAATCAACAGGCATATTCTTGATAATGGGTTACGTCTGGTACATTCGCAGGACGAGAGTACGCAGATGGTTGCCCTTAATATATTATATAATGTGGGAGCTCGCGACGAAGATCCCGAGCATACTGGTTTTGCCCATCTGTTCGAACACCTGATGTTCGGAGGGTCGGTGAATATTCCCGATTATGACATGCCGCTTCAATTGGCGGGTGGAGAGAATAATGCCTGGACGAATAATGATATAACCAATTACTACCTCACTGTACCTCGTCAGAATGTAGAAACCGGCTTTTGGCTGGAATCCGACCGGATGTTGAGTCTTGACTTTAGCGAACGGAGCCTGGAGGTACAGCGGGGAGTGGTAATGGAAGAGTTCAAACAGCGTTGTTTGAACCAGCCTTATGGAGATGTCGGACATCTTTTGCGCCCTCTGGCTTATCAGACGCATCCTTATCAATGGCCTACGATCGGAAAAGAGTTGTCGCATATTGCCAATGCTACGCTGGAAGAAGTAAAAGCATTCTTTTTTCGTTTTTATGCTCCTAATAATGCAATATTGGCCGTGACCGGCAATATCTCTTTCGAAGAGGCAGTTGCTTTGACGGAAAAATGGTTCGCTTCTATTCCTCGTCGGGAAGTTCCTTTGCGGAACCTGCCACAAGAACAGGAACAGACAGAAGAACGGCGGTTGACGGTAGAGAGAAATGTGCCTCTCGATGCTTTGTTTATGGCCTATCACATGCCCGACCATCGGCATCCAGATTATTATGCATTTGATATTTTGTCGGATGTGTTGAGCAACGGACGTTCCAGTCGATTGAACCAGCGTTTGGTACAACAGAAACAGTTATTTTCGAGCATAGATGCCTATATTTCAGGCAGTGTAGATGCGGGGTTATTCCATATTAGTGGAAAGCCTTCGGCTGGTGTCACTCTGGAACAGGCGGAAGCGGCAGTAAGGGAAGAACTGGAACTGTTGCAGCACGAACTGGTTGACGAACAGGAACTGGAAAAAGTGAAGAACAAATTTGAGTCCACCCAGATATTCGGTAACATCAATTATTTGAATGTGGCAACCAACCTGGCTTGGTTCGAACTGCTTGGCCGAGCGGAAGACATGGAAAAAGAAGTAGAACGTTATCGTTCTGTCACGGCGGAACAATTGCGGACAGTAGCCCAATCCGCTTTCCGGAAGGAGAACGGAGTTGTGCTTTACTATAAAAGTAAATGAGGATTTTAAGATCCTATTTAAAAGATGATGAAGAGACTATTTGATATATACAAAGACCATTACAAAGCACTAATTTTTCTCGGACTACCGATTGTGATCGGGCAAATAGGAGTGATCGTTCTCGGATTTGCTGATACATTAATGATCGGGCATCATAGTACGATTGAGCTGGGAGCAGCTTCCTTCGTAAATAATGTGTTTAATCTGGCGATTATTTTCAGTACAGGGTTTTCGTATGGACTGACTCCCATTGTAGGAGGGCTGTATGGGACTCATCAGTATGCTCCTGCCGGACAGGCATTACGCAACAGTTTGCTGGCAAACCTGATGGTTGCATTGCTACTGACTATATGTATGACTGTTCTTTATTTGAATATAGAGCATCTCGGACAGCCGGAAGAATTGATTCCTCTGATTAAACCGTATTACCTTGTTTTGCTTGCTTCATTAGTGTTTGTCATGCTTTTCAATGGATTCAAGCAATTCACAGACGGAATAACGGATACCAAAACCGCCATGTGGATATTGCTTGGAGGAAATGTCTTGAATATCATAGGAAACTATATCCTGATTTACGGTAAACTCGGATTGCCTGAATTAGGTTTGTTGGGAGCAGGTATCAGTACGCTGTTTTCGCGTATTGTGATGGTGATTGTATTTATAATCATTTTTATGCGTAGTCCGCGTTTTGTCTGTTATAAGATTGGCTTTTTCCGTTTGGGATGGTCACGCGCTGTATTTGGACGCTTGAATGGACTAGGATGGCCGGTTGCTTTCCAGATGGGGATGGAGACAGCCTCCTTTAGTTTGAGTGCTATCATGATCGGTTGGCTGGGTACGATCGCTTTGGCTTCTCATCAGGTGATGTTGGCTATTTCGCAGTTTACCTTTATGATGTATTACGGTATGGGGGCTGCTGTTGCTGTTCGTGTCAGCAATTTCAAAGGGCAGAATGACATCGTCAATGTACGCCGTTCCGCCTATGCCGGTTTTCATCTGATGATGACATTGGGTGCCGTGCTTTCCTTGATTGTCTTCCTTTGCCGGAATTACTTGGGAAGCTGGTTTACCGACAGCCAGGAAGTGGTTGCTATGGTGACATCTTTAATTTTTCCTTTCCTTGTCTATCAGTTTGGCGACGGGCTTCAAATCACTTTCGCCAATGCTTTGCGTGGAATTTCAGATGTAAAACTAATGATGGTTATCGCCTTTATCGCCTATTTCGTTATTTCGCTTCCCGTAGGATATTTCTGCGGCTTTGTAATGGGATGGGGGATAGTAGGTGTCTGGATGGCATTTCCTTTTGGTCTGACGAGTGCGGGACTAATGCTCTGGTGGCGTTTCCACTACATGACAAAACTCCCCGAACCCCACCCCAAAACCTAATACTTAATACTTAAAACTTTTATCCCAATGGCTTCCTTCCGTTTTACAAAGTTGAAAATAACCGCCGGTTACACTTTGTTGCTGGCGATCCTCCTTTTCTCGCTGGTGTTTGTACATCGTGAGATGGAAGCATTGTCGGCAGCCGACGATCAGCAGAACTTAAGAACTGATAGTCTATTGACCCTTCTCCACGAGAAAGATCAAAACACGATTCAGATGTTGCGGGTGTTAAGTGAAGCAAACGACAGCCTTCTCTCTGCTTCGGAAATCGAAGAAATCATATCCGAACAGGATTCTGTGATTACCCAGCAACGGGTACAACATCGGGTCATTACCAAGCGTGACTCGTTAATAACTACTCCTAAAAAGAAGGGATTCTTCAAACGGCTCGCCGAAGTGTTTTCCCCTTCTAAACAAGACAGTGCCGTATTAGTTAATACATCGCTGGAAGTAGCCACTGATACCATTCTCCAACCGACTACCTCTAAAGATTCTCTTCAACAGAAAATCCGCATGGCTACCGAAGAAAAACGGCTGCAACGGAGGAAAACCATCCGGCGTACCAGTACGAAGTACCAGCGGATGAATACACAGTTGACGGCACGAATGGATAGTCTGATTAAACAATATGAGGAAGAAATGACCCTGCGTGCCCGTCAGGATGCCGAACTTCAACAGGAAGTGAGGATGCGGTCGGCACGTATCATCGGCGGTATCGCGGTTGGTGCCGTACTATTATCTGCTTTTTTCCTGATATTGATTATGCGGGATATCTCTCGCAGCAACCGTTATCGTCAGCAATTGGAGGTGGCGAATAAACGCGCGGAAGATTTGCTTGTTGCCCGTGAGAAATTAATGCTGGCCATTACCCACGACTTTAAGGCGCCGCTGGGGTCAATCATGGGATATACCGAACTTCTGTCCCGGCTGACAGAAGATGAACGGCAACGTTTCTACCTCGACAATATGAAAAGCTCTTCGGAACATTTGTTGAAACTAGTCAGTGACTTGCTCGATTTCCATCGGCTCGATCTCAATAAAGCGGAAGTGAACCGTGTAACCTTTAACCCTTCCCAGCTGTTCGACGAAATTTATGTCAGTTTCGAACCTTTGACCGCTGCCAAAGGTTTAGCCTTGCAATGTCACGTCGCCCCGGAACTAAACGGAAGATACATCAGTGATCCTTTGCGACTCCGGCAAATAGTGAACAACCTTTTGTCTAATGCCGTAAAGTTTACTCAAAAAGGAGAGATTAGCCTGACAGCCGGTTATGATTCTTCTAAGTTAACCATCGCCATCGCCGATACAGGAAAAGGAATGGCATTAGAAGATCGTGAACGTATCTTTCAGGAGTTTACACGTCTTTCCGGTGCGCAGGGAGAGGAAGGTTTCGGACTCGGACTCTCTATTGTGAAGAAACTGGTAACCTTGCTTGAGGGAACTATTGACGTGCAAAGCACATTAGGAAAAGGAAGCTGTTTTACTGTAACTATGCCTCTTTATCCGGTAGGTAAATCCATTGCGGAAAGTGAATCTACTGAAAGCGAAAATGCGGATACAACAGAGGGGGCGGCCGCGATTCCTCCGATGAAAGTCATCCGTGTCCTTTTGATCGATGACGATAAGATTCAGTTGAATCTGACTGCTGCCATGTTGAAACAACATGGTATCGATGCGGTATGTTGTGAACAGCTGGAGCAGTTGATTGAACAGCTTCGCTCTTCCGTCTTCGATGTATTGCTGACAGATATACAAATGCCTGCCATTAACGGGTTTGAGCTGGTAAAACTATTACGGGCTTCTAATATACCACAAGCAAAAACAATCCCCGTCATTGCTGTGACCGCCCGTAGCGAAATGGATAAGGCTGCTTTACATGAACATGGCTTTGCCGGTTGTCTGCATAAACCGTTTACAGTAAAAGAATTATTGATGACGGTAAATGAAGGACAACTCTCGGCTGATGAAGCGCATATCACAGAAGATATGGCAACAGCCGGAATAAACTTCTCTGCACTTACTGCTTATTCTGAAGACGATCCGGAAGCGGCATCCTCCATTATTCAGACTTTTATTGAAGAAACAGGTAAGAATATCGAACGGATGCAACAAGCGCTGAACGATAAAGAGGTGGACGGGATAGCTGCTATGGCGCATAAGCTCCTCCCTCTCTTTACAATGATTGGAGTGGATGAAGCAATACCTCTTTTAGAATGGTTGGAGGTACAGCGAGGGCAAGACTTTTCGAAGAAAGTAAAAGAAAAAACCGACCATGTACTCCAAGAGATATTGATAGTTTTGACAAAAGCTAGAGAATACGAGCAATATCTCCTCCAAAAATAAAATAGTTCTCTATATGTGTAGTGACTCTTTTTATCACAGAGTAATGTCGATATATTTGATTTTAATCTAAAATATGTATAACGGAGGTTGCTGACTAGAGGGAAAAAAGAAATTCAATCTCTGAAAAATTACATGATAGCGATTTTATCTATTTAGCCAATGATGATATAGCTTGTTTTAATGAAATAGTTCCAAAATAGATTTTTATGTGTCTTTTATTGTTGGAAAACATAAAAAAGTTTTTTCATTTTAGTGGCTAGAGAAAGCTTCTTTCATTTAATAAGTTTTTTAGAAATCATTCTCTATTAGGCATGTTCTATGATGTATTGATATAGATCTCCAGCTGTATTTAATCGTTCTGCATTTTCTGCAGAAATATCAATTCCATATTCTTCTTCAATTCTCATTATTAATTCAATAAAATCTAAACTATCTAAATTGAGTTCATGAATGAGTTGAGACTCTTTATGTATAAAGGCTGGGTCAATATTAC
>OLSN01003464.1_pt1 | contig 10122 bp, 8 predicted proteins | sample 1672411 | NCBI WGS metagenome assembly OLSN01 (sample SAMEA3136683, study PRJEB25190) | human gut metagenome | biome: human gut; feature: human-associated habitat; material: faeces | place: Austria | collected 2013
ATTATCCGAGTCCACACCGTCCAGTTTCAAGGGATTGGGGCGAAGTCCGGTTTCCGCATCTGCGGGAGCTACCTTGTTCAGATATTCCCAATCTTTGGTGAAACGCCCGATAAAGACATTGTTCTTTTCTATTTCGGAAGTTTTTTCGTTCAACTTGCCTTTTGCATTTCCCTTATTACGGTGATATGCCTGTCTTTCGCTTTCCAGAACTTGTCGAGTTTTGCTTTTTCCAACAAATCGTTGTTGCCCGAAAGAATGGCCACGTATTCGCTGAAATTGCCTCCGCCGTTTTCATCAATCGCCCCCTCGTCAATGGTACGGGCGGCCAGATTACGGCTTTTAAGCTGGTTGATGAATACCTGTTTGTTATGCAGCAGGTTGAACTTGTAACTGTCCAGAGACTTCTCCACCGCATAGATATAACAGTCCACCTTATTGCCGGCATATTGCTTGGCAATGATATTGCCTTTTCTTACAGCACGTCCGTTACGCTGTTCCAGATCGGACGGCCTTCAGGGTATATCCAGATGGTGGATTGCAACGGCACGTTGCTGCGCATTGACTCCCGTTCCTAATTTTTGCGTGGAGCCGAAAAGAAAACGGATGCGTCCGGCGTTCATATTGCTGAACAGTTCCTTGCGTGCATTGTCACTGCCTGCTTCCTGAATGAACTTTATCTGCCTTTCCGGGATATTATGGTCTTCCACGAGCTTGCGTCTTATCTCACTGTAAATGTTCCACTGGTCGGGTTTATACGTACTGAGATCGGAAAAGATGAATTGTGTGCCTTTCTGGTCGAGATATTTATAGTAATATTCCGCAATCTTGGCCGCACAATGAGACGCTTTGTTTCCCGGATTGTCACCGTACTGCTGGTCTATCAGACGCATATCAAGAGACATCTTGTTCGAGTAGTTGGTGGCAATCAGCATCTGGGCCTTTTCTTCCGCTTCAGACAGAGGCTCCCGGTCTATGTAGGTCGCATTTCCGGTTTCAGCGAACTTTATCAGTTTCTGAATGAAAATTTCCTGCTGGGGAGTGGGCGATATGTGATAGAGCTGTTCGTTGAGTTCCGGCCTGTCAACCCCTACGTCTTCAGCCGTTTTGTAATCGGTTATCTCCGCGTAGAAATTGGCGAGTTCCGGCACTTTGATAAAGTAGCGGAAACGTTCCTTCTGCACGATCTGGTTGGTTACGGAAAATTCAAAGTCCGTGCTTTTCTTCGCATAGACAGCCGCCCAACCGTCAAAACACGTAATCCCCTGCCGCTCCATTTCTTTAGGACGGAGATATTTGAAAAGGAGATAGAGTTCGGTCAGGCTGTTGGAAATGGTCGTACCGGACAAGAAGGTAGCCCCCAAATCCCTGCCCGTGCGCTCCTGTATGGTACGGATGGCAAAAAGCATGTTCATGGCCTTCATGCTCCCTTCGGGATTGCCCAGACCGGAAACTCGCGCATGGCGTGTGTTGAACATCAAGTTCTTGAAGGCATGCGATTCATCAACGAAGAGGTGGTCGATACCCATTTGCCTGAAATCGGTCACGTCATCCGTCCGGTCTTTTATATCCTGCTCCAGCTTTTCAAGTTTGGCTTCAAGGTTCTCTTTCCTTTTTTCCAGCCCGTTCTTTATCCAGCCGGTTACTTCATTGCCCTGTTGCTCGAATACGGCAAGGTTCTCTTCGATGTTGTTTATCTCCTGCGTGTATATTTCCTGCTGTATTTCGGGAGACTGCGGTATTTTTCCGAACTGGTCGTGTGTCAGGATGATGCAGTCCCAGTTATTGTTTTTAATGTCATGGAATATTCCGACACGTTTCTCCGGTGTAAAGTCCTCTTTGCCCGGATAAAGCACTTTGGCATTCGGATAAGCCTTCTTGAACGTGTCGGCTATGTCATGTACATTGCTTTTGAGTCCGATAATCATCGGCTTGTTCGCCATTCCGAGACGTTTCATTTCAAAGGCGGCTATGCACATGATAAGGGTCTTGCCCGTGCCCACCTCGTGGTCGATTATTCCGCCACCGTTCATCTTCAGCATCCATACGGCATTCTTCTGGCTGTCGTATAAATCCGGTATATCCAGTCCTTTCAGGTCAAGGAAGGGGAAACTTTGCAGGGAGCCGTCATAATCGGGACGCACATAACAGTTGAATTTACGGTTATACAAATCCGCAAGGCGTTGTTTAAATTCGGGTAACTGTTCGTTCAGCCAGTCGGTGAAGGCAGACCGTATTTCATTGATTTTGGTGTCGGCAAGCTGGATGGCTTCGGCATCCCGTACCTTTATATCATTGCCTTCTTCATCCTGCACGGTTTTGGTTATGTCGGGCACCGTGTTGTGCAGCGCATGTTTCAGCAGGTCGTATCCGTAATAGCCCCGTTTCTCCCCCTTTACATAATATTTATCAGTGATGTTTGCGTTGCTGCTCTCGAAGTTCACGCTGAACTCGTCGATGGATTCCGTATAATGGATATGGGCCTTTGTCTCAAAAAGGTATCCGGCAAACTCTTCATATACGGACATGGGTATCCACCGCTCTCCGAGATTAAAGTCAAGGAGTTCGAAGCTGATCGGTTCCGGTACGGCTGCCCGCAGGACTTCCAATGATTTCTTGCTCGCTTCATCTTCGGGATAGTCTTTCAGGTAGTTTTCTATCCATTCAACTTTGGCTACCACATTGCCTGCAATGAAACGGTCTTTGATTTCATAGTTCTTCATCATGGGGTTGTAGAAGATACGGTTGTCCAGTTGTCTGAGCAGTTCCTGCCTTCCAATCTCGCTGAGGTTCTCCATATATTCCAGATTGACTTCCCCAAACTTGTTCAGGGATGCCGCAAGTGCTTCCTGCGGAGTATCCGCATGGGTCATTTCATTGGCGTTGAATGATACGGGGACGGAGAATATATCCGCTTTCTGTATCTTCCCGTTAACGGAGCGTTCCAATGAAAGCATTTCCCTTCCTCCGGCATCCATCAGCAGGAATTTGGCGTTATCCTTTCCGTTCAGCTCTCTGAACATGCGGTAAAAACGGTCGTATTGCCTGCCCAGTTCCTCCCGGAGTTCCGGTTGCTCCGTTTCCGTTTCGGCTTCCGTATTGTAGAGATTGTGGTAGGCTTCACGGAGCGGGATATAGTAGGCGGCCCGGTATTGCTGGGTGACTGTCAGTTTGAGGGGATGGAATTGCACATCGGGAGTACCCAACCCCCGTAAGTACCCGTATTGTTCACCCGACTTTACGATGGAACCATTCTTGTATTCGGGACGTATCTCCCCGGTAAACGGGCGTGGCTCCATTTCTTTCTTCCGCTCTTCTTCAAATTTTTGTCTGCGTTCCAGCCATCTTGCTTCCGCTTCCGCCCGTTCTTCGGTCATGCTTTCCGGCACGGCGGCTTCATCATACATATTCTCTTGCGAGAACAGATTGAACATTTCCGGTTCATCCCCTTTCTTTTTGCGGGATGCCGAAGGTGCCCGGCTTGGGGAAGGTCTGCTTTCCACTACTTGCACCTCCGCTTCCCCTTCATCCGCATAGGCGGCAAACAGGTTGAGCATGGGTTCATAGGGTTGTGCGGGACTTTCCTCCTGCACCTCTTGCCGATGGTTCTCAATTACTATTTCCAATGGTGTCTCAAATTCCGGTTCAATGCCGGTAGAAACGGTTGCTCGGGATAGATTGTTGTCATAGAGTTCCCGGTCAAGATGATCTTCCACATCTTGCGCCAGCAACTGTTTGAGATGTCCGGCAATGGCCTCAATTCCGCCTTCATGGATAAAGTTCATGGCCGGTTGTCCGTACATGTTTTTACCCATAGATACGGCTGTATGGACAATATGGTCTAAGCCGGCATAACTGTTGTTGATATTGATGCTGCCGGATATAAGACGAGTCTCGATAAAGTTCCGTTCTTTTTCGGTCAGTTCCGCTTTCCGGGTATTCTTCTGCAAGACGATCAGGTCACTGCTCACTTCCGTACCCGCATCAACAAACAGGTTATCCGGCAGACGGATGGCAGAAACAAGCTTGGCATGGTTCATCAGCCATTCCCTGACGGGACGGTTCTGTGGTGAGTCCATGACACCCGAAGTCGTGATATAGGCCAGTATTCCACCTTCGTGCAACGTATCCATACCTTTAAGAAAGAAATAGTTGTGTACGGCTGCAAGTGAGGATTTACGCACAGAGTCCTCGCTCCGGTCAAAGTCCCGGTCATAAACTCTGGTATTTCCAAACGGGATATTGGAAGAAACCATATCGAAGTAACTGTTATAATAGGGTTGTATGGACTGGAAGCCGTCTATGGTCACTTTGCTTTCCGGATAAAGGGATGAGAGAATTTTTCCCGTGAGCTTGTCTTTCTCGAAACAATGAATTTCGGGAACATCTTTCAACCGGCTGATAAACATGCCCGTTCCGGCGGAAGGGTCAAGAAAACGTCCCGGATGGCTTCCCGATACCTGCAATGATTCCTGCATGGCCGCTACCAGCGGCTCCGGTGTGTAAAAGGCTGTAAGTGCGGATTTTTTCAGGCTTTGGACGTATGCCTTGTATTCTGTCTCGTCTTTGGAATACTCACGCAACAGTTCATGCAGCAGTCGGACTTGGGGAAACAGTTCTCTGTCCGTCGTTCATTTTTCTATGTCCGTGTCCTTTTCCGCCGGATTGAGGATACATTTCAATCCTCCAAAACCGGAGTAGCCGTTCAATACCCTGCGCCCTTCTTCCGTGAGACAAAACTCCGGGCGCATGAACATAAATTCAAGTGCGGCTATATTGTCCGCTAAATGTTGTCGTTTGTTATATGCCATATTGCTCTATATAATATTGGATGAAACCTGTCAGTTCAATGGTAAGGGTACGGTAAGACGGGGAATCCTCAAACCGGTCGTCTATGGGATATTTATTAAATACGACTTCTTGCCCGGCTGCCGGGAGGGGAAGAAGGACTTGTTCGTGGCAGCGCGCACCGGAAATAAATCCGCTCCGGAATTGCAGGACTTGCTCTGTGGCTCCCGGCTGGTGCATACGGTGGCTGTGGACTTGATAAACCGGTTCGCGCCGGAGGCGGTGGGAAAGCTGGGCTATTCCCGAATCGGCGCGCTGACGGCGGCAAGCTCTGCCGAAAGTCTGCGCAGTCTTCGCGGCAAGTATCCACGGGTGTTTTTCCTGGTGGACGGCTACGATTCCCCCAGTGCCAATGCCAAAAACTGCTCTTACGCCTTTGACAGGCTGGGGCACGGCGCGGTGGTGTGCGCGGGGGAGACGATCACCTGCGCATGGAAGCAGGCACAGTCCGACGGCGGGGATTTTCTGGAGCAGGCCGTGGCTGCCGCCGAAAGAATGAAGAAAAATCTGACGAGATATGTAACGATTCTTTAAGGAGGAAACGTGATGCGTCGAACTGACCGGGAAGTGACCGACCCCGCCGAGATCACGGAGATGATGACCCGCTGCGAGGTGCTTCATCTGGCGCTGAACACGGACACAGTACCCTATATTCTCCCCGTGAACTTCGGAATGGAGCCGGACGGAATGACCCTGTACATCCACGGTGCGCGGGAGGGGACGAAGTATGCTCTGATAGAAAAGGACAACCGCGCCGGCTTTGAGCTGGACTGTACCCACGGTCTGGTTCTGGAAAATGGGGCGTGTTCCATCAACTACGAAAGCGTCATCGGCTGGGGCTATCTGGAGGACGTGGCCGAGCCGGAGGAAAAGCGCAGGGCACTGGATTTGATTATGAAGCAGTACCGGGGCGAGGATTTCCCATACAGCACTGCCGTGATACCCAAAACCCGTGTACTTCGTCTGCGGGTGCAGGCGCGGACGGCGAAACGGAGACGCATTGGGTAATATGTACCGGGGCGAACTGCCCCGGGGTGTTATCGGACACCAGCTGTACCCTGACGGGCGGCGGTGTTTTCCGTGATGTCGTCCATCCCGTCCAGAGGGCCGTTGCCGTTGTCGATGGTGGCGTTGGTAGAAGGCTCAACGCTGGGCATCGTGGTGGGCGCGGTGGTAGCCCGGGTCGTCTCAGTGGTCGCGGCGGTAGGCGTCGTGGTGGGAACGGTAGTGTTTCTGCTGGGGTCCTGGTTGGTGCAGCCGCAGCCGGTAAACAGCGCCGCGGTAAGGACGAGAACCAGTACGAGAATGGCATATTTTTTCATGTTTTTACCTCCAAATGAATCTTGCTTCAAACGTATTATTTCCCGTATGCCGGGGTTTACGCTGGTAATAATACCCAGTTTTCTGCAACTTTATAAGAGCAAACACTTTTTCTTCCGTTTCCTGCGAAGTGGACGTTTTCTTTATTTTCTTTTGCAAGTTAGCATATGATAACTCGCAAAATCGGATTTTCTGAAATTTTTTGTTGCTTTTTCTTGCATAGACATGTATAATGAATGGGAATCAAAAAATGAAGGAGAGTTCTGCGCTATGAAGAAGCTCGCTGCTAAGAAAAATGTGGAGTGCATGGCATGTCTGCAATGCGTCGCCGCCTGTTCCGAGGCGTTCTATAAGGAATTTGACGAGGAGAAGAGCTGTGTCCGCATCGTGGCCAAGGGTGCCGGCGCCAAGCCCAATACCTGCATTCAGTGCGGCAAGTGTATGCGTACCTGTGAGCACGAAGCCATCACCCAGAACCCCAAGACCGGCGTGTACATGATCAACAAGAAGAAGTGCGTCAGCTGCGGCAAGTGCGCCGAAGCCTGCCCCATGCACGTGATCGTGTTCGAGGAAGGCAGCCCCGCCTCCAAGTGCATTGCCTGCGGCATCTGCGTCAAGGCATGCCCTATGGAACTGCTGGAAATCGTGGAGAAATAAGTCAAGCAACCGGATGGGCAGCCTTTGGCTGCCCATCTTTCCGTTTTTAAGAAAAGGCTAAAAATGAAAAATAGGCTTGTAATCTCGGCGGCATCATGGTATAATGCACATTAGTGTATTTTCGACTACTATCCCTCAGGAGGAACAACATGAGCGGACGCTATGAAAGAAAAAAGCCGCAAAAGGCAGGCGGCTGGAAGAAGCCGGTGCTGATTGCGGTTCTGATTGCTGTGATTTTGATTGCCGCGCTGGTAGTTGCGGCTGTGGTATATTACAACTCCATGCTCAACAAGCTGAACAGAGTGCAGGTGCCGACCATCGACTATTCCAATTTGGAAACGGAGCCGGAGGAGACGACGGAAGCCGCCACGGAAACGACGGCTGCCACAGAGGAAACCACGGTTGCCACAACGGAGCCGCATGTTGCGTCCAGCGCGGACTATATCAACATCCTTCTGGTCGGTCAGGCTTCCCGTGAGGGAGAGGCTGAACGGTTTGCCGATACCATGATCCTCTGCACGGTAAACACATACGAAAAGACCGTGACGCTGACCTCACTGCTCCGGGATACGCTGGTTCAGTATCCCAACTATACGGATACCAACGGAAAGAAGCACAGCGGCGGCAAGATCAAGCTTACCAGCATCTACCACAACGGCTACATCTGCACAAACAGCACGGCGGATGCCATGGGCCTGATGAATCAGACGCTGTATTCCAACTTCGGCATTGAAGTTGACTACGATGTGGAGATTGACTTTGACGCATTTATCAAGGCAATCAATCTGCTGGACGGTATTAATGTTGAGCTGACTGCGGCGGAAGCCAACTATCTCAACGACTTCCATGACCGCTATTACTACGAGGTGAAGGAGGGCAAAAACTGGCTGGACGGCTCTACCGCCCTTGCTTACGTCCGTATGCGGAAGGCGGAGGGCGACGGCGAAAGCGACATCAAGCGTACCGCCCGTCAGCGTCAGTTTATGGAGGCATTGCTGGCCAAGGTCAAGAAGATGAGCCTTTCCGACGTGCAGAATCTGGCCAATGAGGTTCTGCCGCTGGTGTCCGTGAGCATGACCAATTCCCAGATCACGGATCTGCTTATGAAGATGCTGCCCATGCTGTCCGGTCTGGAGATCAAGTCCAGCGGCACCTGCCCGGTGCGTGCCAGAGGCTACTCGTGGGGAGATATGGTGGACATCTACGGAGACGGTCAAATCCACAGTGTCATGCTGTACGATAAGGACAAGAACGTGGCCTACATGCGGGCGCTCACCGAGGGCGAGGGCGAGATCCCCGAGACGGTGCCAATTCAGGACTAAGTTGTAATGGAAGAATTGCGGGGAAGCAGTGCTTTCCCGCAATTTCTTTCTGCGGGGCATTTGTTACATAAATTTCATGTTTGTCATAATTGCAAACCGCCGGGGAATATGCTATACTGTACTATAGTTTACACCCGGAGGCGTTTATGACTGAGTTGACTGAATTCCAGCGGAAACTCTCCGCTTTACTGCCCGATGTGGAGCTTCGGTTTGAAGAAGCTCTGGCAAAGCATACCTCCTTTCGCATCGGCGGAGACGCCGAGGTAATGGCGTTTCCCAAAACCAAAATCGAACTGGCGGATATCCTGAAAGCCTGCGCCAAGCTGAACTGCAAATGCGCCATTCTGGGCGCGGGAACCAACGTGCTGGCGCCGGATGAGGGTGTCCGGGGGCTGGTGGTCTGCCTGAAGGATTGCCTTGGCGGCATGGAACGGCTGGACGAGACCCACATTCGGGTGATGGCGGGCGTGACCATGGCACGGGCGGCGGTGAACGCTGCGAACATGGGTCTCACCGGTATGGAATTCGCCCACGGCATACCGGGAACCGTCGGCGGCGGCGTGTATATGAACGCCGGGGCTTACGGCGGCGAGATTTGCCAGATCTGCGAAAGTGTTGAGGTCATGGATTTGGACGGCAATCTTTCCCGTCTGTCCAACGCCGAGATGGCCTTCTCCTATCGTCACAGTGCGCTGGAAAACCGGACGGGGATCGTGGTCAGCGCGGATTTTGCCCTGAAAAAAGGAAATTCCGAAGAAATTTGGACGAAAATGAAGGACCTAATTGCCCGCCGCACTGCTTCTCAGCCGTTGGACGTTTCTTCGGCCGGTTCTGCATTCAAACGCCCGACGGGCGGTTATGCGGCGGCGCTGATCGAAGAAGCGGGACTGAAGGGCTATCAGGTAGGCGGCGCGGCGATCTCCGCGAAGCACGCCGGGTTTGCCGTCAATCTGGGCGGCGCGACGGCGGCGGATGTGAAGGCTCTGCTGTCCCAGGTGTCCGAGCAGGTCTATCAGAAAAGCGGCATCCGGTTGGAGCCGGAGGTTCGCATCTGGTAATGTATAGATAACATTCGGAAAGGTGGTCTCCCCATGGCAAGCTCTTTTTCCTCTGCCGCCAAGGCGGAGGTCTGCCGGATTTTGCCCCAGAAACATTGCTGCGCTCTGGCGGAGTGCTTCGGCGTTCTGCTGTTTGCCAACAATTTCTCCGCTGACGGTATTAAAATCATCACCGAAAGCCGGGATTTTGCCTATATTCTGCCGAAGTTGTTCAAAAAAGCGTTTGATCTGTCCTTCGACAGCTACCCCAGCCTTGCATCGCCGGGAAAGCTGGTGTTCCAGATATGGGACAGCGATAAAATCGAGACGATCATGGAAGCCTTCGGCTTTGACGCGCAGGACACACTGGCGCTCCATGTGAACCTGCCGGTTGTGGAGGAGGACTGCTGCAAGGCGTCGTTCCTCCGGGGGGCGTTCCTCGCCGGGGGAAGCGTCACCGACCCGGGGAAGGGCTACCATATGGAACTGGCGACGACTCACCAGAGCGTTGCCCGGGAGACGGATTCGCTGATGCGGGAGGTCATGGGCTTTTCCCCAAAGATGGCCAGCCGAAGCGGGGGACAGGTGCTGTATCTGAAGCACAGCGAGCTGATCTCCGATTTTCTCACGTTCCTTGGCGCACCGGTGGCGGCCATGGGCATTATGGAAGCCCGGCTGGAAAAGGAACTGAACAACAAAGTCAACCGCCGCTGCAACTGCGACGACGCCAACACCTCTAAGGTGGTGGAGGCCGCGCAGGAACAGCTTGCGGCAATTCGCATGATAAGAGAGACGGGCGCGATGGATAAATTGCCCGAAAAGCTCAGACGGGCAGCGATTGCGAGGGAGGAAAATCCCTCCGCGTCATTGTCCGAGCTGGCGGGGATGATGGAGCCGCCCATTACGAAGCCCGCCATGGGCAGCCGGATGTTCCGGCTCAC
>OLSN01003474.1_pt1 | contig 10093 bp, 9 predicted proteins | sample 1672411 | NCBI WGS metagenome assembly OLSN01 (sample SAMEA3136683, study PRJEB25190) | human gut metagenome | biome: human gut; feature: human-associated habitat; material: faeces | place: Austria | collected 2013
CTCTTCCCCGGCAATGCGCCGCCGCACACCAAACAGCCGTCTTACGCCTGCCCCAGGCCACCGGGCCCGGCCATCCGGCCGCCTGTGCCCTGCTGCTGCGCGGCCTGTGCAGTGGCAACAGCCTGCCCGTTTACAACCAGGGAATATGTTTGCCCCTCTGCCAGCTGGCCGCAGGCAAAAATGATGCTATTTGCCTGTTTTACGCCCGCGCCCTCATAAAGCACGTTGCCTGCCTCATCCTGGATGGAAAAAGCCGTGCCCTCTTCCAGCAAAGCATTTTCCATCTGTGCTGCCGCCGGGCCGCCGCGCGGTACATCATCGCTTTCTTCCATCGTCTGCCCGTCCGTCTGCTCATCGGGCTGTTCCAGTGGTGTCTGCGCCGCGCCCGCTGGTTGCTGCTGGCCGCCCATCTCTCCGTCGGGCGGCTGCTGCGCGCTGCCCCTCATGCCGCCCATGCTTCCATCTTCTCCAAACACCACGCATAAGCCAGTGGGCGTCTGCGTCATCCCCGTTATTCCCGCCGCAAGCAAAGTGCCGCCCTGATAGTCAAAGCTGTTTTCGTAGTCTAGGGCGGAATTCTCCTGGTTGGGCGCCCCGTAAATTTCCATTGTCCCGCCCGTCATCGCAATATTTCCGTTTGAATCCAGGCCGTCACCGCCCGCATCAATCCAATAATCTCCATCGGATATTTCAATCAGATAACCTGCCGCTCCGCTTTCATCCCCGGCAGCATTGATGCCGTCATCTGTGGCACACAAATTCACACTTCCTGCGTTCAAATAAACTTGTGCCCCCTCCAGCCCTTCATAGCAGGTGCTGATGTCGATGGCAGGGCCTTCCCCTGAAGCCTGCCCAATGGTGAGCGCCTCGTCCGCGTGGATGGCGTCATCTGCTGCTGCAATGGAAAAACTGCCGCTCAACAGCTGAACTTCCACGCCGTGCACACCATCCTCGGCACTGTCCAGCACAAATGTTCCACCGGTGATGCTAAGGGCAGCATCCGATTTCAGGCACTTGGTACTGACGGTTTCATCTGCCAGCTGCTCGTGCCCCTGGCCAGTTTGAATATCCAATGCCCCGCCCGACACCACAAGGCTTTCGCCGGCTGCAATGCCGTCCTCCTGTGCCCATACGGTAATGGTTCCAGAACAGATTGTAACCGTTCCATCTGAGGCCAGGCCATTCGTCTGGGCATCTATGGTCAACATGATTCAGGTTGCCTTATTTTCACTTTTGCTTGCGGGGTCGCAGGCAGAAAGCAGAACGGTAAAAGTTGTTCCCTGTTCTGTTTTACTTTCTACGGCTATCTTCCCCTTGTGTTCATCCACAATCGCTTTTGCAATGGCAAGGCCCAGGCCGCTGCCACCGCTTTGCCTGCTGCGCGAGGCATCGGCACGGTAAAAGCGTTCGAACACATGTTTTTGCTCTTCTTTGGGGATACAAACGCCGCCGTTGTGCACGCGAAGGGCGCATTTCCCGTGGCTTTTGGCAAGCGACAGCGTGATGTGCCCGCCGGAAGAAGCATATTTGATAGCATTATCCAGCAAAATTGCGGTGACCTGCTTCAGCTTTTCCACATCCCCCAGGCACCAGATTCCATCCTCCACCCGCATATCCACAGTTTTTCCCGCCTCATAGGCGGCGCTTTCAAATGCCAGCGCCACACCCACCACCGCACTGCTCAAATCAACCGGAAGGTGGGCAGGCCTGGCCTGCTGTTCCAGGCGGGAGAGCGACAACAGGCTTTTCACCAGCGCTTCCATGCGGCGGTTCTCCGTTTGAATGCAGGCGAGCCACCGGTTTTCGCCAATCTCGCTTTGTAAAACGTCCGCATTGGCCGCAATAACCGAAATCGGGGTTTTCAGTTCGTGCCCCGCATCGGAAATAAAGCGCTTCTGTTTCTCAAATGCTTCCTGCACCGGCTGCGTCATATTTCCCACCAGTACCACAGAAAAAATGCACAGCACCCCCGCTGCCGCGGCCCCTACTGCAATGGATATCAGCAGCAGGCGGCGCGCGTTGGCAAAGCCCTGGCTGTTGTCTAAAAAAACAAGCAGCCAGCCGTCCGGCTGCTGTTCTTTCATAAAATATTGGCTGCCTATGCGCCCGAATTCTCGCCCGCTTTCAAGCGCCTGCGAAGCAGTGGCCCGAATATCCTCATCTGTGTACAGGTTTGTGCGGTCTCCAAACCACTGGGTCACTTCTCCCTGTTCATCCACACGCACTGTCACAAAATTAGATAGCTCCAATGCAGAAAAATCCTCCCTTGGGGCGCGCCCGGCAGGCAGTTCTTCTTCGGGCGTGGTGTGCTGCCTGTCCTGCGGTGGGCGCACGCCTTCTGTCTGAACCATCTGGCGAAGCAATGTCCGGGCCTGGCTTTCCATAAGCCTTCCATTCACAACATTGATTGCTGCCACGGTGCCCGCGGTAACGGCAAGCAGCACCGCCATAATCACTGCCGCAAATTTTCGTTTCAGGCTTCGTATCACGTGTTTTCATCCTCCAGAGAATACCCAATCCCACGCGTTGTCTTCAACTTTGTGCGGGAGCCTAAAAATGCCAGCTTCTTGCGAAGAAAAGAGATGTAAACTTCAATGTTGTTATACTCCGCCTCACTTTCCAGGCCCCACACCTTTTCGGCCAGCAATTCCCTGGAAAAGATACGGCCCGGCTCTCGCAGAAAATATTCCATCAGGCGCAATTCCTTTGCGCTTAATTTCACAGCCTGTTCCGCAGGGTGGCAAAGCAGGCGTGCCCCTTGAAGGTTCAGCTCTAAATCGGCAAAGCACAGGGCCGACTGGGCCGTCTCGCCCGGCCTGCGCAGAATAGCTCTCAGGCAGGCCAGCAGCTCTTGGGTTTGAAACGGCTTTGTCAGATAATAATCCGCCCCGGCGTTCAGCCCGGCCACGCGGTCCATGAGATCGGACTTTGCCGTCAGCATCAGGATGGGCACGGCATGGTGCTCCGCGCGCAGGCGGCTGGCGACGGTATAGCCGTCGAGCCCCGGCATCATGACGTCGAGGATCACGAGATCATAGACGTCCGTTTTTGCATATTCCAGGCCGGTCAGGCCGTCGTTCGCCGTATCGACGGAAAAGCCCCGGCCCGTCAGCAGCGTCTGCAGCGAATCAGCCAGCAGGCGCTCGTCTTCTACCACAAGAATTTTCATCATCACAGCACCTGCAGGATACAGCCCTTGAGATACATGGAGTGCTCCTCGCCCAGCGTGGCCGGATGGTCGCGCGACTGCAGGAGGCGCTCGAGCAGGCGGACCTGCCGCCCCGCGCCCTTCGCGGCCTCCGTGAGCATCTGCTCAAACAGCGGCTGCGTCATGAACTGGCTGCACGAGCACGTCACAAGGAAGCCGCCCGGCTCCGTCAGCTGCATGCAGCGGCGGTTCAGCTCGCGATAGCCCCGATACGCGCCGTCGAGGGCGCTGCGGCTCTTGGCAAAGGCGGGCGGGTCGCAGATGACAAGGCCGAACTGTCTGCCCTCCTCGCAGTCCTGCCGCACGAGATCGAACACATTGGCGCAGACGGTCTCGACACGGTCGGCCACGCCGTTGCGCGCAGCGTTCCCGCGCACCATGGCAAGGGCCGTCTCCGAAACGTCCACGGCCTGCACCCGCGCCGCGCCGTACAGTGCCGCGTGGATGGAGAAGCCGCCCGTATGGCAGCACAGGTCCAGCACCGTCCGCCCGGCGGAATATGGCCGCAGATGGCCGCGGTTTTCCTGCTGGTCGAGGAAGTGGCCGGTCTTCTGGCCGTTTTCGATGTCCACGGCCATGAGGGCGTCGTGCTCACGGATGATGAGCTCTGGTGGGACCGCGCCGTAGACGCAGCCCTTGCGCTGCTCCATGCCCTCCTTTTCGCGCACGGCAAGGTCGTCGCGCTCATAAATGCACTGCGGCCGGAACACCTCGGCCAGAATGGCGAGAATATCATCCCGCATGCGCTCCATACCGAGCGAGACGATCTGGAACGACAGACAGTCGCCGAATTTGTCCACCGTCAGACCAGGCAGGCCATCCGGCTCGCCGAAAATGACGCGGCATGCGTTCGAAAAACCCAGTGCCTGCCGGTTTTCCCATGCCGCACGGATGCGGCGCTCCCAGAATGCGCGGTCGATGGTCTCGCCGCGCTCGCGTGAGACGAGCCGCACCGTGATCTTGGAGCGGCGGTTGAAAAAGCCCGTGCCCTGATAGCGCATGCGGCTGTCGAGCACCTCGACAAGGCCGCCGTCCTCGCAGGTGTCGTCCGCCCAGTCGATTTCATTGTCATAGATCCAGCAGCAGCCGGCGGCAAGCGTCTCGCCGCGCCGCAGGCAGACCTGTCCCGAGATCCCACTCATTTCCGGTCATTCCTCCATTTTTGACGGCAGTCCCGCGCGGGACTGCCTGTTTATTTTCTGTTTATTATACGCTCTGGCGTGATTATCGATATTGTATATTGTACCACAGGCGGGCGCGCATTGCAATTGTCCGGCGGGCGTGATATAATGCGGCAAAAGGGGGAATATCCATGAAGACCTTATCGGAGGACCGCCGCGCGCTGCACCGCATCCCGGAGACAGGCTGCCGCCTGCCGGAAACGGCGGCCTATCTGCGCGGGGCGCTGGCCGAAATGCCCTGCACGCTGCTGGCCCCGTGGGAGGACGCCGTGTGCGCCTATTTTGACCTTGGAAAGGACGAGACCGTCGCCGTCCGCAGCGACATGGATGCTCTGCCCGTGACGGAACGGACCGGTCTGCCGTTTGCATCCGCCCATCCGGGCCGCATGCACGCCTGCGGGCATGACGGTCATATGGCCATGGTGCTCGGGCTGGCGCGCCGTCTGGCGGCAGGAGAGGTCCGGCCCCAGCGGAACGTCCTTCTGATCTTTGAGCCCGCCGAGGAGACGACGGGCGGCGCTGCGCCCATCTGCGCGACGGGCCTGCTGGAGCGGTATCATGTAACGCGCGTCTTCGGCATGCATCTCTGGCCGGAGCTGCCCGCGGGCGTCATCGCCTCGCGCGCCGGAGCGATGATGTCGCGCTCGTGCGAGCTGACGGTGGAGATCACGGGCCGGTCCGTCCATCTGGCCCGCTTTGCCGAGGGCTGCGACGCGCTGGACGCCGCCGCCCGTCTGCTGACACGGCTGTATGCACTGGCCGAGGGCAAGCCCTGCCTGCTGCGCTTCGGCAAAATGGAAAGCGGCAGCGCCCGCAACGCCGTGAGCGACCACACGCATCTTGAGGGCTCGCTGCGCTGCCTGGACGACGGGCTGTATGCCGCGCTCTGGGAGCAGGCGCAGGCCATCGGCCGGGCCGTCGGCGAGGAGACGGGCTGCACCGTGACCATGACGTGCAGCTCCGGCTATCCGCCCGTGACGAACGACGCGGCCCTGCTGGCCGAGGTGCGGGAGCGCTTCCCGATCGCCGAGGCGGAGACGACGTGCATCACGGAAGACTTTTCGGAATATCAGCGCCATGCGCCCGGCGTGTTCTTCTTCCTCGGCACCGGCGGCATCGAGCTGCATGCACCGACGTTCACCTTCCCGGAGGAAATTCTGGACAAGGGAGAAGCGCTCCTGTGCGGGCTGGTGTGAGCGATTATAAGGCAGCACGGCTGTCCATATTCCGTCCGATGGAGCAAAAAATTTTTGAGAATATTTATGCCTCTCCCAGATTCTGCGGGAGGGGCATTTTTTCGGAAAAACCGGGCTTTGGAAAACAGTGGAAAAACACGGTGCCGGGAGCTGCAAAAATTTATCCGCATTTTGTTGGATTTCTTGCATGGAAATCCGGAGAACGGAAAGAATTGCGGCAGAAAAAGAATTGCGTTTCGAAAAAAATCGTGATACACTAAGCAAAATCAAAGGCAAACTCAAAAATTTTTGATAAGAGGAGCGATCCGCATGGCCATTGATGTGAGAAGCGAAGTCCGCCCGCTGAAGAAAGTCCTGCTGCAGCGCCCCGGCCGGGAGCTGGAGCAGCTCGTCCCCAATTCGATGGAGCGCCTTCTGTTTGACGACATTCCCTACCTGCGCGGCGCGCAGACGGAGCATGACCGCTTTGCGCAGGTGCTGCGCGACAGCGGCGTGGAGGTCGTCTATCTTACCGATCTGGCCGCGGAGACGCTGGCCCTGAGCGACAGCCTGCGCCGCCGCTTCGTCGAGGACTTTATCCGCAGCAGCGGCTGCGTGGCCGCCAGCTACCGCGAGGCCCTCACGGAGCTTCTGCTGGCCTGCCCCAACACGCGCGAGCTCATCCGCAAGACCATGACGGGCGTCCGCTTCGACGAGCTGCCCCTGCACCAGAACCACTCGCTGGCCTCCCTGCGCAACGACCGCACGCACTTCGTGCTTGAGCCGATCCCGAACCTCTATTTTACGCGCGATCCGTTCGCGTCCATCGGCCGCGGCGTTGCCCTGCACCACATGTACTCCGTCACGCGCAACCGCGAGACGATCTACGGAAACTATATCCTGCACTATCACCCCGATTATGCGGGCAAGGTGCCGTTTTACTACACACCGGACGAGCCCTACACCCTTGAGGGCGGCGATATCCTGAACCTCAGCGCCGACACGATCGCCGTCGGCATCTCCCAGCGCACCATGCCGGAGGCCGTTGAGCGGCTGGCCTATAATATTTTCCAGGACGAGGCGGGCGAGGTGCGCCGCGTGCTGGCGCTGGATATCCCCAGTACCCGCGCCTTCATGCATCTGGACACCGTGCTGACGCAGATCGACACGGACAAGTTTCTCATCCACCCCTCCATTCTCGACGAGCTGGAGATGTTCGAGCTGACGCCCGGCCGCGGCGGCGCGCCCGTTGCGCGGCGGCTGGACATGCCGCTCGAGGAGGCACTGGCCTCTGCACTCGGCGTCGAGCGCGTCACGCTGCTGCGCTGCGGCGGCGGTGACCAGATCGCGGCCCAGCGCGAGCAGTGGAACGACGGCTCGAACACGCTGTGCGTCAGCCCCGGCCGCGTCGTGGCCTATGACCGCAACTATGTCACCAACGGTCTGCTCGAGGAGCACGGCATCGAGGTGCTGCGCATCCCGAGCGGAGAGCTCTCCCGCGGTCGCGGCGGCCCGCGCTGCATGAGCATGCCGCTTTGTAGAGACTGCTGAGTAACCGGAGCAGGTCGTTCCGCAACGGAATCACAGAAAAGCCCGGAATTTTCGTACAAAATTCAAAACTTCCGGTTGACTTTCTACCGGGTGCTGCGATATAATATCAATTGCGCATCCATGCTTGCTTATTGCATCCATACCTGCGCATGATGATTTTCGATTGCTGCGGCCGGAGTCCGGCTGTTGAGCATAATCTAACAGGAGGTGTACACGAAGATGCTGCGTACCTATCAGCCCAGAAAGCGTCACCGCGCAAAGGTCCATGGTTTCCGCAAGAGAATGGCTACTGCAAACGGCCGCAAGGTTCTTGCCCGCCGTCGTGCAAAAGGCAGAGCCGTCCTGTCCGCCTGAGGAGCCGAGACCGCACCGTCTGCTTGAATTGTAACGTGAAGGGCGAACAGTCTCTGTTCGCCCTTTTGCTTTGCCGGGAGGTTCCGACTTGCTGCATACTGTTTCTCTGAAGGAAAACCATGTTTTCCGCCGCCTGTATCACCGCGGCGCCACGGCGGGCAACCGTCTGCTCGTGGTCTACTGCCTGCGCAACGGCACCGGTCACAGCCGCCTCGGCCTGACCGTCAGCGCCAAGCTCGGCCACGCCGTCGAGCGCAACCGCATGCGCCGCCGCCTGCGCGAGGTCTACCGTCTGCACGAGGCGGAGCTCCTGCCGGGCTATGACATCGTGATCGTCGCGCGCAGCCGCGCGATGGAGGCGGATTTCGCAGAGCTGACGCGGGCGTTTCTGACGCTCGCCGGGCGGACGGGCCTGATGCAGGAGGCCGCGCAATGAAGCGCGTCCTGCTGGCGCTCATCCGCTTTTATCGGAAGTATATCTCTCCCGCCTTTCCGGGCAAGTGCCGGTTCATCCCGACCTGCTCGGAATATGGCCTTGAGGCCATCGAAAAATACGGCGCCCTTCGGGGCGGCTGGCTCACGTTCAAGCGCCTGCTGCGGTGCAACCCCTTCAACCACGGCGATTTTTACGATCCCGTGCCGTGATCACCCGGCGGATCTCCGCCCACCCGTTCCGTCCGGCCGCCGTGCGCGGCCAAGAGGAGGCCTTTCATGGATTTTATCCGCGTTCCCTTTGGCTATGTGCTGGAATTCTTCTATGGATTCCTGAATAACTACGGCCTTGCGCTCATTCTGTTCTCGTTCGTTGTCAAGCTGATCCTTCTGCCGTTCAGCGCCAAGAGCAAGAAGAGCATGATGAAGATGTCCCGCCTGCAGCCGCAGCTCAAGCAGCTGGAGCTTGCCTGCGGAGACGACAAGCAGAAATATCAGCAGGAGGTCATGGCCCTCTATAAGTCCGAGGGCGTCAGCATGTACGGCGGCTGCCTGTGGTCGTTCCTGCCGCTGCTGTTCCTTCTGCCGCTGTACACTGTCATCCGTGAACCGCTGCACTACCTGATGCACCTGAACACGGAGACCGTCGATGCCCTCAAGGCCATCGTGGCCACGGAGCAGGGCGTCGAGGTCAGCAAGCTCGGCTACTACTGGCAGTATGGCCCGGCTGCCGATCTGCAGAAATATGCTCTGCAGCTCACCGACGCCTCCATGCGCGAAGCCGTCATGGGCGTCTCGTCCATCAATTTTTCCTTCCTCGGCATCAACCTCGGCCAGATCCCGAGCTGGAAGGTCTGGCAGGCCAAGGGCTGGAGCGATATCGGCGGCTTTATCGTCCCGCTGCTCTCCGGCGGCCTGAACTATCTGTCGATGTTCATCAGCCAGAAGATGAACGGCTCCGTTATCTCCAACGCCAACGGCGAAAAGGACGAAGCCGCCGCCAAGTCTGCCCAGACCAACAAGATGATGAACCTCCTCATGCCGCTCATGTCCATCTGGTTCGGCTTTATCGTCCCGCTCGGCCTGTCGATCTACTGGCTGACGCAGTCGCTGTTCGGCATCGTGCAGGATATGTTCCTCACGAAGCACTACCGCAAGATCTATGACGCAGAGGACGTCGTCCGCCGCGAGAAGGCTGCGCAGCGCGCCGCTGAGGAAGCGGAGAAGGAGCGCATCCGCGCCGCCCGCCGTGCCGCCAACCCCGAGGGCATCACGGAGAACACCAGCAAGAAGAAGCAGCAGCTCCGGGAGCGCCAGGGGCGCGAGGCCGCTGCCAAGGATTTTGAAGCCAAAAAACGCGCTGCCGCCGGGCTTGCGCCCGAGGAAGCTGCCGAAGTGCTCAGCGGCGATCCCGAGCGTCCCTTCAGCCGCGGCCGCGCCTATTCCTCCGAGCATTACACGAAGAATGAGGAGAACGAATAATCATGGAAAAGTTTATCGTCACGACCGGTAAGACCATCGATCTTGCCGTTACGGCGGCGCTGCAGCAGCTCGGCATGGACCGCGACAGCGTGTCCGTCGAGGTGCTGGAGAATGCGAAATCCGGTTTCCTCGGCATCGGCGCTTCGCCCGCCAAGGTCAAGGTGACCTATGAGGTGCCGGACGAGCCCAAGAAGCCCGAGGCTCCGATGAGTGTGCTCTCGTCCGCCTCCCGCTCGAAGCCGAAGGAGCGCCCCGAGATCACCTCGAGCATCATCTCCCGTCCCGGCAAGAAGATCGAGCCGGAGGAGCAGCAGCCTGCCCGCCGCGAGCGCCGTCCGCGTCAGGAGCGCCGCAAGCCGCAGAACGCCGAGGCTCCGAAGCAGCAGGAAAAGCCCGCCGAAAAGCCCGCCCGCCCCGAGAAGCAGGAGCGCCCGCAGGCCCCGAAGCAGGAAAAGCCGCGCGCCCCGCGCCCGGAAAAGGCCGAAAAGCAGCAGCCCGCCCCTGCCGCACCGAAGGAATATGCCCCCGCCCCCGAGGGCTCCATGGAGGAAAAGATCGAGAAGTTCCTCACCGGCCTGCTGACCCACATGAATTCCACCGCCGTGCCCCATGCCTATCGCACGGAGGAGGGCGGCTACCGCGCTGAGCTGGTCGGCGGTGATGTCGGCATGCTCATCGGCCGCCGCGGCGAAACGCTCGACGCCATCCAG
>OLSN01003479.1_pt1 | contig 10080 bp, 15 predicted proteins | sample 1672411 | NCBI WGS metagenome assembly OLSN01 (sample SAMEA3136683, study PRJEB25190) | human gut metagenome | biome: human gut; feature: human-associated habitat; material: faeces | place: Austria | collected 2013
GCGGAGGGCGTGGATAGAAATATTATCCCCCCTTGTTCCCCGGTCTGAACAAGAGAGTCGCCCTCCTCGCGGAGGGCGTGGATAGAAATTTCGGCGCACATCTCCCAGACGTTTGCCCGTGCGGTCGCCCTCCTCGCGGAGGGCGTGGATAGAAATACCCTCCGCCGGAACGCGATCTCTCAGGGCAGCAAGTCGCCCTCCTCGCGGAGGGCGTGGATAGAAATATTATCCCCCCTTGTTCCCCGGTCTGAACAAGAGGTCGCCCTCCTCGCGGAGGGCGTGGATAGAAATGGAAAGCTGACGCACATTATTTCCGCGCCCCACGGTCGCCCTCCTCGCGGAGGGCGTGGATAGAAATCGAATCGGGAGAAAAATACCGAAAACAGTACGTATGGTCGCCCTCCTCGCGGAGGGCGTGGATAGAAATTTCTGCAGTTGTTCGAGTTTCATTGCGTTTGCCTGTGTCGCCCTCCTCGCGGAGGGCGTGGATAGAAATCAACTTTTGTTGCTTACGCTTTTGCCGGAAAGAGGTCGCCCTCCTCGCGGAGGGCGTGGATAGAAATTGAATAATTTTTGCGTTTCATCGTATCAACTCCTTGTCGCCCTCCTCGCGGAGGGCGTGGATAGAAATGAGACCCTGTTGGTAACTGTGGTTATGGCGTACAGTCGCCCTCCTCGCGGAGGGCGTGGATAGAAATGTTCTGGGCTGCTTGAGATGCCGCAAGCTGTGCTGGTCGCCCTCCTCGCGGAGGGCGTGGATAGAAATAAGTCTGTTACGGTCATTTGAATGCTCCTTTCAGTCGCCCTCCTCGCGGAGGGCGTGGATAGAAATTGGTACGATAACCGCAAAAGGAGGGGGCGCTTATGGTCGCCCTCCTCGCGGAGGGCGTGGATAGAAATCTCCGGCATCGGCGTTGTAATAGGCCACCTGAACGAGTCGCCCTCCTCGCGGAGGGCGTGGATAGAAATGCCGTCATCCCAGCGGCTCTGATACTCAGCAACAGTCGCCCTCCTCGCGGAGGGCGTGGATAGAAATGGCAAGGGCAAGAGCAGCGGCGGGCAGGCTGTGGTCGCCCTCCTCGCGGAGGGCGTGGATAGAAATAGTTAGGCGCAACCGTTGCAGCCGCAACCGGTGCCGGTCGCCCTCCTCGCGGAGGGCGTGGATAGAAATTAATGGTGGTTTTGGCTGGGGTGACGGCGGCTTGGTCGCCCTCCTCGCGGAGGGCGTGGATAGAAATAAATCAAAATAACTACAACAACAGTAATTAAATCGGTCGCCCTCCTCGCGGAGGGCGTGGATAGAAATATGCAGCAGCTGTTTGCCATGCAGATGCAGCAGGTCGCCCTCCTCGCGGAGGGCGTGGATAGAAATAGCGGGTTGATGGAGGTACTGGACAGGCACATGAACGTCGCCCTCCTCGCGGAGGGCGTGGATAGAAATACATCAAGCATGGCCGGGAACAGGCTGCCAAGCGTCGCCCTCCTCGCGGAGGGCGTGGATAGAAATAAGAAAGAATGGCGGTGGAGGCAGCATGGCGGCAAGTCGCCCTCCTCGCGGAGGGCGTGGATAGAAATCGGCTTCAAGCTGGCCAAGGCCACCAACGCCAACGGGTCGCCCTCCTCGCGGAGGGCGTGGATAGAAATTGAGACCAAGGGCATCGGTCGCGGTCAGGCTACCGTCGCCCTCCTCGCGGAGGGCGTGGATAGAAATCCCTCCATGCTAAATCAGGCCCTCACCAAAGCCGGGTCGCCCTCCTCGCGGAGGGCGTGGATAGAAATTTGACGTTCCGGGTGCTGGTGCTGTAGAAGTAGGTGTCGCCCTCCTCGCGGAGGGCGTGGATAGAAATGTATCGCTTATTCATGCGGCTTGCCCTCCCATACTGTCGCCCTCCTCGCGGAGGGCGTGGATAGAAATGCATTGTTACCATGCGGTAAGTGCGAGTATTGCCGGTCGCCCTCCTCGCGGAGGGCGTGGATAGAAATAGAATCATGTCAAAAGGCATCGGCGAAAAGTATCGTCGCCCTCCTCGCGGAGGGCGTGGATAGAAATATGGGAGAAGTAGAAGCGACGCCTTGGATGCCAGGTCGCCCTCCTCGCGGAGGGCGTGGATAGAAATCAAAACAGAGGGTAGTAAAATGAAAACATGGAACGTCGCCCTCCTCGCGGAGGGCGTGGATAGAAATCGAAAACAGTACGTATGGACAAAAGACGAAAAAGGAGTCGCCCTCCTCGCGGAGGGCGTGGATAGAAATAAAATCAACGCATTACCAATCAGAGCATATGTTAAGTCGCCCTCCTCGCGGAGGGCGTGGATAGAAATCATAAATTGGTAACTCGGCAAAATGATTGACAACGTCGCCCTCCTCGCGGAGGGCGTGGATAGAAATACAGCCGAAAGAACTCCCTGCTGGTTATCTTGAGTCGCCCTCCTCGCGGAGGGCGTGGATAGAAATAATGGCAAAATCCGATTACTGGTGAGATAGTCTCTGTCGCCCTCCTCGCGGAGGGCGTGGATAGAAATCAAGTATACGGACGACACCGCCGCCAACGCAGCCGTCGCCCTCCTCGCGGAGGGCGTGGATAGAAATGTAGTACTGCTGCACTGCGACTGCTTTGCGTAGGTCGCCCTCCTCGCGGAGGGCGTGGATAGAAATTACCGAAGAGCAGGCCCGCAGCGCAATGGAAGCCGCCGTCGCCCTCCTCGCGGAGGGCGTGGATAGAAATGCCCTCCACGCCAAAGGTGATGAATTTGGTCTTGGGTCGCCCTCCTCGCGGAGGGCGTGGATAGAAATAGGTGGGCACCGTCGCATGGTGTCTGGCAGCGCCAGTCGCCCTCCGCGAGGAGGGCGTGGATAGAAATTTAAAAAAGCTATGGTAAAATCGCAGCGTCCGAAACATCCTGCGGTCTGCCGTTATTCACATACGGGTTATACCAGACATTCTGGAATATGCATCCTTCGATCCAAATGTTTTCGCACCAAATGCTCTCGCCGTTCTCCATGCGTCCCCGCAGCCGGATGCCGCAGGTCCATATTTTGTTTACACCGTTCGGGTTGATGCCTTCCCATGTGCAGTTGACGAACCAGATGTTTTTGCACCCCTCCAGCACCATGTTCGCGCCCTTCCAAAAGATCACGTTCCGAACTTCCAGATCTTCAACGTTGTTGACGATGATCTCAAAGTACTTATACTTTTTGTTTCCTCCGTCCACCACGCAGTTGCTCTGGCTCAGCGCCGCCGTCTGTGCACTTTCTGCCTCGCCCTTTGCCTGCTGCACGCTGTCCGCAGCGGCGGCCTTGGCTTTCTGTGCCTCTCCCGCTGCACCTTCTGCCCTGTCCGCCGCGCTCTGCGCGTCCTTTGCCTTCTGGCTTGCCGTGTTCGCCGCCCCCAGTACCTGCGCCACAAAGGCCTCGTACTGGCTCGGGGTGATCTCGGTGTCCCCGTCCGCGGTAAAAGTCTCGTAGCACTCGTATCGCGCAGGCCTTGTCATGGCACAGTATCCGTTGCCGTCCATTGCCCGCAGCATCCACAGCCCCTTTTCGCTGGAGGTGAACATCCTGTCCACCTCCAGACACCTGTCCTCTCCCAGCAGCACCGGCTGCGGCAGCGTGCCGTCCAGCTGCTGCACATGCACCGTCACCGCCATACCGGCCCATTCCTCCGGCAGCTCAAATTCCAGTGTCTCCACCCCGGTGCTGCCCTCGCCGCCCAGCTTCAAAACCTTCTGCTCCGGGCAGTACTCTGCCCCGCTAAAGGTTCTTTTCACAATTCTTACCAGCATCTCCCGGCCTCCTTTCCTGTGTCCAGTCTACCGCATCCCGCTTTGCAAAACACCTGCGGACATTCTTACACAAAACACACCCCGGCAGCTGTCCCTTCTCAGCCGCCGGGGTGTTCGTCTTTGTTTGTTATTGTTTGTCTTTACCGCAGGTCTGCCCACGGGTCGCTGGTCTGCGCTTTGCTCTTCTTTTCGGCATCGCTCACCCAGCCGTCCAGCGTTTTCTGGGTGTACAGCGGGTTATTATCCGCATCCCGCAGCGCCAGCAGCATCTCACCCAGCTGTTCCCGGTCATATTCGCTGCCCGCCACATACTCCGGCTTGCATACTGTGGTGATCTTGCTCTTCACGCTTCCAAGGCTCTTGCCCGCCCGCAGCAGCCTGTCCAGCTCCTCCTGTGCATCCTTTGCCCGTACGCTCTCCAGCGCGTCGGTCACGCTCTCGCTGTCGCCCTTCAAAAGGTCGTCTGCCAGTTCATTGATTGCGCCCTCCGTGTCCTCGTCCCCGGTCTTGTCGCTCGTCACCATCCCGATTAGTAGGCGTTGTCCTTCACCTTGCCGTTCTTCACGGCCTCGATCAGTCCGTCCACATCCTCGCCATCGATGCCGTAGGCCTCGCTCAGCGCCTGCGGCAGGGCAGTCGCCTTGGGGTCCGTGTGCACCGCCTCGCCCGCCTTGATGATGGCCTGCTGCATCACCTCGTTGAAAATGTCGCTGTACTCGCCGCCGTCCCGCACCAGCGCCCCAAAGGCCTTGCGCTTTTCCTCCGGGGTCTTTTCCGCCTTCTGCTCCTGCGGCTTCTCCTCGGTCGGCTTCTCACCTTTCTGCGGCTGCATCTCCGGCTGACCGCTCAGCTGAGGGGGCTGTTCCGCCGGGGTTGCCTCTGCGCCGCCCTCTCCGGCAGCGCCACCGTCACCATCTGCAAACAGCTGCAGATCCATGCCACCAAACGGGTTGTGGCTTCCAGCGTCCACTTCGTGCCTTGAGCGGCACTCGTGTCCTGCTGGCCACGGCCCCAACCTCGGCTCCCTGTTTCTGCCGCTGGCAGCGGTCGCCCCCGTTGCAGCGAAATACTGCAGGTTCATCTTTCCGTCCACAATGTCGAACACCGGTTCGTGGTCGCCCAGCTGCACCCCGCCCACGACGCCGCCGGGCACTCCGCGCAGCTGCTACGCGCTGAAGGTGGCATACTCCACCCCGCCGCTCTCGCCGGTAATGCGGTACACCCGCTGCTCGTCGTAGAACTGTCGCATCAGCTCAATGATCAGGTAGCACTCCTTCGCAAACGCCCGGTACGCGCTCTTCAGCATGTCCCGGCTCAGCTTGCTGCCCGCCTCCTGTAACGCCGCAATGGCACTGGCATCGGTCAGACCGCTGGTGGTTCCGCCCTGGCTCACGTCCCGGTTGCCGCTCACTTCCTTCAGCTCGCTCACCCGGGCATCCCGGTAGTTCATGCAGTTGCCGCTCAACACGTTCGTCTGCAGCGACATAAAGCTGTCGCTGTTCAGCCGCCCTACAACGTGCACAATGTCCTTGCTAAAGTCCGCCAGCTCTTTCTCGTTCACCCCCGCCGTGTCGCTCAACACAAAGCGCTGCTTCGCCGCCAGCTTCACGTTCTCGTCTATGGCGTGGTTCATCTCGTCAATGGCGGTCTGGGTGTCCTTCATCACGTCGATGTACCCAAACCCCGCCGGGGAATCCTCCTCCATGAACAGCGGGTCAAACACAAAGGGGTACTTCCCGTGGTCGTAAAAGCCCCGCTGCGCCAGCTGCGGGTCGTTCTCGCTGGCATACAGCACCACGCCGTTGCAGTACTTGCAGTAGTGCAGCACCGTCTGTCCGCCGGGCTGCGCCTTCTTGTAGTACCAGTCCACCACCACGCTCTTGTCGGTGGTGTCAATGCTGTCATCGTGGATGTACTGCCCCACATCCAGCCCCTTGCCGGTGCGCCCCTCCGTCTGCGGGAAGCGCCCCACCAGCTGCTCGTTGTCCTCAAGGCTCAAACTGAACAGGTGCGGCGACTGCTGAATACCCTCCACCCCCGGTGCCCAGTACAGCATCAGCAAATTCACGCTCTGGATGCTGATGTCTCCAAGCCCGCCCCGCAGCACCGGGTCCCAGAAGATGCCCTTCACGCCGGTACCGGTCTTGAGCTTGCGCCACCATGTGTCGCTGTACACCTGCTCGTAGTTGCACTGCTCCAGCACCGCCGGGATCACCTTGGAAAGGGTCCTCGCCGTCTCCTCATCGTCCGCCGCTCTCGGCAGCACGTTCGGCTCCGGGTAGTTGTCCATGGCATCCGCGTGCTTGTTGGCAATGCTGTTGAACAGCCACCCGCTGAAAGGCTGTGGCTTTCCCTCCATCATCTTGTTCTGGTAGTTCTTCCAGTGCCCCATCCGGAACCACAGCTCGTTTTCAATGATCCGCTTGTCCAGCGCCGCCTTGCCGGTCTTGTACCGCTGCAAAATTTCTCCCGCCTTGGCTACTTCCTCCGGCCCGATCACCGTCTCCGCAGCCACTCCCGCCGGTACGCTCCCGCCTGCATCGCCCTGCATAAGGCTCTGCATGGCATCATCCCGCCCGGTGCCGGGTCTTGCGGTGCTCACCATCCGGTCTCCTTCGCTCATGCCGCCGGGGTTCGCTTGGGCGGGTCTTGTGTCCGCCGGTGCCTGCTGCGCCCCGGCCGCCTGCGCGGCCATCGCCATGATCCGCAGCAGCTTCTCCCCGTCCTGTTCGGTGTTCGGCTGCTGTCCCTCGTATCTTCCTGTCATCGCTTCTCCTTCTGCTTATACCCGCATCACCCGGATGGGGCTGCGGTGCACATCCATATCCAGCGGGTCGTCCCGCAGCACCGCCTCTTTGCGTACCTGCCTGGGACTGATGGGGTTTTCCATCAGCACATACCGGCACTCGTCGTAGATGTGGTCCTCCTGCGTGGTGTCAATGTCCTCTACGTTGCTCTCGTCGTACACAAGGTTCGGGATGGTGCGGATAAAATGCCGGCAGGTGTCAAACACCTGAAACATCGGCCGCCCCTCCGCGTCAAATGCCAGCCGGTAGTGCAGCTGCATCTTTCCCGCAATGCGGGTGTGGTCGCCCGACCGTCACGTCACAAAGTACGGGTACTTCTCCTGCATCTGGGCAATGCTCTCGCCCTGGCTCTCGTTAAAGATGGCCGGGTCTGCCACTCCCTGGATCACCCTGCCCTTCAGCATCGGGTCGTTCTGCTCTGCCTCCCGGATGCGCCTTGCCTGCATGTACACCACCGTACCCGGCCCTGTGGGTCGGTTGCGGCTCATCAGGTAGCTGTACTCCTCTCATGTGAAGTGTGTCAGCTCGTCCACCCCGATAAAATCAAAGGCTTTGCCTTGGTAGTTGTACTTGTCCTGCGTGCGGAACATAGATCCAAAATAGATCTTCGCCCCGCTGGGGAAGGTCCACACGTGGCTGGACGCGTTGTACCGCGCCTTCGGGAAGGCCGGCCTGTAATACTGCATCGTCTTGTCGATCAGCTCGGAAAGCTGCGGGTAGGTCTTCCGCACGATCAGTCCGCGGTAGTGCGGCACGTCCACCTGCCGCAGCGCCTCGATCACCAGCGCGTCGCTCTTGCCGCTGTCAGCGGCCCCGCCGTATAACGCCTCGTCCTCGCACCGCCGCATAAAGGCAGCCTGTTTCGGCTGCGGCTTCCACACGATGCTTCTCTTATGCCGTCCCGCTGCCATCCAGTACCACCTCCGGCCTTTCGTCCTCGCTCTGCGGCTCCATCAGTACAGTCGGCACGTTCTGGCCGCTGTCCCGGTCTGTGTCCGGCACCAGCGCCGCCGCGTTTGCCGCTGCCGTCAGCAGCACCGCCCACAGCATCAGCCGGATCTTCTCCTTCTCCACCCCAAACCGCTTGCAGGTTGCGTACTTCACCCGCCGCGCGTAGTTCTCCACGTCCTTCCAGCAGGCAGCCTCGTCATCCGGCAGGTAGCAGTCCTCGTATGTACCGGTCAGGAAAAAACCGCGCTTATCAAAATTCGCCAGCACCTTCCGCTGCTTCTTGCGCATGCTGGCGGCTTTGTTCCGGCTCTTCTGCCTCTTGTAAACACTTTATAGTTGCACGCGCAACCGAAAGGAGTGTGATCTCATGCGTACCAATAAAAAGGGCATGGATGGCCGCTATCGCATCTGTATCGGCAAGGACGAGCATGGCAAGCCAAAGTATAAAAACTTTTATGCTGCCACCGCCCGCGATGCCAAGCGTGCCGCCGATGCTTACCGTGCAGCCACCAGCAGCGGCATGGATCCCGCCCAGCAGAAAGCCACCCTTGCCACCCTGTACCGCAACCTGATCGCGGTAAAAACCGCCAAAGGCATCAGCAAAAAAGCCTTGACCTCTACGAGGACAATCTGAAAAGCTGGGGCGACCTGATAGACGTTCCGGCAGGAGACTTAAAACCGGCAGACTTTCAGCGCCGGCTGAACGAACTTACCTCCTGGCACGATGGTCAGCCGCCGCTTTCTCACTTTACCCTGTCCAATCTGCGCCGCATCGACTACGCCGCCAGGAAGGATGCCATCAACGCCCAGAAGCGGGCGACGTATGCGGCAAGGAAAAACTTCTCTGTTTATTCGAGCTTGAACATGGAGCCAAAACCTGTTACAATGCAGTCAATCAGCAATGTCAAGGCGTTCAGCTGTGACACGCTGGATGCTGCTGGAAAATGCGCACAAACGTCTGCTTATGACCGCATCCAAGCAGCCGCTTGGAGTGGAAGTTGGCAGGGCATACGATTTGAATATGAAACCGCTCACAAAAGAGTTAACAGGAGCAGCAGAGCGCTCAACAGTGTCGGTGCCAAAACAAAATGTGCCGTATATTGTTATCCATACCCACCCTGACAGTAACATTTTCTCACAACGGGATTTGAGTAACTTTGCAAATAACGTAAACCTGAAAATGCTTACAGCTATTGGCCATGATGGGCACGTTTATGCGGTTGAAAAATCAGCTTCGTTTGACGCAAAAGCCGTAAAAACACTGGTTTCTGATCTCGGAGAATCCGTCAACGGCATTGCAGATCAATATGATCGGAAAGAGATTTCCTATCAGGAAGCCGCCGAATCGTTGAATTTTCTTGTTCGCAACTGTCTATCAGAATTGGAGGGATACGGTGTCAAGTTCTACGAATGAAAAGTTCTTTACTCCGGAACGTATAAAGAAGATGCAGCAGTATCTGATAGACTATCCTATCGACCATAAATACGACGAACTATGCGCCCAAGATATCTATGATGGGGATGACGTTCCGCCACGTCAGCTGGCTGCGCGAGGTTATTATGATGTTCTGAAAGAACTCGGAAAGCTCCCGCCGGAAGTTGAATGACCGTTAAACCACGATGCACACGCACCGTGGTATTTTTATGCCCATTTTTACGAAAAGGATTCAAGGAGGACGACACGGAACTGAAAGACACTGTAAAAGGCATGATGAGTGACGACTGCAAAGAGCGCATGGCAGCCGAATATCACCAGACCAAAATCCGTTACGAGAAGCTCAAAAAGCTGAATACCAGAATCTCAAGGCAAAAATAAATCAAGCCGTCAGACAGGGTCTGTCAGCAAGGCCTCCGCCTAATGAAGCCCTGTCTTCCCCCGTCCTCTCCAAAGTGCGAAAATAGTACCATGAAAAAATGTATTTTTGAGAGTAGTCTAAAAAATACAGAAACGCAGCAAGGATGACCCCATGGAGAAGCACGCATTGGCAGTATCTCCTGACTTATTCCAATGGCAAGTATTCTTCCAGCCGTTGTCGGATCAGGGGCAGGTCCGGCACCAGCACGGACATTCCACGAATGTTCGCACTATAATAACAATCGCTCGCCGGGACTGTGTGGGAGCTTATTGATATCGAAGAAGCCAAGGGGAGCAGCCGGTAGGCTAACGACAATATTTCGCTATCCGTCAAGTCCGTAGTCAAATATGGAAGTGCATTATCAATAACAACCAATTTCGGATTCCCCAGCAATACTCTGGCCAGCACGACCCGCTGCCGTTCACCACCGGAAAGACGGATCCCGCCATCTCCCAAGACTGTATCCATTCCGTGGGGCAGTTTTTCCACCACATCCCAGATTGTTCGCTCCCCGCTTTCGCTCACGCTCAATCGTGGCCCCTGCTCACAAACCCGCAACCATTTTTAGCGACCAGTCCCCGCGAGACGAACACGAGCGCTTGCGCGAAGTGTGAGTCCGTCCCGAAGGGAATGGTGCAACAAAAAAGCCGCAACATTCGTTGCGGCTTTTTCTGGTGCACCATC
>OLSN01003480.1_pt1 | contig 10080 bp, 9 predicted proteins | sample 1672411 | NCBI WGS metagenome assembly OLSN01 (sample SAMEA3136683, study PRJEB25190) | human gut metagenome | biome: human gut; feature: human-associated habitat; material: faeces | place: Austria | collected 2013
TCCTGAAAAACGGCGACCCCCAGCTGCGCAAGCACTGCCACGAGGTCAAGGATTTCAATCCCCGTCTGCACACGCTGCTCGACGATATGCGCCAGACGTTGGCGGAGTCCAACGGCGTCGGCCTCGCCGCGCCGCAGGTCGGCGTGCTGCGCCGCGCCGTCATTGTGCTGGAAACGAACGTCCCTGATGAAAAGGACGAGTATATGATCGAACTCATCAACCCCGTCATCGTCGAAACGGCCGGCGAGCAGGTCGGTGCCGAGGGCTGCCTGAGCGTGCCGGATGAGTATGGCATCGTTGCGCGCCCGGACTATGTGAAGGTGCGCGCGCAGGATCGCCACGGCGAATGGTTTGAGGTCGAGGGGCGCGGTCTGACGGCGCGTGCGTTCTGCCATGAGCTCGATCACCTCGACGGCGTTCTGTTCATTGACAAGGCCACGCGGATGCTCGCTCCCGAGGAGCTGGAGCAGCCGTCGAAGAGGTGAGGCCCATGCGCATCGTTTTCATGGGCACGCCGGATTTTGCGGCTGTGTCCCTGCAGCGCCTGCTCGATTCCCACTTTGATGTGGTCGGTGTATTTACGCAGCCGGACAAGCCCAAAAACCGCGGCATGAAGCTCCAGCCGAGCCCGGTCAAGGAGATTGCGCTGGCAAACGGTCTGCCGGTCTTTCAGCCGGAAAAGATGCGTGACGGCACGGCGCTGGCAGCGCTGCAAAGCCTGCAGCCGGACATTCTCGTTGTCGTGGCCTACGGCCGCATCCTGCCGGACGAGCTGCTTGCCGCCGCGCCCTACGGCGCGATCAATGTGCACGGCTCGCTGCTGCCGAAGTATCGCGGGGCAGCGCCCATCCAGTGGGCGGTGCTCAACGGCGATGCGGTGACCGGTGTGTCGACGATGTACCTTGACCGCGAGATGGACACCGGTGATGTGATCTACACCGAGCAGACGCCGGTCGGCGAATTCGAGACCGCCGGTGAGCTCTTTGACCGGCTGGCCGTCATGGGTGCGGATCTGCTCGTGCGCACGCTGCGGGATGTTGACGCTGGCGTTGCCCCGCGCACGCCGCAGGATCACAGCGCGGCGACGTATACCCGCCCGCTTACGCGCGACGATTCGCCCATTGACTGGGATCAGAGCCCGCGCGCGATCATCAAGCACATCTGCGGCCTCGAGCCGTGGCCGGTCGCTACGGCGGAGCTTGGCGGGCAGACGTTTAAGATCCACGCCGCCGATTATTCTGACCGCACGACACAGAAAGCCCCCGGAACGATCGTGGCAGCCGGCAAGGACGGTGTCACCGTCGCCTGCGCCGATGGGCAGACGGTGCGCATCACGCAGCTGCAGGCGCCGGGCAAAAAGCGTATGTCCGCAGCCGACTACCTGCTTGGGCACACGCTGCCCGTTGAGGGCTGAGCATGGCTATGACTGCACGGGAAGCGGCATGGTCCGCGCTGCAGCGCTGGCGCAAAAACGGCGCATGGTCGGATGCTGCGCTCAACATCGTGCTGCAGAATGCGCAGCTTGCGCCGCGTGACGCTGCGCTCGCAGCGCGCATCTGCTACGGGACGCTGCAAAATCTGACGCTGCTGGATCATTACCTTGCGGCATACTGCACGACACCGCTGCAAAAGCTCGAGCCGAAGGTGCTCGACCTGCTGCGGCTGTCGGCGTATCAGATCGTATTGCTGGATAAAGTGCCGCCGCGCGCGGCAGTGAACGAGGCGGTCGCGCTCTGCCGTAAGGGCGGCTGTGCGCGGGCAGCAGGGCTGGTCAATGCGGTCTTGCGCCGCGTGGCGGAGCACCGTGACGCGCTGCCGGAGATCCCGGGGGCGGGTACGGCGTCCTATCTCTCCGTGCGCACCAGTCATCCGCAGTGGCTGGCGCAGATGCTTATCGACGCGCACGGCTATGACTTTGCCGAGCGTGCGCTTGCGGCAAACAACGCCGACGCGCCTGCCTGCCTGCAGGTCAACACCCTGAAAATGACAACCGATGCCTTGGCCGCGGCTCTGCGCGCCGACGGCATCGAGACGCAGCCGCACCCGTGGCTGCCGGATGCGCTGCTGTGCCGCGGCGGAAACCTTGCGGCTGCGCGCGCCTTTGCCGACGGCTGGTTTTATGTGCAGGACGCGGCCGCGCACTGCGCAGCGCTTGCCGCCGGTGTCCGTCCGGGGATGCGCGTGCTCGATGCCTGCGCCGCGCCGGGCGGCAAAAGTTTTGCCGCCGCGGTGCAGATGCGCGATCAGGGATGTATGATTTCCTGCGATATACACGAAAATAAATGGAAGCGTATCCGCGCCGGTGCCGAGCGGCTGGGACTGTCGTGCATCTCGACGCGCACGATGGATGCCCGCCGTCCGGATGCCGATCTGCTCGGCACGATGGACGTCGTGCTGGCGGACGTGCCGTGCTCGGGACTGGGCGTTATCCGCAAGAAGCCGGAGATCCGCTTCAAAGACCCGGCGGCGCTCTCACAGCTGCCGGCAATCCAGCGCGACATTCTGGAGGGTCTCGCACCGTGCGTGCGTCCCGGCGGTGTGCTGGTGTATTCTACGTGCACGGTGCTTGCGCGCGAGAATGAGGATGTGGTGCGGGATTTTCTGCGCACGCATCCGGACTTTGCACCGGAGGCGTTTTCGCTGCCGCTCCCGGCGGCGGATACGGCGGGCGGAATGTTTACTTTCTGGCCGCAGGAACATGAAACGGACGGATTTTTTGTCTGTAAGCTGAGGAGACACGAATGAGAGACATCAAAGCCATGCTCCCCGAAGAGATCGCGGCGGCGCTCGCCGAAATGGGGCAGCCGAAATACCGTGCCAAGCAGATCTTCCAGTGGCTTGCGCGCGGTGCGTCGTCGTTTGACGAGATGACGAACCTGTCCAAGGATCTGCGCGCAGCGCTCGCGGAGCAGTTTCACATCTCCAGGCTTGAGATGCTGCGCAAGCAGGTGTCCGCCATTGACGGCACGATCAAGTACCTCTGGCAGCTCGATGACGGCAACGCCGTCGAGACGGTCGTCATGCACTATAAGCACGGCAACACCATCTGCATTTCCTCGCAGGTCGGCTGCCGGCAGGGGTGCGCGTTCTGCGCGTCCACGATCGGCGGCCTGATCCGCAGCCTTGAGCCCTCGGAGATGCTCGACGAGGTGCTTTACTCCGAGCGAGAATCTGGATGCAAGATCTCGAATATCGTCCTTATGGGCATCGGCGAACCGCTTGATAACTTCGATAACGTGATGCGCTTTCTCGAATTGGTGAACCACCCCGATGGAGAGAATATCGGTATGCGGCACATCTCACTGTCCACGTGCGGGCTTATCGAGCGCTTCGACGATCTGGCGGCGCGCGACCTGCAGCTCACGCTCTCGGTCTCGCTTCACGCTCCGGATGACGAGACCCGCTCAAAGATCATGCCGGCCAATCGCGGCCGCGGCGTTCAGGCGCTCATTGACGCCTGCGTCAGATATTATCAGGCGACCGGACGGCGCATTTCCTTCGAATATGCGATGATCGACGGCGTGAACGACACGCCCGAGCACGCGCGGCTGCTGGCAAAGCACGCGCGTCGCGTCTGCGCGCATGTGAACCTCATCCCGCTCAACCATGTGGAGGAGCGTGCGTTCCGGCCGTCCACGCCGGAGCACCTCAAGGCATTCATACGCATTTTGGAGCAGGCCGGCGTGAACGTGACCGTGCGCCGCAAGCTCGGCAGTGATGTGGACGCGTCCTGCGGCCAGCTGCGCAAGAAGGTCGCGGATCACCGCGCCTGAAAGGGGAGAGCCCATGCAATGCTTTGCAAAGTCGGACAGGGGTGCTGTCCGCAAGGAGAATCAGGACCGTGCTGCCGGTGCGCGCATCCGGCGCAAGGGTTGCGTTGTCGGCGTCGTCTGCGACGGCATGGGCGGCGCCGCCGGAGGGAAACTTGCGAGCGAGCTTGCCGCGTCGACCTTTCTGGCGCAGTTTCGCCGGGAGATGATGGCGGGCAGCGCGGTCGAACCTGCAATGCGCGCAGCCTGCGACGCTGCCAATCAGGCGGTCTACGGCCGCGCCTGTGCCGATCCAGAGCTGCGCGGCATGGGCACGACGATCGTCGCCGCCTGCGTGCGGCACGGACGGCTCACGGTGCTGCACGTCGGCGACAGCCGCGCGTATCTGGTCGGACCGCGCCGTATGCAGCAGATCACGACGGATCACTCGCTCGTGCAGGAGCTGATCGCGAGCGGGCAGGTGCTGCCGGAGCAGGCACATCGCCACCCGCGCCGCAATGTGATTACGCGCGCTGTCGGCGTCGGGGCCAAGGTCGAGCCTGACTGCCGCAGCATGCCGTTTCCGCTGGGCGCGCGGTTGCTGCTGTGCACGGACGGACTGTCCAACACACTCACGGATGTGCAGATGCATGATTTCTGCCGCAGTTCCAGAGATGCAAAGCAGATCTGCTGCCGCCTGATCGCGGCTGCGCTCTCGCGCGGTGCGCGCGACAATGTGACCGCGCTGATTCTTTTCCGCTAAGCGCGGCAACGGGGGAACACTATGGAACAATCAATGAATCGTTATATCGGCCAGATGCTGGACGACCGCTACGAGATCCTGGAGGTCATCGGCAGCGGCGGCATGTCGGTCGTTTATAAGGCCATGTGCCATAAGCTGCACCGCTATGTCGCCGTTAAGATCCTGCGCGATGAAATGGCGGAGGATGCCGAGCTGAAAAACCGCTTTCAGGCGGAGGCGCACGCCGTCGCCATGCTCTCGCAGCCGAACATCGTTGCGGTGTACGATGTGGGGCACAGCGGTGACACGGAGTATATCGTCATGGAGCTCATCGAGGGCGTGACGCTCAAGCAGCGCCTCGCGGAGCGCGGCGTGTTCAGCGCGCAGGAGGCGCTGAGCTATGCCACGCAGATCGCAAAAGCGCTCCAGCACGCGCACGCGCACGGCATCGTCCACCGCGACATCAAGCCGCAGAACATCATGATCACGAACGACGACATGGTCAAGGTGGCGGATTTCGGCATTGCCGCACTGGAAAACATCCACGAGGAGCGCAGTGGTCAGGCCATTGGATCGGTGCACTATATTGCGCCCGAGCAGGCAAAGGGCCTCAATGCAGACGCGCGCAGCGACCTGTATTCGCTCGGTGTCGTGCTCTATGAGATGACGACCGGTCACCTGCCGTATGACGCCGACACCCCGGAGGAGATCGCGCTCAAGCACATTGCCGGCAGCGCAAAGCCGCCGCGGGAGTGGAACAGCGCGATCCCTGAGGAGCTTGAGCGCATCACGCTCAAGGCGATGGAGCCCGACCTGCGCAAGCGCTATCAGTCGGCGGGGGAGCTGCTCAAAGCGCTCAACGCCTGCAAAAAGCACCTCAATCAGCAGCGTCCGCTCGCCGAGCGGCGCAAGGAGAACGCGGAGAAAAAAGAGTCGTTCTTCGGCGTGGGGCATGACCTCACGGAGGAAGAATATCAACGGCGGCGCAAACGCGCCAAACGCGTGAGCTATTTCACGGGCATTTTCTCGGTCGGTGTGTTTGCCGTCTTGCTGTTCGTGTTCCTCTGGAATTTCTGGCTTGAGGATCTGTTCCGCACGGCGGAGCGCGTGGACGTTCCGAATTTTACCGGAAAATCCTATGAGGCAGTCGTCAATGACAAGCAGTATTCCGACTATCGCTTTACCGTCGTGTATACCGTTGACCCCGAGGTGCCGGACGGCGTTATCATTGCCCAGGATCCGGAAGCCGGAAAGAGCCGCATGCGCGTGCCGGAGGGCATCAGCGTGCAGCTCACCGTCAGCACCGGCGTTGTTATGGCGGAGGTGCCGTATGTGGTCAATGAGGACTATGAGGCGGCGACAGAAATGCTCGAAAAAGCCGGCTTTACCGTCACGACGGAGTTTCAGGCATCCAAGGATGTGACGGCGAAATATGTCATCCGCTCAGAGCCCGCGCCGGGCGAAAAGGCGGCTGTTGGTACGAGCGTGAAGCTCATCGTCAGCGGCGGACCGACGCTGCGGGAGGTCACAGTGCCCGACCTGTCAACGCTCACGGAGTCAGCCGCGATCGCACGCATCGAGAGCAGCGGCCTCTGCTACGGCGGCACGTACAAAGAGGCGAATGACGCAAAGCAGGGCACGGTCTTTAAACAGAGCGCACCGGCCAACACAAAGCTCACGGAGTACAGCAAGGTCTACATCTGGATCTCCGACGGGCCGGAAAAACCGTAACAGACAAAGGAGCACATTGCTTATGGTGCAGGGTGTCATCATCAAGGCGCTCAGCGGCTTTTACTATGTGGCCGCCGGCGATCAGATCGTGGAGTGCAAGGCGCGCGGCCGCTTCCGGTACGACGGGTGCAGCCCACTGGTCGGCGACCGGGTGCAGCTGAGCTTCGACGCGCACGGCAAGGGGCGCATCGACGCGGTGGAGCAGCGGCGCAATGCATTCATCCGCCCGGCTGTGGCGAATATCGATCAGCTTATCATGATCGGCGCAAACGTCAATCCGATCACGGATCCGTTTCTGATCGACCGCGTGGTCGCTATCGCGGAAAACGCGGGCTGCGAGCCGGTCGTCTGCCTCAATAAGTGCGATCTTGACCCGGCGGAGCATCTCTATGACATTTACCGCTCCATCGGCTTTCGTGTCCTGCGCACGAGCGCCGCGACCGGGCTCGGCATGGATGAACTGCGCGATGCGCTGCGCGGTAAGACCAGCGCCTTCACCGGCAAGGCTGTGGTCAATGTGCTTCAGCATGTAAAGTTGGTGGAGCTCCTGAAATAGAAGAAATGACAGCTTTATTAGAAGCTGAGGGGAAAACTGTTTTAGGTAGCGTACTGCCAGACTCTACGTGTAACTTACTTTTAAATAAAAAAGAATTAAAATCTGTTAAAGAAGAATTAAAACAAGCAGATGCTGTATTATCTCTTGCATGTGGAGATGGTACTCAAACTATAATGAAAAACACTAAAAAACAAAATATACCTGTTTATCCAGCAAACAACACTATGTTTATAGGTGAAGTTGAAAGAGTTGGTAAATTTGAAGAAGCTTGTAAAGCTTGTGGAGAATGTGAACTTGGATGGACTGGAGGTATATGCCCAGTAACTATGTGTGCTAAAGGCTTAGTAAATGGTGCTTGTGGTGGAGCTAAAAATGGTAAATGTGAAGTTAGCCCTGACAATGACTGTGCATGGGTATTAATTTACGAAAGACTTAAAGATTTAGGTCAATTAGACAACTTAAAAGAAGTTAGACCACCTAAAGATTATTCTAAACAACTTAATCCAAGACGTTTAGATGCTAATAAGAAAGCAAGCGCAGAAGCTTAAAACAAAGGTTATTATTAAAGGGGGATTTTTTAGATGAGTAAGTTAAGAGAAGCATTCGAAAAAGGTGAATTTGCAATAACAGCTGAAATGGCACCTCCAAAAGGAACTGATTTATCACATTTAGCAGAATGTGCAAAATTAGTTATTGGGAGAGTACATGCAGCTAATGTTACAGACAATCAATCTGCTGTAATGAGAACTTCATCTCTTGCTACATGTAAAATGTTAAAAGATTTAGGATTAGAGCCAGTTATACAAATGACAGGTAGAGACAGAAATAGAATTGCTATAGAAAGTGAAATGCTTTCTGCAGGATTCTTTGGAATAGATAATTTATTAGCTTTAACAGGGGACCATGTCTGTGTAGGTGACCACAAACAAGCTAAACCAGTATTTGACTTAGATGCTGTTAGTATATTATCAACAGCAACTATGATGAATAATGGTACAGATAGTACAGGATTAGAATTAAAAGGTAAAACAGACTTCTTCTTAGGAGCTTGTGTTACTCCAGAATATGATCCAATAGAAGTACAATTATTAAAAATGGAAAAGAAAATAAAAGCTGGAGCTAGATTTTTCCAAACTCAAGCCGTTTATGATATAGAACATATGAGAAAATTTAGAGAATTAACTAAAGATATGGACTGTAAAGTAATGGCTGGTATAGTTCCGCTTAAGTCACCAGGAATGGCAAGATTTATGACTGCTAATGTTCCAGGTATATTCGTTCCAGATGATCAAATCGAAAGATTAAAAGCTGCTGGTAAAGGTAATTATGTTGCAGAAGGTATAAAAATGGCAGGTGAATTCATCAGACAATTAAAAGAAGAAAATCTTTGTGATGGTGTTCACATAATGGCTATAGGTGCAGAAGAAAATGTACCACTAATATTAGACGCTGCAGGTTTATAGGATATATCTGTTTAAACAGAATAATTTTAAGGGGTATTCTCTAAAAATATTACATAGAATGTTAAAATTCTAGATAATAAGAGAAAAATCTAAAAATATTTGTAAAAATTTAACAGAAAAACAAGCTAAATGGGTCTATATTAGCTATAATATAAATAGATATATATTATATCTATATAGACCTTAATAATAAATAATAAAACTATAAAACATACAAGGTAAATGGGGGAAATAACAAATGAAAGTAGCAGTAATAGGAGGAGGCCCAGGTGGATATGTAGCCGCTCTAAAAGCAGCTATGCTTGGTGCTGAAGTAACTGTAATTGAAAAAAACAAATTAGGCGGTACTTGTTTAAATGTAGGTTGTATACCAACAAAAGCTTTATTAGCTTCTGCTGATGTTTTTAGAACTGTGAAAGAAGCTAAGAACTTCGGAATCGAAGTTGAAGGCGATGTTAAACCTAATTTTGATGCTATAATAGCAAGAAAACAAAAAGTAACAGATGAGTTAGTAGCTGGAATCCAATTTTTATTTGACAAAAGAGGAGTTAAAAAAATAGATGGATTCGCTAAATTAGTAGACAAAAATACTATAGAAGTTACTAAAGCAGATGGTACTGTAGAAATAGTTGTAGCTGATAAAATTATATTAGCTAATGGTTCTATCCCAACTGTATTCCCAGGCATGCCTTACAATGGTAAAAATGTAATAACTTCTGATGAAGTTTTAAGCTTACCAAAACAACCAGAATCATTAATCATAGTAGGTGGAGGAGTTATAGGTAGTGAAATAGGACAATTCTTCGCTACAATAGGAACAAAAGTAACTATAGTTGAAATGGCCCCACAAATACTAGGAAGAATGGACTCAGAAGCAGCAAAAAGCTTAACTAGACAATTCAAAAAAGATAAAATCAAAGTTATGACAGGTGTAGGAGCAGACAACTACATTGTAAATGACGATTCAGTTAAAATAGAATTAAATAATGGAAAATCAGTAGAAGCTGAAATGGTATTACTTTGCGTAGGTAGAAGACCTAACTTAGCTAACTCAGGTGTTGAAGAAGTTGGTATAGAAATGGCACCAAGAGGATTTATAAAAGTTAATGAATACCTAGAAACAAGTGTTGAAGGTGTATACGCAATAGGGGATATAATACCAGGAGCAATGCTTGCTCACGTTGCATCTGCTGAAGGTATGGTAGCAGCTGAAAATGCTGTTAAAGGTAACAGCGAAACAGTTAACTATAAAGCTATACCAAGCTGTGTATATACTGAACCAGAAGTATCTGGTGTTGGTGTAACAGAAGACGAATTAAAAGCTAACGGTACACCATATAACGTTGGTAGATTCGAATTTAGAAGCTTAGGTAAAGCAAAAGCAATAGGTAAATTACAAGGATTTATAAAAGTAATGGCCGACGAAAATGACACTATAATAGGTGCTTCTTTAGTTGGACCTCATGTAACTGACCTATTAACAGAATTATCTTTAGCTGTAGGTTTAGGATTAAAAGCTAAAGATGTAGGTAAAGTAATACATGCTCATCCAAGTTTATCAGAAGGCTTAATGGAAGCTATACATGATATACATGGAGAATGTGTACATGCTATACCAAAAAAATAATTTGAAAACACAGAGTTTGACATAATTTGATAAAAAGCTCTGTTGTGATAACACTTAGCTTAAGGGGGATATCATAAGATGACTTATAACATTGCTGTAGCCGGCAAAGGCGGAGTTGGTAAAACTAGTCTAACAGGGCTTTTAATTGACACATTAGTAAAACAAAAAAAGGATCCAATTCTAGTAGTTGATGCAGATGCAAACTGCAATCT
>OLSN01003482.1_pt1 | contig 10077 bp, 10 predicted proteins | sample 1672411 | NCBI WGS metagenome assembly OLSN01 (sample SAMEA3136683, study PRJEB25190) | human gut metagenome | biome: human gut; feature: human-associated habitat; material: faeces | place: Austria | collected 2013
GTTTAATTTTCTCATCAGCATGGTCTATACCCAGCTTTTCAACCTCCTGTGCGAAAAGGCGGACGATGTATACGGCGGATGCTTGCCCGTGCATGTGCGATGTCTGATTGACGAGTGCGCCAACATCGGGCAGATTCCCAACCTTGAAAAGCTGATGGCGACCATCCGAAGCCGCGAAATCTCCGCGTGTCTGGTGCTGCAAACGCAGAGCCAGCTCAAAGCGTTGTATAAGGACAGCGCAGATACAATCTGCGGCAACTGCGACAGCGTGATTTTCCTTGGCGGCAAAGAAAAAACGACGCTCAAGGAGCTGTCCGAAGCGCTTGGCAGGGAAACCATCGACACGTTTAACACGGGTGAGAGCCGGGGACGGGAAACCTCGCGCTCGACCAACTTTCAAAAGCTGGGAAAGGAGCTGATGTCCGTTGACGAGCTGGCTGTGATGGATGGGCGCAAGTGCGTTTTGCAGCTGCGCGGCGTAAGACCGTTTCTGTCGGACAAATACGACATCACGCAGCATCCGAATTACAAATATCTGTCCGACGCAGACCCCAGAAACGCATTTGATATCGAACGCTTCCTCAAACGCAGGATGAAGCTCAAAGCCGACGAGCCGTGCGATGTGTTTGAGGTCGATGTGAGCGATGCCGATGAACCTGACACGAAATGAGCGGGTTTTCAGCCCACTTTTAGAAGGAGGAATCGTATGAAAGACGGATTTGGACAGCTTGCAACCGCAATCCTTTACATGCACATCATGGAAATGTTATTTACTGCGGTCGAACTGGTGCAGGCATATCAAACACAGGATGAAGAACAGATTAAGCAAGCCCGAAAATGGCTGGATGCCTTGGTCAGCAGGGAATGTCTTGACGTGGTGCTGTCATTGGCTTTTGAACTTGACGATTACGAAAGACAGTTGATCGAACAACGGAATGAATCCCCGCAAGCCGCCCAATAAAGGCGGCTTTTCGTATGCCCCAAAAACAGAAATGGAGGAATGAATCATGGAAATTTTCAAATCCGGCGTAGACCTTTTGCAGCTGGGCGTTACCGCGATGGGCGGCGGCACTGTGCTGATGGGAATGCTCAACATCTTCGAGTCCCTTTCCAGCGATAACCCCGGTCCGCGCGCGCAGGGTATGCGTCAGGCGTTCGGCGGCGGCGTAATCGTGCTGATCGGCACGACGCTCGTCCCGATGCTCAAGACCATGCTCGGCTAAAAGCAACAGCTGCCGGCTTTCCGCAGGGCGGAGAGCCGGTCAGCTTTTGGAAAGGAGAAATCTCTTTGAATTTCTTGTGGATGAAGATTTCGGAATGGCTCAAGGAGCTGCTGGTCGCCGGCATTATCGGCAATCTGAGCGGGCTGTTTGACGGAATCAACGATAAGGTGGCACAGATTACCGATGTGGTCGGTATGACTCCGCAGCAATGGAACGGCGGCGTGTTCAGCATGGTCAAAAACCTTTCGGAAACCGTCGTCACGCCGATTGCGGGCATCATCCTGACGGCGGTGGCGTGCATCGAGCTGCTGAGCATGATGATCGAGCGGAACAACATGCGCGACTTCGATTTGTTCGAAGTGTTTAAGTGGCTGATGAAAACGACGTTCGCGGTCATGATCGTGTCCAATACATGGACCATCGTGATGGGCGTGTTTGAAGCGACGCAGAGCGTGGTCAATCGTGCGGCAGGCGTGGTCGTGGCGGATACGAGCATCCATCTGGAGGAGATCGTCGTCAATCTGGAACAGCGGCTGATGGAGATGGAGGTCGGTCCGCTTTTCGGGCTGTTTATCCAGTCCGTCCTGATGCAGATCATCTCGTGGCTGCTGACCATCAGCATCTTTGTCATCGTCTATGGACGCATGATCGAAATCTATCTGGTTACGTCGCTTGCACCTGTGCCGCTGGCGACGATGGTCAACCGCGAATGGGGGCAGATCGGACAGGGCTATTTGAAATCGCTGTTTGCACTCGGCTTTCAGGCTGTCCTGATGATTATCTGCGTGGCGATTTACGCGGTGCTGGTGCGGTCGATCGCTGTGGAAACAGATGTCGTCAAGGCAATCTGGACGGCGGTCGGGTATACGGTGCTGTTGTGTTTCTGCCTGTTTAAGACCAGCAGTTTAAGCCGCTCGATACTGGGCGCACACTGAGAAAGGAGCAATTTGAAAATGGAAGATCGGGACAGCGTATTTGTTCCCAAGGATTTATCGAAAATCAAGACCAAGTTTCTCTTTGGTCTGACCCGCCGCCAATGCCTGTTCTTCGGGCTGGGCGCGGCGGTCGGTCTGCCGGTGTTTTTTCTGCTCAGAAAGAGCGTCAGCTCAACCGCCGCGTCGATGCTGATGATGGGCGTGATGCTGCCGTTTTTCATGTTCGGTATTTACGAAAAAAACGGGCAGCCGCTTGAAACCGTGCTGCGCCAGATGGTTGAAACCAAGTGGCTCAGACCCCGGCGCAGACCGTATGAAACCGACAATACCTACGCCGCGCTCGAACGGGAGATGCGGCTCAGAAAAGAGGTGAAGGCACTTGAAGAACAGGCAAAAAAAGCCCGGCGTTAAGCTGACGCGGGCGCAGAAAAAGAAGCTCGAAGAGCTGACCCGTCAGGCGAAAGCGGACGGCAGGTACCCCAACAGCGCACAAAAGACGATTCCGTATCTGAGCATGTACAAGGACGGGCTTTGCCGCGTGACGGAAAACTACTACACCATGTCGCTGCTCTTTGATGATATGAACTACGACCTTGAGGATGAAGCGGAACAGCTCGGTATTTTCGGCGGCTGGTGCAGCTTTTACAGCTACTTTGACTGCGCTGTGCATGTGCAAATGACAGGCATCAACAGCGAGAACGACCCGGAAGCGTTTGCGCGTGCGCTTGCCGTGCTGGAGCGCAACGAAGCCTACCGCACGCTCTGCGCAGAATACGTTCAGCTGCTGCAAACGCAGTACATGCGCAGCAACAACGGACAGACGCGCATCAAGCTGATGACCTTCGGCATCGAATCCGAAAGCGTCAAGGGTGCGCGGTCGCGGCTGACGCGTATCGGACTGGATATGCAGGGCAATTTCAAGAAGATCGGCGTGGAGTCCGTGCTGATGGACGGCAAAGAGCGGCTTTCCCTGCTGCACGCGCTGTTTCACATGGACGACCATGCGCCGTTTGTCTTTGAGTGGTCGTGGCTGCCGGAAACCGGACTGTCCACCAAGGACTTCATCGCGCCCGGCAGCTTTGATTTCTCGCCGTCCCGCTCGTTTAAGATCGGGGAAACGTATTGCGCCGCGTCGTACATCCAGATTCAAACGTCGAGCCTGAGCAAAAAGCTGCTGGGCGAACTGCTCAGACTGCCATCCAGCGCGGTGTTCAGCCTGCACGTTCAGCCGATGGATCAAATGACCGCCATCAAGCTGATTAAACAGAAGCAGGTCGTGCTGGACGCGACCAAAATCAGCGAACAGCAGAAGGCGTTTCGTTCGGGATACGATATCGACATCAGTGCGACTCGTTCCTGAACAAAGCCTTCGTGGTTGAAGGACAAAATCAGGCACTAACAAAAGAACGAAAATTTCAGATGTTAGGAGAACTAACAATCCAAGAGGTGGAATGATGGGGTAACGCCCTGAAACGCCCCCTTAATACTCCGACTGGCGGGTGTAAGTGAAAACTGACCTGTCAGAAGCTCGGTGAAGTCGGCTGAGAGTAGCCGTATGGATTGCTGGATAATTACCAGCCCCACGAAAGCTGTCCAGAGGTGGACGGTGCTACCTATAGGCCGGAGGTCTACAAAATACCCAAGGTCAGAATGTTTGAAATATGACTGACGAAAACCGCGAATGTAAGGGTCTATACCATGACGGCATAGAAATGTGCTGGTAGCGTTCATCGCTAATCAGTGTGGTGGAGTAAAAATTGATGTTATGAAACACCATAGCACGTTACAGGCGTGTTCAAGCTGACAGGCTTAAAGCGGAGACCTAAAGGTATATGTAAAGATAGGATTGTTGGAACGAGGAAAGGCAGTAGGCTTCTACCATTAGGAAGTAAGCAGACGAATCATATAAGCTGCTGTACTACTGCTGAAAAGCAGAGGTCGAACTGATGATGTTTTCTGCGAAAAAGAGGAAAACGGAAGAATGGCCTCAAGTCAGTCAAACAGGCAACTTAGCACTTAGTCGCAATTAGGATTGCGAGTATGACAAAAAGAAGTCACTCGCCGTAAAGGAGAGTGATGCCTGATGCCAAATGAGAAGAAACCAAAAACCAAATGCGTGGAGTATCTCCGCCATGCTGAATACTACGATATGCAAAGTACCTTTGATGAACTGTATGCCAGAAGTCAGGCAGGAGAAATTTTCGAGAACCTGATGGATGTGATACTTTCAAGAGAAAATATCCTGCTGGCCTATCGGAACATCAAATCCAATACCGGGAGTATTACGCCGGGAACAGACAAGCTGGAGATTTCTGATATTGGTAAACTTACCGCTGATGAAGTCACAGCAAGGGTACGCAAAATCGTCAAGGGAGCTAAAAACGGCTACACCCCAAGAAGCGTAAGACGCAAAGACATCCCAAAACCAAACGGGAATACCAGGCCACTGGGAATCCCTTGTATCTGGGATAGATTGGTACAGCAATGTATCAAGCAGGTCATGGAACCTATCTGCGAAGCCAGGTTCAGCAACAATAGCTATGGATTCCGTCCAAATCGGTCGGTTGAAAATGCGATAGCGGCAACCTACAGGCTTATGCAAAAGTCAGGACTTCACTATGTAGTAGAGTTTGACATAAAAGGTTTCTTTGACAATGTAGACCATTCAAAACTGATAAAACAGTTATGGTCACTGAATATCCGGGATAAAGAACTGCTCTATGTAATCCGCAGGATTCTCAAAGCGCCAATACTCATGCCGAACGGTCATACAGAACACCCAACAAAGGGAACGCCGCAAGGCGGAATTATTTCCCCATTATTGGCAAATGTGGTGCTGAATGAACTTGACCATTGGATAGAAAGCCAATGGCAGTGCAACCCGGTAACGGAAAACTACGCTTACAGAGAAAATGCGGCAGGCTGTCCGATACAAAGCCATGCGTACCGGGCAATGCGGAATACACGGCTGAAAGAAATGTATATCGTGAGATATGCAGACGATTTTCGGATTCTCTGTAGAACAAGGGAACAGGCAGACCGGACGCTGATTGCGGTCACGCAATGGCTGAAAGAACGCCTGCGCCTTGATGTTTCACCGGAGAAAACGAGAGTTGTTGACGTCGGACGGAGCTATTCTGAATTTCTCGGATTCAAAATCCGACTACGCAAAAAGGGGAAAAAGTACGTCGTTCAATCGCACATGTGCGATAAAGCATACAAAAAGGTTAAAGCCAGCCTGACTAAACAAGTCGGAAATATCAAATTTCCCAGAAAAGGACGTGGAGAAGCCGGGGAAGTACGGCTGTTCAACTCCATGGTTATGGGAATCCAGAATTACTACCAGTTAGCCACTGACATCAGCATAGACTGCGGTGATATTGGCAGAACTGTTAATACAGTTCTCAAAAACAGGCTGAAATCTGGAAAGACACACCGGCTGAAAAAGGAAGGCCGTGACCTGACAAAAATGGAAATCCAAAGATATGGGAAATCGGAGCAACTAAGATATATAGCACAATCCAAAGAACCGATTTATCCAATAAGCTATGTTCAATGTAAAAATCCAATGAGTCAGCGGCGAAAAGTGTGCGCTTACACAGCGGCAGGAAGAAGTGAAATCCATGACGATTTGCGGATAAACACTTTCTTACTGCTACAGCTAATGAGAGCGCCTACATACAGCCGCAGTACAGAGTATGCGGATAACCGTATCTCACTGTTCTCCGCTCAATGGGGAAAATGTGCGGTAACGGGAAAGAAATTTCAGTGTATATCAGAAATTCACTGCCATCACAAGAAGCCAAAAGGAATTGGAGGCAGAGATAAGTATGAAAATCTGGTATTGGTGCTTGCACCAGTACATGAACTGATACACGCAATTGATGAGGACACTATTCGTTCTTATCTCACCGCTCTTAAATTGGATACTTCACAGCTCACAAAGCTGAACAAACTGCGAACATTGGCAAAAAGGAAACCCATTGATTTGGAGAAGCCAAATCTTACGAATAATTCTCATAATGGTATGACTAAGGAGACTAAGAAATCTGTTTGATTGATGGAACGCCGGATGCGGTGAAAGTCGCATGTCCGGTGTGAAGCGGGGGAAAAGCTGGAGATAACTTCAAAGGCTTACCTATCGCTATTGCCCAGTGACCTGACGACGCTGGACGCGGGCGCAAAGGATATGCTCAAAAGCCTGCAAAACCACAACGAACGCATGCTGATGCTGACGTTTATTCTGGTCAACGCGGCGGACACGAAGCGCAAGCTCAAGGCGGATGTGCAGCAGTGCCGGAGCATCGCGCAGACGATGAACTGTTCGCTGGTGACGCTGGATTTTCAGCAGGAGCGGGCGATGCAGGCGGCGCTGCCGCTGGGCGTGAACCCGATTCGTATCGAGCGCGGGCTGACGACCAGCGCGCTGGGCATTTTCATTCCGTTTACGATGCAGGAGCTGTTTCAAAAAAGCGAAGGCGCGCTGTATTACGGCGTGAATTCGCTGTCCCACAACATGATTCTGGTGGATCGCAAGCTGCTGAGCAACCCGAACGGGCTGATTCTGGGTACGCCGGGCAGCGGAAAGTCGTTTGCGGCGAAGCGGGAAATGGTCAACGTGTTTCTGGTGACGGACGACGACATCATCATCTGCGACCCGGAGGCGGAGTATGCGCCGCTGGTCAGGCGGCTGCACGGGCAGATCATCCGCATTTCGCCCGTCGGCAGCGACTACATCAATCCGCTGGATATCAACATGAATTACGCGGATGAGGAAGACCCCATGACGCTGAAATCCGACTTTGTGCTGTCGATGTGCGAGCTGATCGTCGGTGGCAAGGAGGGCTTGCAGCCCATTGAAAAGACGGTCATCGATCGGTGCGTCCGTTCGGTGTATCAGGCGTATTTCGCCGACCCGAAGCCGGAAACCATGCCGATTCTGGAGGATTTGTACGTTGAGCTGAAGATTCAGCCCGAACCCGAAGCTCAGAGGATTGCGACGGCACTTGAAATCTATGTGCATGGCAGCCTGAACCTGTTCAACCATCGCACGAACGTGAACCTGAAGAACCGTTTGGTCTGCTACGACATCAAGGGGCTGGGCAAGCAGCTTAAAAAACTGGGGATGCTCATCGTGCAGGATCAGGTCTGGAACAGGGTGACGATCAACCGCGCGCAGAAGAAATCGACCCGGTATTACATGGATGAGTTTCACCTGCTGCTGAAAGAGCCGCAGACGGCGGCGTACTCCGTGGAGATTTGGAAGCGCTTTCGAAAATGGGGCGGCATCCCGACGGCGATTACGCAGAACCTGAAGGATCTGCTGGCGAGCGCGGAAATCGAAAACATCTTTGAAAACAGCGACTTTATCCTGATGCTCAATCAGGCGCCGGGCGACCGCGAGATTCTGGCGAAAAAGCTGGGCATTTCCGCGCGTCAGCTCTCCTATGTGAAGCAGTCCGGCGCGGGCGAGGGACTGCTGCTCTACGGCGACACGATTTTGCCTTTTGTGGATCGCTTTCCGCAGGACACGGAGCTTTACCGGCTGATGACGACCCGCCTGAATGAAACGGCGGGTCAGGAGGAGGAAAACGGATGATGGAAATTCTGGCGACGGTGCTGGGCGTTTGCTTTGTGGCACTGGTGATGCTGTCCTTGTGCAGGGCGGCGGCGCGGGCGGACGCGATGGCACAGCATGACTGGCGGGTGTTTTGCGATGAGAAAGCACGAAAGGCTCGCGGGCAGTAAGGCGCACCGCCTGCGCTTCGAGGCGGAAAAGCCCAAGCCGCTCTCTAAGCTGCGGCACACGAAAAGCGCGGCGGACGCGCTTTCCGACGTGCTGACCGACGCGGTGCTTCCCGCGGACGAAACGGAAGAAGAAGAAAATGTCGGGGTGCAGGCGGCGCGGACGGGCAGGCAGGGCGCGGAATCTGGCGTTCGGCGGATGTCCAAGCAACGGCAGAAAAAGCAGATTCAGCGGCAGTACGCGGCGGCGCAGACCGGGCGGCAGGCGGAAGGGATCGTCGTGCAGGGCGCGGGCGAAGCCGTGTTCACGCCTGTTCAAAGAACGGAGCGGAAAATCGAGGCGTTCATTCGGAAAAACCGGGGAAAACTGGTCATCCTGCTCCTTGCGGTGACGATGACGTACATGCTCAGCAGCCTGTCCGGGTGTATGCCGATTGCGCAGTCGCTGCTTGAATCGCTGGTCATCGGCACGTATCCCGCCGAGGAGGATGACCTGGTTGCCGCTGAACGGGCGTATTGCGGGATGGAGGACGCGCTGCAAGACGAGCTGGACAGGTACGGAGAGATTCATCCCGGCTATGACGAGGTGCAGGTGGAGCAGATGGAAATCTGGCACGACCCGTATGCGCTGCTGGCACTGGTCAGCGCACGCATCGGCGGGGAATGGACGGTGGACACGGCGATGCCAACGTTGGAGCTGCTTTTCGAGCAGCAGTATAAGCTGACAACCGCGGTCGAAAAGGAAACGCGCTGCCGCACGGAGTGGAAGAAGGAATATAAGCGGGTAGAAGACCCCAAAACGGGCGAAATGAAATGGCAGGAAAACTGGGTACAGATGGAGGTGGCGTACACCTACACGATCTGCAAGGTGAAGCTGGTCAACAAGATTCTCTCTCACCTGCCGTTTATCGTGCTGAGCAGGGAAAAGGTTGGCATGTACGCGCTGTATATGGCGACGCTGGGCCATTACCCGGATTTGTTCGCGGGCAAGCCGCATGCATCGCAGCTCAAAGAGCCGATGGAATACGAAGTCCCGGAGGCATACAAGCAGGCTGACCCCAAGTTTGCCAAGCTCATCGAGGCAGGCGAACGGTATATCGGCTATCCCTACGTCTGGGGCGGCGACAGCCCGGAAACGTCGTTTGACTGTTCGGGCTTCATTTCGTGGATATTCAAAGAGTCGGGCGTGCGGGACGTCGGCAGGCTGGGCGCGACGAGCTTATACGGCGTGTGTACGCCGATTGAGCCAGAAGAAGCGCGTCCGGGCGACCTGATTTTCTTTCAGGGCACGCTGGGCGACGGCGTGGCGGGCAACGACGGCATTACGCACGTTGCGCTGTATGTGGGCGACGGGTACATTTTGAACTGCGGCAATCCGATTTCGTATGCGGATTTGAGCCACGCCTATTGGCAGGAACATTTTTATGGGTTTGGGAGGATATACGAATAAAGCATGGCAAAGAAGATGAACTGGCGTGCGGATTTGCAGAAGATTCGCAACAACCGCGAAAAGGCGGACAATGCAGCCAAGCACGCCGAGGAAAAGGCAAAGAAGCTGGCACAGCGGCAGGAGGAAGCGGAGAACATGGGCATCCTCTACGTCGTGCGCAGTATGCGGCTGACCCCGGAGGAGCTGGAAGATTTTCTGGCGGGCAAGCCGCCGCAGGACAAAGAGGAAGAACAGGAGGAACAGCAGGACGATGAATCTTTTGAAGAATAAGATGGGGATGCGCGTTTTGACGCTGGCGCTCTGCGCGGCGCTGGGCGGATCGGTGCTGGCGGTCAAGGCGGAAAGCGTGGCGGGCGAAACGGTTGTACAGGAAGCTGTGCAGGACGAAAACATGAGCGAAGGCAGGGAAATTGATCATCCTGTGCAGGAAGCAGAAGAACCCGATAGGCAGACGGAAACGGGAGAAGCGACGGAAGAATCCACGGCGCAGCCCACAGACGAACCGACGGCTGACCCCTCGAACGAGCCTACGACAGAGCCGACAGACGAACCGACTGCCGAGCCGACGGAACAGCCGACGACTGAACCGACGGAACAGCCGACGACTGAGCCCACGGCGCAGCCCACGGACGAACCGACGGCTGAACCTACGACAGAGCCGACGCAGCAGCCCACGACCGAACCGACCGCAGAACCTGTGCCGGAGGGCGCGTACAAAATCACG
>OLSN01003485.1_pt1 | contig 10073 bp, 6 predicted proteins | sample 1672411 | NCBI WGS metagenome assembly OLSN01 (sample SAMEA3136683, study PRJEB25190) | human gut metagenome | biome: human gut; feature: human-associated habitat; material: faeces | place: Austria | collected 2013
ATTCCTGCGAAAAAATGTCTTGCGCAACGCAAAAATCCCTCGCTGCCGGTCACATTGGGAGTTTTCAGATACACCCTAAAAACGAAATGAAAGACTGTCCTGATACTCCGAGGGTGTTTTCCCGGTGATTTTTTTGAAGGTGCCGGAAAAATATGCAATATCGCGGTAGCCGCAGGCCTCCGCAATCTCGTAGACTTTCAGCTTTCCCTCGCGCAGCAGCGCCATAGCCTTCTGGATGCGGCAGCGCGTAAGATACGCGCCGAGCGTCATATCCGTTTCCTTTTTGAACAGGTGGCTCAGATGTCCTTCGCTCAGTCCCAGCTGCGCTGCCGCCTGCCCGACGGACAGATCGCCGCTGCCGCAGTTTTGCTCAAGGTACACCATTGCCTCGCGCACATAGCGGCTCTTGGGGCCGGGCTTCACGCCGGGAAGCGGCTCTGGCTGCGGTGCGGTTTGTGCGGCGATGCGCTTTTGCAGCGCCAGAACGGCGTTTTCCAGATCGCCGTCATGAAAAGGCTTCAGCAGAAAGTCCACCGCGCCCAGACGGATGGCCGTCTGCGCGTAGGCGAACGAATCGTAGGCGGTCAGAATGATGACATACGCGCGGCTGCCTGCTTCGCGCAGCCGCCGCACCATCTCCAGCCCGTCCATCTTCGGCATTTTGAGATCCGTGATGATAAGCGTCGGCTGGCAGTCCTCCGCGACGGCAAGGGCCTGTTCGCCGTTGGCGGCTTCGCCGACCACGATGCAGTCCAGCGCCGCCCAGTCTACTGCCATGACGATGCCCCTGCGGATCATTTCCTCATCCTCTACAACCATTACCCGCATCATACGCCGGGCCCTCCCTTCGCGGGCAGGCGCGCAAGAATACAGGCGCCGCCGCCCTCCGGATTTTCAAGACGCAGACCGAACGCGTCGCCGTAATGCTTGCGCAGGATCGTGTCTACATTTAATAGTCCCAGATGTCCCGTCTGCGTTTCCGGCGGTTTGTAAGGCCCCAGAAGGTCCGGCGGGAAGCCGCAGCCGTTGTCCCGGACGTGGATCTCGAGCACGTCCTGCTCCGCAAGCACGGCCGTGACGGAGAGTTCACCGTGTTCTACACCGGAAAGGCCGTGCAGAATGGCATTCTCTGCCAGCGGCTGCAGGAGCATTTTCGGAACCATGCACGAAAGAAGCGCCTCCGGCACGGCTTCCGTGTATGAGAAGCTTTCCGACAGGCGGATGCGCTGAATCTCGACGTACCGGCTCAAAATCTCCAACTCCCGCCGCAGGGGGACAAATTCGTCCGGCGTGATGCAGAAGCGAAGGATATCGGCAAGATTCGTTGACATCAGCGCCACCTGCGGTACTTGATTGATTTTGCTGATCCACTTCATGGTGTCGAGCGTGTTGCACAGAAAATGCGGGTTTAGCTGCGCCTGCAGCATACGGATCTGCGCGCGGTTAAGTGCGCGCTGGTTTTCCAACAGTGCCTGCTGGTTGTGCCGGAGGGCGACGACCATGGTGTTGAACTGCTGTGCCAATTCGCCCAATTCGTCATGCCGGCCGGCGGGAACGGGAACCTGCACGTCCAGATTATTTTTCCCGACCTGCCGGATGGCGTGATGCAGTCTGCCGATCGGTTGGAAGACCTGCCGGCTTAGCTGCAGGCTGAGTACGACGCTTAAAATGATGCAGGCCAGCGCGCACAGCACGCTCACCGAGTACAAAAGCCGGAGTGTTCCGGCGCTGAGCGGCTGCGGCTGCTGCAGGACGAGATACAGACCGGTTTCGGTATGCTGCCGCACGGTATAGGAAACGTCGGCAGACAGACCGGTGAGCGCCTTGCCGGACAAAAGCTGCCCGCGCAGCGCGTCGGCGAGGCTCTGGGTCTGTGCCGGCTGCGTACAGTAGACCGGACGCCAGCGCGCGTCGAGCAGAAGAAGTTCGTTCTGCGCACCAGCTGTGCCGCCGAGCAGTGTCCGCAGCTGCGTTTCCAGCATGCCGATGGTGAGATATCCGACCGGCGCGCCGTAGCGGTCGGTCAGGAGCATCGCAGCGTGCAGAAGCGGCTCGTCTGTGTCGGCTGGATCTTCTGCCGCGCTGCACACCAGAACACCGGTTCCGGCGCAGGCCGCCTCGTATAAAAGGCCCCAGTTGGTCGGCAGCGACCGGATTTCGGGCACTGTCTGTGTCGAATAGCGCCAGCGGCCGCTGATATCGTAAAGGTCAAAGCGTGCAAAGCTGCGCACAGACTCTGTAGCGTCGAACAGCTGGCTGTAGACCGCCGTGTCCTCCGCTTCTGCGTCAAACAGCGCCTGTGCAACGAGTGGATTGTGCTGCAGGGATGCGGCTGTCTGCAAAAAGCCGCTGTGCAGCGTATCAAGCGCCTCGCAGGAGGCGGACAGCTGCTGTTGGGCCGTCTGCTGGGCGTTCGACGTCATGCGCAGGCGGAAAATCTGCAGCAGCAGACCGGAGCACAACAGCATCGGCACCAGAGACACGGCCAGAAACGCCGCGTTCAGCCGCTGACGGAAGGAGGAAAAGTGAAGCCGCTTCATTGTTCCGCCTCCGTCCCGAGATAAAAGGCCCAACTCATCAGAATTGCTTCGCGGTGCTCGCTTGCCCAGCTTACGTCATACGCGACCTGACGAATGGCGGATAGTTCCGGCAGTTTGCTGGCAGGACTCACGTCGCTGCGCACCGGGCGGCGGTAAAAATCAGACTGCAGCAGCTGCTGCACGTCGTAGCTGACGGCAAAATCGAGAAACAGCTTTGCGTTGTCGGGGTGCGGCGCGCCCTTCAGCGCGGCGCAGCCGTCCGGTACGCAGCTTGTGCCGTCTGCGGGGTAGACCATGGCGATCCCGTCCCCAGCAGCAATGCGCTTGCGCGCGGTCTCCTCCAGCGTGATGCCGACGAGCGCTTCGCCGTTTGCAACGGCGGAAATGATCGCACCTGAACCGGACAGGAGCTTTCCGTCCAGGTTTTCCGCAAATGTTTGCAGCACCTCATCCGCGTCGCCGCCCAGCGCGCAGAGCATCGTCACGAGCGCGGTATAGCTCGAGCCGGAGACGGATGGATCGGCAAAGGCGATCTGCCCGCGCAGCGCAGGGTCGAGAAGATCGGCCCAGCAGCTGAGCTGTCCGGAGGACAGCAGCTTCGGATTGTAGACCAGCACGACCGGAAGCGAGGAAAACGGCGTCCAGCTGCTGTCCTGCGCACGGTACTGCGGCAAAATCTGCTCCGCGCCGCGGCAGACGTAGGGCTCAAACAACGCCCGGCAGGCTTCGAGACTCTCGACGCCGCCGCCGAACATCACGTCGGCCCGTGGTGCGTCCTGCTCCTTTTGCAGCTGCTCAAGCAGTTCGTTTGTGCCGCCCTGTACGACCTCGACCCAGATTCCAGTGCGCGATTCAAATTCCTTGACGATCGGCCACCAGACCTCTTTTTTGTGCGAGGTGTACAGAACGAGACGCTCCGATTCATCCGGCGCGTAGGCGGCTGTATCCTGTGCGGCGGGCGCGCAGCCGGTCAGAAGAGCGAATGCTATACATAATATCAGAATGCGTATGTGTTTCATAGTTTCCGTGTCCTGTAGCAGCGAGAACGAAATTCTCTGTTATTTTGCCCTGATTATAACACATCTCCGGCTCGGTTTTCATTGAATTTTTAAAATTATCGCAGAGAATCACAAATAATCGCAGATTTGTCCACTGTTCTTTTGTGCAGAAGCACCGTAAAATGAATGCATACGATGCAGAATATCCTTTCGATGCTGCACGGAATCAAAATTTTATCAGGAGGAATATCAGAATGAAGAAGATGCTTGCGCTTCTGCTGGCTGCTGTGATGGTTCTGTCCATGGCTGCCTGCGCTGCCGCTCCGGCGACGACCCCGGCTGACACGCCCGCTCCCGCAGAAGATACCCAGACGACCGAAACCACTGAAACCACTGAAACCAACGAAACCACCGAGGCTCCCGCAGAGGAAACGCCCGCTGCCGAGCCCGAAAATCTGACTGCGACCCAGCAGATCATCAAGGAAGCCGAAGGCATGACCCTTGAAGAGCTGGCGAAGAAGGCCATTGAAGAGTCCAACGGCAAGATGTTCTACGGCGTCGGCAACTCCAGCCGCGGCAAGAGCGCCCTGCCTCTGTTCATTGAGTATCTGCAGTCCATCGATTCCAGCTACAACATGGAGTTCGAGTGGCAGCAGCCCAAGAACAACAAGATCTTCGATCAGCTGACCGCTGACTCCCTGAAGGGCACCGGCACGTTCGCCATGACCCTCATTCAGGACGGCAACCAGATCGAGAGCAAGATGGTTCAGACCGGCATCCTCGACACCTTCATCCCGAAGGACTGGGCCGATGCCAACGGCACCACCGCCGACGCCTACACCGGCTTCCTGCCGCTGCAGACGCTCAACAAGGTCTTTATGTACAACTGCGTGGGCGACAAGACCTACGATAACTGCTGGGACTTCGTCGCCGAGGGCGAGCATGGCCTGTTCATGGACATCGACTCCGAGATCGTCGGCAAGAACTTCCTGTACATGCTGACCCGCGACGACTACGCAGCGTGGCTGAAGGAGTCCTTTGAGGCTCTGTCCGCTGACGAGCAGGCATACTTCCAGCCCACTATCGCAGAGATGGAATCCGAAGCTGCCGACCTCGGCCTCGGCGCTGACGGCGCTTACGCGCTGGCATGGATCAAGCTGTGGGTCGAAAGCTACAACGCCCAGACCGACGACGGCCCCATCTGCAACACCCTTGTCGACGCTTCCGCGAAGGATCAGTTCGGCCTTCTCGTTTACTCAAAGCTCCGCTCCGTCGAGGAGTCCAGCTCCGTCTCCGTCAACAACATCAAGGTCGCCGCGTATGAGGACGGCTATCAGGGTATCGGCGGCTATGGCTACTGCCATTACCTGTTCGTCACCGACAACTCCCCGCTGCCCTGGACGGCCTGCGCCTTCATCGCCTACATGACCTGCACCGCCGACGGCTTCTCTGCCTGGGGCAAGGACATGGGCGGCTACTCCTCCAACCCGACCGTGGCAGAGGAGACTGAGGCCAACTTCCATCACTCCATCGGCGGCATGGCCGAGGACGGCACCACTGTTGAATTCGCAGCAAAGAACGACCGCGGCTATGAATGGTGGACGACCAACGGCAAGCTCGTGCTCGAGGATCCGGAATACTGCGCAGACGTTGCATTCACCGTCGGCAGCTGGATCGAAATGCTGAGCAAATACTCCGCAGGCTGATCTGTCAACCAGCACCTTACCGGCGCCCCTGGATGCGCATCCAGGGGCGCCTTTGCAAAAACATACCCCATCATCCGCCCTTCAAACCTGAGAAAAGAGGAGGAAGCCATGAGCCGACCCACTACCCTCCGCGCAAGCAGATCCACGATTGTGCTCAATAAGGTCAAGACCTTCTTTTCCAAGCCGCACAACGTCATTCTGCTGCTGCTTGGCATTGTCCTGACCTTCACCACGGTCGCGCCGATCGTCGCCATCGTGGAAGATACCTTCAAAATTCACGCCGGCACCATTGACGCCCATCTGACCGGGCAGGCGTCCGGCTATACGACCGTCAACTACACCGACCTTTTCACCAGCCGCATGGCAAAGACGAATCTGTGGACGCCGCTTCTCAACACGGTGCTCCTCGCTGTCGGCACGTGCGTGGTGTCCATTCTCTACGGCGGGCTGTTTGCGTTTTTGATTACGCGCACCGACCTTGCGTGGAGAAAATATCTGAGCTCCATCTTTATTTTCCCGTACATCATGCCGCAGTGGACGCTGGCCGTCGTGTGGCAGAACCTGTTTAACTCCAACGCCGTCACCGGCACGTCCAACGGTCTGCTTGCCGCCCTGTTCGGCGTCAACATGCCGATATGGTGGTGCAAGGGCCTGTTCCCGAGCCTGATGGTTCTGGGCCTTCACTACGCGCCGTTCGCCTATATCCTCATCGGCGGCATTTTCCGCAACATGGACGCCAATCTTGAAGAGGCCGCGACCATTCTCGACACGCCCAAGTGGAAGACCATGTTCCGCATTACGCTTCCGATGGTCAAGCCCGCGATTTTGTCCACCATTCTGCTGGTCTTCGGCAGCGCGATGGGCTCTTACCCGGTGCCGCATTATCTGGGCCTGAGCACGCTGTCGACCAAGTATGTCTCGATGAACTCCAAGTATACGGGTGAAGCGAGCATTCTTGCCATCATCATGATGGTCTTCGGCGTGGCGATCATGCTTCTGAACCAGCTCTCGCTCAGAAGCCGCAAGAATTACACGACTGTCACCGGCAAGTCCGGCCAGATCTCCAAGATCACGCTCGGCAAAACCGGCCGCGTCGTCATCGCCTTGATCCTTGTGATTCTCACGTTCTTCACGAGCATCTTCCCCATCATTTCCTTCGCGTTCGAGACGTTCCTGCCTAATCCAGGCGACTATTCGTTCCTGTACACGGGCGACGCGTCGAACCTCACGACCAAGTGGTGGGTCACGGCGGAGAACGTCACCGAAAACGGCATGTACGGCCAGAAGGGCATTTTGTATAACGAGACGATCTGGCGTGCGTTCAAGGGCACGATCCTTGTCTCCGTGGCCTGTGCGCTGCTGGCCGGCTCCATCGGCACGATGATCGGCTACGCCGTCTCGAAAAACCGCCGCAGCCGCTGGGCAAACTATGTGAACTCCGTCGCTTTCCTGCCGTATCTCATGCCGTCCATCGCTGTGGGCGTCGCATTCTTCATCCTGTTCTCGACGGAAAAGCTGAACCTGTTCAATACCTACACGCTGCTCATTATCGTCGGCACGGTCAAATACATCCCGTTTGCCAGCCGCAGCAGCCTCAATTCCATGCTCCAGCTGTCGGGCGAGATCGAAGAAGCGGCCATCATTCAGGATGTTCCCTGGATCAAGCGCATGACCCGCATCATCATCCCCATCCAGAAATCCTCGATCATTTCCGGTTTCCTGCTGCCGTTCATGACGTGCCTGCGTGAGCTGTCGCTGTTCATGCTGCTGTGCGTGCAGGGCTTCATCCTGTCCACCACGCTGGACTACTTCGACGAGATGGGCCTCTACGCGTTCTCCAGCGGCATCAACCTGATCCTGATCGTGACCATTCTGGTCTGCAACACCCTCGTCAACAAAATCACGGGCGCAAGCCTGGATAAAGGAATCGGAGGTTAAATCATGCCTGAAATCAGATTAGAGCATATCACCAAGCGCTGGGGCAAGTTCTATGGTGTGGACGACCTGAATCTGGTCATTGAAAATAACGCGTTTGTCACCCTGCTGGGCCCCTCCGGCTGCGGCAAGACCACCACCCTGCGGATGATCGCGGGACTGGAGACCCCCACTAGCGGACGCATCACCATCGGCGACACGGTGGTATTCGACAGTGAGCTGGGCATCAACATCCCCGCCAACAAGCGGAAGGTGGGCTTCCTCTTCCAGAACTATGCCCTGTGGCCCAACATGACCGTCTACCAGAATATTTCCTTCGGCCTGTCAAACATCAAGGAGGAAATGCCGAAGATCAGCTTTGAGGCGAAAAACGCCGCCCGTCTGGCACAGATCCTCAAAAAACCTCAGGATGTGGTAAAGACTCTTGAGGAATGCCGGGATAAAAACGGCAAGCTGGACGAAACGAAGGCCATCATCAAGCTGATCGATACCTACACCATCTCCCAGTACACTGCCAAAAAGCTGTTCGGCTATCATTTGGAGCAGGGTAAGGACGTGTCCGCCGAGGTAAAGGCTCTGGAAGAAAAGGTGGAGGCCGCTCGAAAGGCTCAGCCCTTCAACGAGAACTTTGAGCTTCTCAAGGACGGCGAGGTGGAAACTGCTGTGCGCAAGCTGACCAAAGAAGAGATCGACCTGTCCGTGCGCCGGGTGTCCCGCATCGTCAAAATCAGTATGTTCATGGACCGCTATCCCGCGGAGCTGTCCGGCGGTCAGCAGCAGCGTGTGGCCATCGCCCGGACGCTGGCTCCCGAGCCCAGCGTGCTGTTCATGGACGAGCCGCTTTCCAATCTGGATGCCAAACTGCGTCTGGAAATGCGCTATGAATTGCAGCGGCTCCATGTGGAGACCGGCTCCACCTTCGTATACGTCACCCACGACCAAATGGAGGCCATGACGCTGGCAACGCAGATCTGCCTGATGAACAACGGTGTCCTTCAGCAGTATGCCGCGCCGCTGGAAGTTTACAATCACCCTGCCAATCTTTTTGCGGCAGACTTCGTGGGCAACCCCTCCATCAACTTTGTGGAGGCCAAGGGCTGGCAGGGGCCTGAGGGCAGCATTGAGCTGACGCTGCTGGACGGACACAAGGCAGTTTTCACCCCCGAGCAGCCATTGCAGCTGCCCCAGTGGTTCCACCGGCGGGACGAGGAGCTGGAAGCCCAGGCGCAGGCTCTGAAGGCCCGTGCGGGAGAGAGCGGCTACGTGGAAAAGAGCAACAAGGACGAGACCTTCCGCTACCACATCGCCAGAGTCAACGACGAGGACGACGGCATCCACGAGGAGCCGATGCTCACCAACGAGGATCTGGTGCTGGGCATCCGCCCGGAGTTCCTGTCCATCACCGGCGGTGGAAATGTGGAGTGCGAGATTTACGGTGCCATGCCCACCGGCATGGAATCCACCGTCAAGGTGCGCATCGGAGAGTATTTGCTCACCGGCGTGGTCTTCGGCAGCACCCTGTTTACCATCGGAAGCAAACACCTGCTGGATATCACCGGCAGCAGCGTGATGCTCTTTGACCGGTCAAGCGGTCGGCGCATCACCTCCGGCACCCTGAAGCTGCTGTGATCCGGGGACTGTTATTCGATCTGGACGGCGTTCTGGTGAACACGAACCCCCTCCACGCCCGGGCATGGCAGGAGCTTGCCGAAGAATTGGGAATTCCCTTCACTCCGGCAGACCAGGAGGCCTTTCTGGGCATCAGCCGGGCACAGTGCCTGGAAATTCTGCTGAAAAAGGGAAACCTCTCCCTTTCGGAATCCGAAAAAGAGAGGCTGTGCACCTGGAAAAATGACCGCTACCGGGAGATGATCGGCACTTTGACCCCGGCGGCGCTGCTGCCGGGCGTGTCGGAATTCTTACGCGTTGCCCGGGCCGAGGGATACCGGACAGCTCTTGGCAGTGTCAGCAAAAATGCGGAGTTTGTCCTGAAAAAGCTGGAAATTACGGCGTTTTTTGACGCCGTCATCGACGGCAGAAAAATTGTAAACGGCAAGCCCAACCCGGAGGTGTTCCTCAAAGGAGCGGAGGCTCTGGGACTCCCACCTGAGCAGTGCCTGGTTTTCGAGGACTCAGCCGCAGGTATCGAGGCCGCCCACCGGGGCGGAATGAAAGCCATCGGCATCGGAACGGCCCGGCTGCTCCCGTCGGCAGAGCTGACCATCCCAGGCTTCTCCGGCGTAATGCCGGACGCGCTTCTGGCGCAGTTGCTATAACACTTTATCAGATTGATACCGTGTATCGGGGAACCTCTGAACAGTTCTGTTTCGGCTGGACAGCGAGTCTTTAGTCCCAGCTGTGCAGCTCAAAAATGGGAAAAATATCCGCATTTTCATACTGACTTTCATTCGTGAGGATGGAAATTTTAATATGAAGATCATAAAGCGACGGGTATCCATGATTTTTCATTCCGAAAATTACGGATGCCAGATTGGAACAGGAGCATGCCGAAACCTATGCCCAGTTCAAATCCATCCGGGAGGATTCCCAGCAGCTTTGGAAAATTAAATTCTATGTGGACTCTGCCCGCAAGAATTTTGAACAGGCGCAGCAGCGCACATCCCACAAACAGGATCAGGAAATTTGATTCCTTCCTTCTGTCAGAAAGGGGATAAAAGCATAATTTCAACGGGCAGCATCTGTAATCACTTACGGATGCTGCCCATCTTTTCTTTTTTCTGTGTTGTAAAACATCACCGTTGATAGAGAAGCGTCGCTCGCTGTTTGAACAGCTCCGCGCTGCGATAGTCCAGACTCAGCGCATTTTTGCCGTCTGCGTGGTAGGCATAGACCGTTTCGGCCTTGTTCCAAACGGCTTGCAGCAGGGCGTGATA
>OLSN01003486.1_pt1 | contig 10072 bp, 6 predicted proteins | sample 1672411 | NCBI WGS metagenome assembly OLSN01 (sample SAMEA3136683, study PRJEB25190) | human gut metagenome | biome: human gut; feature: human-associated habitat; material: faeces | place: Austria | collected 2013
AAATATTGGGACGGTTGCGGCCTGAACAACGATATGACCGATGCTGAGTTCGTGAGTACTCTGTGCGACTATGTAGTCGAGAATGTTGGCGTGTTCTACAAGGGTCAGCCTCAATATCATCAGGGTTGGCAAAACCGCTACAAGCGCGAGAAGGCCCAATGCCTCGCGATGATTGCCGAACATGGCGATACCCATGTGAAAGCGGAAGATGCGACCGAACCCGATCAGAATGGCTCTCTTGGCGGTGGTTCTTCGTCGAATGAGGGTTCTGAGTCGTGCGGCAATGGCTCTACGGCTGCTGGGGACTCCAATGGTTCAGCATCGGACAATGCGCCCTCGAACGGAAGTGCTGGGTCAAATGGTGGCACTTCGTCGAATGGCGGGAACGTGAGTGCGGGTAGCGCTGGCTCCACTTCTGGCGATACGGCGAATTCGGGCAGCGTTGGCAGCGGGACGAGCGCGGGAACGTCGGGTGGCCAAGGCTCCATCTCAAGTGGAGCCGGCAATGCGGTTGGTGACGGCTCCAACGGCAATTCTGGCGCGGCTGCAGGTTCGGGTGCGTCGTCGGGATCTGGTTCGATTTCAGGTGAGGTCGTTGGTTCAGGATTTGTTCCCGGCTCCGGTACGGCTTCTGGCTCTGGCTCCGTTTCGCCTTCGGGTGGCTCATCTGCGACGAGCGCTCCTGTCGTGAATATGGTTCCACTTATTCCGTCTTTTGCTGTTCCTGGCAATGCCTTGAATACGGGCTCGAATGGCGTTTCTCATTCTAACCAGAATGCTTCTGGCGGTTCGAATGCATCGACCGAAGCAGGCGGAAGCGATGGTGCGTCCATCGATACGGGCAACAATGCATCGAGCGACGCATCTCAGAATGGCGCCTTGGGAGGAGAGGGGAAGGCGCCGAGTGACGGCTCTTCCGATGCTTCTCATGAGAATAATGCCGGCGTTGCTCAGGACGAACAGAAGGGCGACGGCGATTCCCTGAGCCTCGCTAAGGCATTGGGCAATGAGTCCGACGTTGGAGCAGCTTCGAAGGCGGCGTCCGACGCTTCTCAAGGCGGCCAAACAGCTGCCAACCAGGCAGAGCAGGGCGATAGAATCTCTCAAACCAACGACAGCATGAAAGGCCTTATTATCGCGATGGCCGCGATTGCCGTTGCGGCACTTTCGGTCATCGGTGTTGTTGTTTTCCGAATGACCCATCGCAGGGACGATCGTTAGTGGCAGTTCCTCACCAATCAAGCAAAAAAGCCGGGCTCGTGACATGACGAGCTCGGCTTTTTGCTTTCGAAAACCTGTTAAACGCTACGAGCATTTAACACGAACAGGTTCCTGGCAAGTTGTCGATAGCGTTCTGTTGGGATTCGTCAGACGATGATGTGATGATTGTGCAACGCTTTGGCGCCTGCCTTGAAGTGTATTGGGATTGCGATGAAGGCAGGGCGGTGCGAGCATGCTATGACATTTTGCGGAAGTCGCGCATGAGCTCCTGACGGTTTGCCTGCGCTGTTTTCTTCAGGATGTTGTGCACATGCACTTTAACGGTCGACGCGGCAAGGCTGAGCTCTCCCGCGATGTTTTGGTTGTCTTTGCCTTCGAGCACCATGCGAAGCACTTCGGTTTCGCGCGCGGAAAGGCCATAGTGTTGTGCATAGCCTGCAAGACCGGCGTTAATGAATGCTCCCACGCGGCCCTCAGCTTCGGCGGGGGGCTTCACGAAATGAATCGAAAGCAGCTTATAGCAGGAAGCGCCAATAAATGCCGCCATCCATAGCATAAGGGCGTTTTCCGCGAAGTTGCGTTCGGGAAAAAACGGTACTGCGCCCGATTCGACCAACACGGGGTCGATATAGAACAGGAAGAGGACGTTTTCGATAAGCACGGCGGCTCCCAGCACGAGCACGCCAGCATACCCAATGCGATGGCGCCACATGCGTTCGCGCAGCGCGTCGCTTCGTCCCATATATCGAATCGCGATGTAGACCATTATCCAAAGCAGATAGAGCGTGCGCATGCCGTAAAACACGAAGAGGTGCGTGTTACCTGATGGCATAAATGCGTAGACGGCCAAGCTCGCGATGACGAACACGACGGCAGGCGCGATTTGCAGTGCGCGGCGTTGCTCGTCGAGCGCGTCGCATACCATGAGCCAGAAAGCCGTGAACAGTCCACAGCCCGTAATGATTGAGGTGACTTGCGATCCAATGAAATACACCGATTCGGGCATGGTGCCTGTGGAGTTTACCGTGAAGTCGTCCAAGAAGACGAGCGCCACATCGAAGAAGTAAAACAGAAAGCCAATGCAAGCGAAGCCAAGATACTTGCGATGCGTGACCAAAAATGTTGACAAGCACATCGCCGATGTCATGATGCTCACCAACAAAATGATAAGCGTGTAATAGAACAGAGCGACCAAACCCATGGTTGCCCCCTTTTCACGGTACGAGTTTCCCCTACAACCATTGTAGACCTCTCTGGCTGGATGCGAGTCGAGGATTATGTGAGGTGTATTTACTGACCTGGGTAAACGGCATGCTACACCCAAGATATACCCCCTCTGCACCAGAGTTATACGTAGCCAAATCGTTACTTTCCTCGATACACTCGCGCCAGAGAGAGGGGCGTTGGGCGCCATACGGGTGCGAGCCCCACGTCATAAGGAGGAAGTATGGCAGAAGAGGCAGTGGCCACGCCGGTGGGAAACGGCGCGGCTGACGGAAAGCCGAAGAAGAAGCATAAGCTCAGCTTCCCTACGGCATTTACAATCCTGTTCGTAATCACCATTCTCGCAGTTATCGCAACGTGGTTTATTCCCGCGGGCGCCTATTCCAAGGTCGCCTACGTCGCCGACTCGGGCGTGTTCCAGATCACCGAGCCCGATGGAAACGTTCGTACTATTGAAGGCACGGCTGAGGCATTCCATTCCGACCCCGAACTCGCCGGCATGGAGATCGATGTCAATCAGTTCCTGAACGGCGCTATCACCAAGGCAATTTCTGTTCCCGGTACCTACACCGAGCTCGAGTCTCAGCCCATGGGTGTTGCCGACGTCTTCACCTCGATGGTCAATGGCACTATCAACGGCGTTGACATTATGGTCTTCATTTTGGTTCTTGGTGGCTTGATCGGCGTTGTGAACGCATCCGGCGCATTCGAGAGTGGCTTGGTCGCGCTCACGAAGAAGACGAAGGGTCGCGAGTTCGCGCTCGTATTCCTCGTGGCCGCGCTCATGGTTTTGGGCGGCACCACCTGCGGTCTCGAAGAAGAGGCTGTTGCGTTCTATCCGATTCTGGTGCCTATCTTCTTGGCATTGGGCTATGACTCCATCGTCTGCGTTGGCGCTATCTTCCTCGCAGGCTCCATGGGCACCACGTTCTCGACGATCAACCCGTTCTCGGTCGTTATCGCTTCGAATGCTGCCGGCGTTATCTGGACCGAAGGCATCATGTGGCGTGTTATCGGCTGCGTCGTTGGCGGCATCGTCGTTATCTCCTACCTGTATTGGTACTGCAAGAAGGTCAAGGCGAACCCTGAGTTCAGCTACACCTATGAAGACCGCGAGAAGTTCGCCAAGCTCTACGCTACGCATGACCCCGATTCTGACAACATTCCTGCGTTCGACTGGAAGCGCAAGGTCATTCTGGTGCTCTTCGTCATGGCATTCGTCATCATGGTTTGGGGCGTTGTGAGCCAGGGCTGGTGGTTCCCGCAGATGGCCGCTTCGTTCCTCACTGTCGCCATCATCTGCATGTTCCTGTGCGGCCTTGACGAGAAGACCGTTACCGAGGCATTCATTAATGGCGCTTCGAGCCTGGTTGGCGTTTCGCTCATCATCGGTCTCGCACGTGGCGTTAACCTGATTATGGAGAACGGCCTGATTTCTGACACGCTTCTGTACTGGGCTTCCAATGCAGTTGCCGGTATGTCTGGCCCGCTGTTCATCCTCATGATGATGGTCATGTTCTTCCTGCTCGGCTTCATCGTTCCCTCTTCTTCGGGCCTGGCCGTGCTCGCAATGCCGATTCTGGCGCCGCTCGCCGACACCGTTGGCATCGACCGTTCCATCGTTGTTTCCGCTTACAACTGGGGCCAGTACGCAATGCTCTACCTCGCACCTACGGGCCTGGTCATGGCAACTCTGACCATGCTCGATATGAAGTACTCCCATTGGGTGAAGTTCGTTCTCCCGATGGTTGGATTCCTGTTCGTGTTCGGTGGCGCCCTGCTCGTTATCCAGGTTATGGTTGGCGCCTAACCACGGTATATCCTTATCGCCCGCGGCAGCTCAACCACGCGCGGCGAGTCGCCATACGTCCCCGCCACGGGACGATTGAAGCCGCCCTTTCCCCTGGGCGGCTTCTTTCTTTTCGGAAGGGGATCGCGGCCGTGTTCTCGGGCATTCGTCTTGGGTTCACGGCCGCTTTGTTTTTTGCGATTATTCGACGATCGTCATTTCGGGATTGTCCTTCGTGACGATTCCCTTTGCCGCCACTTCCGCGCCCAGGAAACGGCGCATCAAATCGGCGAACTCGTCGAGCGCGGCATGCAATTCGGGCAGGCGCGCGCCATCGACGCATTCAATAACGAGAATTGCGTTGCGGGAATCGTCGGTGAGCTCGGTGCGCTGACCATCGCGCCAATTGAAGCATCGGCATACGGCTCCTTCTTCGTCGTAGTAACAAAGCTCGCCTGGCAGGGTGGGGGCGTTTTCCTCTTCGCCAATGGGAAGGAACGACTTGCCCCCCTCTTCATCGATTCCCAAGTGGAAGTCGCCTACAAAAGCGTCGATGTTTTCTCCGCCAACGGGCAGGGCGTACTTCAGCGAAATGGCATTGTAAATGTCGACCGATGGGGTGATTGAGCCCACTGGATTGCCCTTCAACACGCGTTTGAGCAGGTTTTCGATGGAACAGCGTGCCCCTTTCTTGGTTTTGAAGAGCTGGTATGCCCGACGCCATACGGCCACGACCTCGTTTTCGGAAATAGTGTTGCTCGTAAGGTGTTGGTTCGCCGTTGCATTCGCCTCATTGAGGATGCTCGCAATGGCTGCCTTGTCTTCGCTGGATACTTCGTCGGCGGTTTTCATGGCACGCACGACCATAATCCCGATTGAAGCTTCCGGCAGAATTTCCCAAAATGAGGGTTCTGCAATAAATTTCTGCATGGCTCGTCCTTTCTGTATCCGTATCGCGCTACGGAATTCGATGCGGCTTTCCTAGGCTGCTGTTCCTTTGAAAACAAAAGCACTCGGGCCAATCGCGGCTTCAAAGGCCTAACGTCGCGATTGATCCGAGTGCTCGGTTTCCCACCCGGCGGCGGGATGTTTTCCAATTTGTGGCGCACTGTATCAAAAATGGGATAGCTTCGCAAGATTCATTGCCATTGGTGAGTACAATATCCAAGCGTGATCGGGCCTGCTGTTTGTTCGCGTTCGTTCTGTGTCGAAGCCTGTCCGTGTTTCGTTTTTTTGCGTGCGCTGGCTTGGGCGAGATGGGCAGCAGAGGGCACGCCCCGCTTTCCAGAGCAACTTTGCTCGATTGCGCTGCTCGCCATGGTTGAAAGGAGTTCCGTTATGAAAAACTATCCAATGCAATATGCCGACCGTGAGATATCCGTCGAAGACGCGCTCGAGGTTCTCGACGAAGGGGAGTTCATCACCGTGGCGACTGTTGACGACGATGGCATGCCGTATTGCGTGCCGTTGTCGTATGTGGTTGAGCGTGGTTGGGGCTCTGTTGAAGGTGCAGGCGAGGGCGAGGAGCCTGTGTGCCGCATCTATATTCATACGACGAAGAATGACGGGCATAAGATGGCCGACTGGCGTCGCGACGCTCGCGTGTGGGGCAGCGTGGCGTGTGAGGTCGAGCCGTGCTACGAAGAGACGTTCTTTACCACGCGCTTTGCGAGCGCGATGGTTGCGGGTCGCATTCGTCACGTCGAGAGCTCACTTGCGGTGCGCAAGATGCTCGTAGCGTTGTGCATGAAATACATGCCTTCCGAAAAGCACGAGATTGGTGGCGCGATTGAACGTGAATTCGATATCACCGATGTTTGGTGCATCGATGTGGAGCGCATCACGGGCAAGGCTGGTCGACGCAAGCCGAAAGCGTAGGGCTTTGGGTGAACGCTGCTTCGGAATGCAGCGTGAATGGATCGAATTGGTGTGTGGACTCGGGGCAACATGGCGCTTCTAAGCTAGAGTGCGATTTTTGAGCGACATAAGGCTTGTGGGCATGGGTGCCCTTTAGAGGCAAGAGCGCGGTTTTCGACTGCGATCCTGTGGCTTCGAAAGTCGCTCGAAACCTGCTAAACGCTACGAGCATTTAACAGGTTTTCTGTGCGGACTGTGGCTCTTGCGCTTGCTGGGTTGCTATGATAAAACTAGGCTATAGAAAACGACCATTTGTTCGTAAATATACGGAAGGGGTAGGGCTGCATGGCTTTCGTCCATCTGCATAACCATACCGAATATTCCATGCTCGACGGTGCCACCAAAATCAAAGACATGGTGCGCCGCGCGGCGGATCTTGACATGCCCGCCGTGGCTATTACCGATCATGGCGTCATGTGCGGCGTGCCCGAGCTGTGCGATGCGTGCGAGGCGGTGGAAAAAGAAACCGGCAAGAAGGTCAAGCCCATCTACGGATGCGAAATATACTTTACCGAAGATCCCGAAATCGGCTCGAAGGTGAAGTCGCGTTTGTATCATATGGTGCTGCTCGCGAAAAACAACGTGGGCTATCACAACTTGCTGCACCTTGTGAGCGAATCGCATTGCGACAACTTTTATTACAAGCCACGTACCACGTTCGACATGCTGAAGAAATACGCCGAGGGCTGCATTGCTTCAAGCGCGTGTATCGCGGGCATTATTCCGCGCTGCATTGATGCGCGCGATTTTAAAGGTGCCGAGCAGTGGGCTCGCAAGCTCGCTTCGCTATACGAGCCGGGTGATTTCTACATCGAGCTGCAAGACCAGGGCATTACCACTAACGGCGGTATGAGCCAGCGCGAGATGAATGGGCATTTGACCGACATTGCGAATAAGCTCGGCTTGAAGACCATCGCGACGAACGACTTCCATTACCTTCGCCGCGAAGACGCTCGCGCTCAAGATCTGATGCTGTGCATTGGCACAGGCTCGCTCATGGACGATGAGAACCGTATGCGCTTCGCGAACGACCAGTTCTATATGAAGACCGAAGAGGAAATGCGCGAAGCGTTGCGAGATTTCCCCGAGGCGTGCGATACCACGGTGGAGGTTGCTGAGAAATGCAATGTTGTGCTTGAGCGCGATTCCATTCTGCCGCGCTTTCCCCTGCCTCCGGGATACACCGAAGAAACGCTGTTCCGCAAGGAATGCGAAGATGGCCTGAAGCGCCGCTATGGCGAACCCATTCCGAAAGACGCATGGGACCGCTATATGTACGAGGCGGGCGTTATTATTCAGCAGGGCTTCCCTGCATACTTCCTCATTGTCCAGGAATACATTCGCTGGGCGCGAGAGAACGGCATTGCCGTAGGCCCGGGCCGTGGCTCGGCTGCAGGCGCTATTTGCACGTATGCCATGGGCATTACCGACCTTGATCCTTTGCCGAACGGCTTGCTGTTCGAGCGCTTCCTGTCGCCCGAACGCGTTGAGATGCCTGATATCGACGTCGACTTCGAGGACGAGCGACGCCAGGAAGTCATTGAGCATATCAAGGATTTCTATGGCGAGGACCACGTGTCGGGCGTTATCACGTTCGGCAAGCTGCAGGCGAAGAACGCCATTCGCGACGCGGCTCGCGTGCTTGGCCAGCCTTATAGCGTGGGCGACCGATTGTGCAAAATGGTCGGCGACGAATTGGGCATCACGATCGACAAGGCGCTCGATGCGAATCCCGATTTCAAGAAGGCTTACGACGAGGAGCCCGAAACCAAAGAAGTCGTCGACGCTGCACGCTCGATTGAGGGCAATGTGCGCGGCGAGGGCGTGCACGCATGCGCGACTATTATTTGCCGCGACCCCATGGCCGACCATGTTCCCATGAAGCGCGATACCAAAGGTGGCGGCATTATTACGCAATATGACGGTCACTATACGCCTGACCTGGGTTTGTTGAAGATGGACTTCTTGGGCCTGCGTACGTTGGGCGTGCTTTCGCGCGCGTGCCGCAACGTGAAAGAGCGTTATGGCATCGAGCTTATTCCCGAGCAGATTCCTACCGAAGACCCGAAGGCTTTCGAGCTTATGCGATCGGGCAATATGGACGGCTTGTTCCAGGTTGAGGGCGCGTTGTATGTGAGCTTGTTTGGCAGGCTCCCACCGCACCGTTTCTCGGACATCGTCGCATCGATTGCGTTGAACCGCCCGGGCCCGCTCGAGTCTGGCATGGTTGACGACTACATCAAGGTCGCGAGCGGCAAAACCGCCGTGCATTATTACGACGAGCGCCTGCGCCCGGTTTTGGAAGAAACTTACGGCACCATGGTCTACCAAGAGCAGATCATGCAGGTGTCTATGGTCATGAGCGGCTTCTCGGCAGGCAAGGCCGACAAGTTGCGTAAGGCTATGGGCAAGAAAAAGCTCGATGTCATGATGAAGCTGAAGGACGACTGGTGCAATGGCGCTGTCGAAAACGGCTATTCGCTCGAGATCGCCAACCAAATTTGGTCTGATGCCGAGAAGTTCGCGAAGTACGCGTTCAACAAATCGCACTCTGCCGCATATGCGATTCTCGTTATGCGCACGGCGTATTTGAAGTCGCACTACCCGAACGAATATATGGCCGCAGTGTTGTCGAGCTACATGGGCAACGCCGATAAGCTTATTAAATACATCGCGAGCTGCACGCATTCGGGCATTCCCGTTTTGCCGCCCGACGTGAACTCTTCGAACCTGGAATTCACGCCGCTTGACGAGGGCATTCGCTTCGGCTTGGCCGGCGTGCGCGGCGTTGGTGGCGCGGTTGCCGAAGCTATTATCGCCGAGCGTGAGGCAAATGGTCCGTTTACGAGCTTGCACGACTTCGTGAACCGACTCGATACGAAGTGCTACAACCGCAAAACGCTGGAAGCGCTCATTAAGTCGGGCGCGTTCGATTCGACCGGATACACGCGCAAGCAGCTCATGTATTTCATTGAGCAAACGCCGCTTCTGGAAAGCGCGTCGAAGCGTCAGAAAGACCGCGATGCGGGACAGGTGAGCATGTTCGACATGTTCGCGGCCGATGACGATTCGGGCTTCGCTGAAGACATTCCCGCACCCGATGGTGTTGAGTGGGATAAGCGCACGCTTTTGTCGTACGAGAAAGAGATTCTGAAGATCTACGTCTCGGACCACCCGCTGCGGCAATACGAGGCAGCCTTGCGTCGCATCACGAAGTTCCGCCTGGGCGATTTGGCTGAGCATAACGGCGATATTCCGTCGGCGACGTTCGCGGGCCTTATTACGAGCGTGCAGGTCAAGCTCACTAAAAAGGGCAAGAAAATGGCGAACTTCGTGTTGGAGGATACGTCGGGCCATTGCGAAGGCGTGTGCTTCAAGTACGACGATTTCGCCGATGCTCTCGAACAGGACGCCATCGTGAAAGTGCGCGGCAAGTTTGAGCACTCTGACCGCGGCGACCAGATTATGGCATTCGAGGTGGAGCGCTTGGCGTTCGACGCGTCGCAAATGGGGCCAAGCCAGCTCGAGATTCGTCTTTGGGCGAGCGAGATGAACGCATTGCGTTCCCAGCAGCTGCAACAGATTTTGCGTAGTCATCCGGGTGACGATGCGGTGGTATTGTTCATTCGCCAAGCAGATGGGCGTAAATTCCGTGCTGAGCTGCCTATCAAGGTCGACTTGACGAAGAATATCATTTATTCCGAGTTACTTGATTTGTTTGGGCGCAAGGTATGGGGATCGAGCGCTGCATAGGCCATACGAAAAAGAGGAAGGCATCGCCTTCCTCTTTTTTTCGTCCCGAAGCCGCCGAGGGCGGCATGGCGGAGCAAGGACCACGGCTTGCTACCGCTCGCTTCGCTCGCTTTGCGCTCGCCTGGCCTCTTTTAGCTTTAGACAAAGATAAAGATTGAACTCGGACGG
>OLSN01003487.1_pt1 | contig 10072 bp, 8 predicted proteins | sample 1672411 | NCBI WGS metagenome assembly OLSN01 (sample SAMEA3136683, study PRJEB25190) | human gut metagenome | biome: human gut; feature: human-associated habitat; material: faeces | place: Austria | collected 2013
TGCCATTCTACTCTAATATTCCCGATAATGAGCAAGATTTCTATATTGGCAAATTTGTCCATGAGTTGGAAAGTGGCAATATCAATGCTTTTCTAACCCGCCTTCAAGCCTTCTTTGCCGATATACCTTACGAACTGAATGACCAGACAGAGCGGCATTACCAGACTGTTTTCTATCTGATATTCAAACTCATGGGACAGTTCACACAAGCAGAAGTACGCAGTGCAAAAGGACGGGCTGATGCAGTTGTCAAAACACCGAAGTATATTTATGTATTCGAATTCAAACTAAATGGCACAGCCGAGCAAGCATTACAGCAAATCGAAGATAAAGGATATCTTATCCCTTATCAGGCAGATGAACGGGAAGTCAAAAAGGTTGGAATAGAATTCAGTACTGACACACGAAATGTCAGTCGATGGCTACCCGAGGAATAAGAGAGTATAATTACTTCTTCCTCATATTTATCTACAAATGATTCATATTAAACCTCCCAACACTTCCACCCTTTGTTGGCACAGATATACACAATGTACGAACGAACATGGTAATTGGGGAATTTTCTTTTTGTATCTGCGGCATAACCTTTCACTTGCTCTACGTGTTCTACCAGCGGTTCGGTGAGCGCAAGCATACGGTCGGCATCTTTGGAACGATAGTATTTAAATTCCACCACGCGATCGTCCGTGTAATAATCCGTGCCGGGGATGCCGATCATTTCAAAATCCGAACGACCGACGGAGTTATTTTGTTCGATGGCAAAAGTGTAACAATGGCTCAAATAGCGGGAGACAAGCTCGTAGAAAGAACAACGGATAAAGTTCTCGTTGATCTTATCGAAAACCTGTGCGGGGAATTGTCCCAGATATTGCTCGAAATAGTTCTGCACAAGGGGTTCAAAACTACGATTGGAATCATAAAGTTCATAAACCGGGACGTAACGACTGGCGTTACCTTCGATCTTGTTCAGTTGGTTGTAATAATCCATGTAGATGCTGCGCATGGTCATGTTGGGGAGCACCATGCGGTATGCACTCTTCAGGGTAGTCATACCTAAGTAGAACAGGCTGACGGGATAGAATTCTTTCTCAAAAAATTTCTTCTTGTTGAATTTGCCGGACAGATCTCTGACGTTGTATGACAATTCACCGCCTATCACCAGGGCATCGAGCATCTCTTTGGCGTTGTTCTGCGAAAGAGTCAGGCGGCGAATCCAGTTGATGTCCGTACGCAGGTTCTCATCGATCAGTTCGGAGGGAATACTTCCGGCATTAGCGGCAAATTTCTTAAAAAAATAAGTTAAGATAGTGGAGTTAAAAAGACGTTCACCGACAGGGCTAAAACGATAACCGTCGTAGTTGTTCACAATAAGCTGCCAGATTTCCTCGAAGCGTTCTTCGCTTGCACCGGGAGCATATTTATCAAGTACATAGCGCAAGTATGTTTTCGTTTCTTCATAGGTGAAGCCGAGCATATTCAAAAAAACGGGTTTGAATGTGAGGATTTCCGCAATGTTGTACCCGCTGGTCAGGTCGTCCATGATGACAGGCAATACGCCTGTGCAGAAACAAGTGCGAATCGTGCCTTCGCCGATACCCGCTTTGATAACTTTAAAAAAGGTGAGAAGAAAACTATCACTAGTGGTTACTTCCTCATAAAGTGAGTCATTATAGGAAGTAAGCAGTTGATTGGTGAAGTTATCGTATTCGTCAATCAATATATATGCTTTAGGCAATCCATGTGAGCTGATATAACCCAAAAGTTCCTCCAACATCTGCACAGCATTTCCTCGAGTTGTAAACTGAAAATCACCAAACAGGTCTCGGTTATGTTCTACCGTAACTTCCACGGGTCCACAATTCAGGTCATTGAAGTTCTGTACCACCCCTTCCATATCATCCGCCATCACCATAGCCGAGAAGTCATAACGAATCACCAAATATTGATTATGTTCTTCCGTAGGATGTTCGCCAATCCAGGTGCCGCCAAAAAGTTCTTCAAAACGATTCGCTTTCGTACGGTCGTAGTAGTGGGCCAACATGGAGATGAGCAGACTTTTCCCGAAACGACGGGGACGGAGAAAGATGGGAGCATTATAGTCTTCAAGCCCCGGAATGTAATTTGTCTTATCAACATAATAAAAGCCACGTTCACGCATTTCTGCGAAGTCGGCCACTGCGTATGGAATCGTTATTCTTGCCATAATCGTTGATCTTTTCTTTCGGTAAAGACAAAAGTACTAATAAATTAGTACCATAAAAAAGATAATGCGAAAAAGATAAATAAATACCAAGCTCAATTATGGCTATATACATAAGTCTTTGATGAAAAAGAGGGCAAAACAGAGAAAAAGATCAAAGTTATGCATTTAGCATGTATAGCCCTATACACGAAGGCTGCACAACTCTATACATGATGCGTGTATAGAGCTATGCAGCCTCTCTGCATAAACCTGGCGGGACATTGCTCCGCCAGGCCAAGAGAACATTTATGCCGCAGGATCGGGCGCCTCTCCTCCGCCGCCTTCGCTACCACCGGAACCGGAGCCGCCTCCTGCATCGGGTTTCGTGCCGACGTAGAAAGTAGCGATAGCGGTTCGGGGTGTCTTCAGGAGCGTGCTTCCTGCATACTGTGTAGTGACGGTGAGGGTATATTCGCCATCGGCCAGACCGGCAGGAACAATGAATGTGAGTTGTGACGGGTTGTTGACGGCCAACATATTGAGGTCGACAGGTGTGGTTTGTTCTTTGCTGTCGGTGATAGTGATGCCGACGGAAGAATCCGTACCTGCAATTTTCAACATACGGCCATTGACCGTGAACGGACGGCCTGCAGTGGCGGTGGCAGGTGAGAATCCGGCAACGTACATCACGCTTTGGCGTTCGCCCAAAATACTGATAGAGGTTTGGGCGATAGTTTCACGCAGTTCTTTGTCTTGGGTGAAGGAGACGTAGACGGAATTCTTCTCGGGATTCCATTTTCCGCCATCGATAACACCGCGGAGTTGCGCTACGGCGTGGTAAAGACCGGTGTTGACACTATATCCGCTAAGGATGAGATCGCTCACAACACGGTTGTAGAGCTTCACGACGTGCTCGATGGTTTCGGGACGGAGCCCGGTGTCTTCCTTGTGCATCTCATCGAGTATATCCTGCAACGAAAGATTACCGGACGATTCGAGCTGACCGATCTTATCGTCTTTGTTGTCGACGGTTACAGTGTTGTCGACTAACCAGATTTTCAATACATTCTTCATAATTTTTCTTATTAATTAGTTATCATTCAAATAAATACAATTACTGCTATTAGCAGTCTTTACGATACTGATAATACCCACTCGCTTTGTGTGATATATGTAAATTAGTAAACCAACTATACGAACCATCTCCCACAATCTCGGGTTCTTACAAACAGCTATTACATCAATAGAGAGCACTTTTCAATTTACCAATCTTTTCGGAAAGCAAAATAATATGACGCTGCCAACGCCTCCGTTACCTCTACGTTATATCGAGGATATTCTCCATTGTTAGTATCATGAAAACAGCTTAAAAGCCCCATAATTCTCATAACATTTGCAACTTCCTGTATATAGTCTCTATAAGGAATATTCTCTGCAACAGCTACTTTTCCAAGTCCCTCATTCAGGGCGATTGCACGGGATTCGTCCTGCAGATTCTCAAAGAATAAACCTTCTTCATTTGTCATTATCGGCTTTATATAAAAAGAAATGCCCCCATATCGTTCTTTCGTTATCCCCGCTATAGGTTTGCGTTCCGACCCGCTTGCCCAAGGGTTAACCGCAGTATCCCACACAACATTCCACGCCAAATCAATGTAATCGCCTACTACAATGCCACCCTGTTCTTTGTCCATCATTGCCGTAGTTCCTCCATCATCTGCAAGAGTCAACATGATGTCCGGCATCGCTTCACGCAGTGCCTTAACTAATTTTGGATAAGAAGTTTCATCTAACTCCGGTGCTCCAGTCTTGTCATATCCGGCACCTTCATCACGCAAATGGACGCCATCCAGTTGATACATTTTCACAGCCACTTGGACTTGTGCTACAAAATCAGCAATTTGCACATCTGTTAAATTGGCAAAACCTATGCCTGTTCCTCCACCTTCGATGGAAAGGCAGACTTTTATACCACTCCGCTTCAATGGTTGAATATATTGAGCATAGTTTTTCAACACATGTTCTATATCAGGTGTAAATTTCAAAATTGCTCTACGGGAAGACTCGTCGTATTTCAACAAAGCTTTTCGTAAATTCACTATATCAAATACCGGGACGTTTTCGTAAATAGTTTTTCTATCCCGACGGGATTTCATATACTGCAATTTAGAAGTATATTGGTCAGCAATCAAAGGATTCATCATTTCAGTATCAATATACGCCACCACTGTATACGGTTTATTCGACCTGTCCTGACGTTCCATTTCCACTTGGCAGATATAATAGAAAAGCTTGTACTGATTACCATCTTCATCCGTCGCCAACAATGGCAATAAATAATAAGAACCAATAAGCTCCATATTTGACACAGTAAAACTTATCCGTGTCGATTTTCGTTCACCTGCCGCTACCGTCACCTTTCCTCCATTAGTTATCGTAAATTTATTCTCCCAATCTTCCACAAAATTTGCACCCACTTTATAAAATTGCTCTGTAATCGATGGTATATCCTGGAGAACTAATGAAGTATTTATACCAATTGTGAATATCCCGCTCTGCCGGCTCCACCAATTCTACATATAGTTCATCACTTCCCTGTTCTACAAAATCAAGAAAAATAAATTTATTTCCCGATTCTGAAGCACTTTGCAGGAAAGCAGCTTCCCCAACTTCCTCCGGTGATACTGTAGACTTGTCATGTGCTACGTTCGGAGCCACCAACGCCGCATCTTCTTCGCAAGCTCCCATCACCAGTGCCAATAACACGCACAAAGAGATATTTCGTATTATTCGTTTCATAATCATATACATTTTAATAGTTATCTGTAATCTCCTATTCCTGATTTATTTTCGGCACCTCAATGCCACTTGGCCATAGTTCAGCATCCGTTTTACTATAAACTTCAACATGGTCGCTTGCTTTCCAATAAGGGACTACTTTCGCATTGTTCCCATGTCCAGTACGGTCTTTGACTTCCATCCCTGTTCCCTCATCAAACTTCCAATAGGCACACAAAGCTGGTTCTTCAGTAGGGTCGGGAATATCATACATATTCTCCCAAATCTGTTCTTGAGTACGAGCTACATTCCAAATGCGAGCTTCACATATTTCACCATCAAACTGGCGGCTTATATCGTGCGACTCTCCATAAGAACGCCCAAAATAGAAGTTAAAATCACCCCCATTCCCAAATTCATCATCAGGTAACTTATCTCCCAAACTGATGCTAGTCAAGTCACTTTTGCCATGACTGGTACTTATGCTTTGTAATTGTCCGTTTACATAGAAAGCAATAGTAGCAGTAGCTATGTCCCATGTCAATGCCACATGATACCACTCACCTGCCAATAGTAATTTTTGGTTACTGATTTCTGGAAATTTGCCGAATGTTGTTTGCGTCTGCAACTGTTGATTCGGAAAGTTTGCATCACCGATACGCATCAAGAAATATTGTTCTATGCCCATGATAGAGGATATTTCTTGCTGGAAATTGTTGACTCGTATAATAGCCTCCATTGTCACTGCCGTCAAATTATTCACCACATCCGCTGTCGGACTTCCTTTATCAAATCCCGGAACAGTGACATAGACATTTTTCAAATTCATAGCTGTTGTTATAGCACTGGAACGACGTACCAAATAATACATCGTGCGTGAACCATCCATAATACCTACTCCTTCAGCTCCTCCAATGGAAAGCGGGCAGAGGTAAGTAACGTCAATCTCCAACTCATCGAGTTTGGAGAATTTAATGCCTACTTCTTCAGAAGTGGTCTTTCCGGCAGGAATTACCACTTCTGTTTTCAATAGCTGATAATATGTTTCAGGCAGCACTTCATAATGCGTGTCGTTCTTTGCATTATATTCACTAGTCAACGAAGCGTCTACCTTCAAGCTGACCTTCACATCATCCCCCGAAGGATAAGACAACTTCACTGTAAAAAGTTTCGTCTGGCTTGTCACCTTCCGATTAAAAGTGAAAGTTTCTGTATTCTTACTATATTCAGATACGCCGAATTGTCAAACGGTGACTTTTCGCTGTAATCCGTATTATCACAGGCAACCGGCAGAAATAACAAAACTGCGGCTGCAAAGCACTGATAAAGTTTATGTATTCTCATAGCTTACATCGTTTAGTGAGCCGAAGCAGGATTCAGGAATTGAATACCTCCACGGGTCTGTTTATAAATAATATCAGTATCGTAGTAATCGGCAGAGATATTGTAAATAGCAATACCTCCCAATGGTGTTTCCATATTGAGAGCACCGTAAGCAGCTCCGGCGATGGCATTGCGCGTCACTCCGTTATAGTCGGTCAATGTACCGTCAGGAGTGACAGCCAACAGCAGGCGATCCGGAGCGGCCTTGCCATATCCGGTGGCATAGAATACAGAGGTTTCTATATCATATTCATCGGATGCACCGGAAATATCGAGTACGAAATAGTTGAAAAGGCTGCGCTGCGCTTCCGGCAACAAGGAAGGAGTACCCTCAAAAACTAACAGACACGGGGTCTGTCCCAAAGCATCCAGCAGCGACTTTAACACCGAGACGTCTACCGCAGAGCCTTCCGAACCGAGGGCAAGCCCGTCAAATGTCCCTGTACGCACTGCCTCAACAGCAGAAGTAATAGAGGTATTCAGTTTATCTTTAGCCGTGCAATCTATATAGTAAAGCACTTTCGTACCATAATCCTCACGTACCAACTTCATATCCTCCCGGTCATATTCGGACAGACGGTCGGCATTACGCATCGTCACTATATCGATACTGTCCGGCAACGCACGGAGAAAGTCCTTCTCACCGGTAGATACTTCCGGAGCATTATCCAACCGGGCATAAACAACAGCATGTTTCGTTGCTTTATATGCACGAAGATTCTGTGTGTACGCTGCATACTCCTGCGGATTCTGTGCCTTAAACCCATTCACCTGACTATCGTGTATTTCCATTTCCGTCCAGTCGTCGCAACTGATGGTGGCAACCGACAGGAAAGTAGTCAGTAGGCATAACTTAAAGATTGATTTATATTTCATAATCTCATTGATTTAAAGGTTCGTTCTAGTTTGAGGATTGACTATTCTCAATGGAATGGTCTTTCTTATCCCACCAAAGTTTAGTTCCTGCGGCATCGGGACCATTCAGCATTTCTACAGCTTGATCGATGTATTTCGGATTCCCTGTATATTCATCGGCCGGGAAAGGCAGACGACGGGGACCGATTGTTACATTCACACTATTATTGGGGTCTTTATTCTCCACGGCAGGCAACAACTTCGGGTAGCCCGTACGACGATGTTCCGCCCATGCTTCCAGCCCCAGCGGGAATATTGCAATCCATTTTTGAGTAATGATACGCTCCAGGTTCCGCTCGAAATACTCCGCTCCTGGTTCCCAGGCAATCGTAATGGTACTTACCGCCGGATGGCTATACTTAATATCAGCCCCGTCCATCGGGTTCACATAGTCTATAGGCTTTTTCTCCGCATCCTTCACATATTGGTCCGCTCCGGTGGCTCCGCCACGCTCTTCGAATGAAAGGGCAATAGCCTTTTCATACAATGCCTGCGCATCGCCTCCCATATTCCAACCACGCAACGCGCCCTCGGCACGAAGGAAAGTCACCTCCGCCGCATTCATCCAGAGATAAGGGTCGGTGCTGGAAATCACCTGCTTTGAGTAAAGATTAATCATGTCGTCTTTCTTCTGGGTAAATATGCCGATACGTACACCGTAATAATCGTATACATCGACTTTCTCGCCATCCTGATCGACTGTCTGCACACCTTTGACAAACATCTTATCCAAACGCGGATCTTCATAACCTTTCATAATAGAAACTAAATCGGCACTAATACGGTAGTCATTCCAGTTATTAAACAGTAACTCCGAACGGTTCTCCGCCACATGAAGCATGGCGTTGTCCTCATTCGATTCAATCACTCCCGCTTCCACAGCCTTCTGCGCAATACGTTGCGCCTCGGTAGGATTGACATAGCTCATACGCATGGCAATGCGAAGTTGCATGGAATGTACAAACTTACGCCATTTGGAAATATTTCCGTAATACAAGTCTTCCAGTTTGCGGAAAGCCTCGGACGACAGGTCTTTGTTTTCCTCCAACACTTTATCCGCTTCTTCCAGTTCTTTCAGCATCTGTGTATATACCTGCTCCTGCGAATCGTAAGCGACAGCCAGGTCTTCACCCGAATTATCATTATCCATCATCTTCGAATAAGGAATCGGACCATAAATGTCCGTCACACGATGCATGATACACACCCGGAGAATTTTACCAAAAGCTAAAGCCACAGGGTCATCCGTCTTGTTCATCATATCGCGGTACTGCGGGTACATATCTTTAATCGGATCGGCAAACGGGGATTTGAGCCATCCCTGTTCGGGATTGAAAGTAGAGAATTTCATCACCCAAGTGTCTACAATTCCTTCCAGATAACCACCGTATGCTCCTCCTGCCATGGCATCCATAAACTGGTAAAGGTGTTCACGTGTAGGAATCACCAATCCCTGCATTCCTTTGAGCGTAGCACCTACAATATGATTCTCACGCTGCATTTCATCTCCGTCCGCTTCGTACATACTCCGGTTGATGTCGCTGTCGAAACAACCGCCCAACGGAAGCAGAAATAATGAAAGGATCATTATCAGAAGAATGTTATATATTCGTTTCATGTCCATCATAGTATTTAGAAGTTAATCTTTATGTTAAATCCTATATTCCGGGTACTCGGCATCATGAAGTAGTCGATTCCCTGATAATAGTTGTTCGTAGTAGCTACTGCTTCAGGATCGAAAGGAGCTTTACAGTAGATCATCCAGAGATTTCTGCCCACAAGGGATACATTGATATCACAAACATTGCCCAGCCAGCGGCGCGGAACGGTGTAACCGATATGTGCCTCCTGCAGACGCAGGTTGGTAGCACTATAAGTATAGTAGGTAGGCAATCCGCTCTGCGATGCTACCACTTCATAGAAGCTTTGCGGATTCACGCGGCTACGGCCGTTTATCCATACTCCTCCGGCATCACGCGCGGCAGCAGATGTTTCAGATACTCCGTAGAGATCAAGATAAGCCTGTGTTGCCGAATAAACGATTCCGCCCAAACGGGCTGTCAACAAGAAACCGGCATTGATACCTTTATAAGAGAAGCTATTATTCCAGGCTAAATTTGCCTTAGGAAGTACGCTTCCCAACTTTATGTCACCGGCATTGTCGATGGCTGTCACATTGCCGCTATCGTCAATCAGGACATTACCGTTAATATCACGCTTTAAATCGGCATGGGTATAAAGATCGCCCAGCGTACCACCTTCCTTCAGGATAAATTTCGCCTTTCCGAATCCGCGACCTTCATCGGTTTTGAGTTCCAGTTTATCGACGTTGTAAGTTTTGCCCGTTTCCGGGTGAACATAATCCTTCACTAGTTCGACGATTTCATTCTTGTTGGCCGAGAAAGTAAAGCTGCTGTCCCAGCCGAAATCTCCCCAACGATGCCCATAAGACAACATAGCCTCGAAACCATAGTTGCGTACATATCCGGTCTGTACATACAATTTGTCATATCCTGACGAAACAGGAAGCCGAGGATCAAATGTCTGATTATAAGTATTGGCGTAATAGAAAGATCCGCTCAATTTGAAATCTTTAAACAGGGTTGCATCCAGACCTACTTCCCATGAGTCAGTACGCTCAGGGTATAGTTTACCAATGGGATAATTCGTCTGCGATTTCCAGTCCTGCTTATTGGCATCATACGAGTAAGTAGGATAGGTAAGAAAACGAGGATAAGGATTACCTACGGAACTGAACGATCCACGTACTTTAAGATAATCCACCCAATCAGGCAGTTTCAATATTTCAGTGAT
>OLSN01003493.1_pt1 | contig 10062 bp, 5 predicted proteins | sample 1672411 | NCBI WGS metagenome assembly OLSN01 (sample SAMEA3136683, study PRJEB25190) | human gut metagenome | biome: human gut; feature: human-associated habitat; material: faeces | place: Austria | collected 2013
GTCGCCGTGCCGCGTGCTTTCTTTGGTACTTTCTTTCGCTTCGAAAGAAAGTACTACCCCCCTCGGGGCGGCAGCCCCACCACCCGCGCCGGAGTCGGCGCGTCAATCCCCACCGGGGCAGGAGTATGCGCCTGCGGGCGCACCAAAGGGCTTTCCTCGGGGCAAACAATCGGCGCGGTTCGCACTGCCGTGCGCTCCGCTTGTTGTTTGCCTGAACTCCGGGTCGCTAACCGCCTTCGGCGGTTGTATCCACTGGATACCCGCTTCCCTTCGTTCCCCTTTGGAAACCTTCGGGCACCAAAGTTGGCAAGAAACCGAAGGGACTGTAACCATCGCTCTCGCGGACAAATATTCGCTTTTTGAAAAGAACAAAGGGGGGCTTTCCTCGAAGCGCCCCTCACTGCCGTGAGCTCCGCTGTCAGCGCTTCAACTGCCACGCAGTGCAGAACCCCTCGCCGACCGGCTGCGCACCAGCCCTCAAACCCCGTTTTTCTCCTTCACCCCGTCCCCGAACCTGTCCAGCGCCAGCGCCGTCGCAAACCCGGCCAGCGCACAGGCCGCGCAGGCGATCCCCTGCGATACGCTGTCATAGTGCAGGGGTACGATCATCAGCGTAGACGCGCACACCACGCCCAGAATCACGTGATAAATCAGTGCATAGTGGGTCCCCAGCAAGTGGTTCACAAACCGGGCGGTCAGAAGCGCCGTCAACAGAATGCCGCACAGCAGCGGCAGAATGCATCCCCACTGGATCTGCACAAGCGAAGGAAAGGCCCCGCCCTTTCCCAGCCAGAAGGCGAAAACATCCTTCACCCACGTGGCGATGGAACCGATGCCCGCTGTCATAGGCTCATACAGCCCCATGAAAATCAGGATGGACGAGGACGAAAGTCCCGGCAAAACCAGACTCAGCCCCCATACCGCCCCGCAGAAGAAATACCATCCGCTGTTTGGCTGAATGGCCGCAGCAGAAGAAAACTTGAACAGGCTCAACAACCCCAGCAGGATCACAAAGCTCAACCCGAACGCCCAGCCGCAACGGGCGTTTCGACCTTTTAACCCCGCCTCCCGCCAGAGAGAAGGGATCGTACCCAGGATCAACCCGAAGAACAGACAGGTCACGATGGCCGAATCTGCCCCGAAGGCCAGCTCCACCACCTTCGACAGCCCTACAAACCCAATGGCGCAGCCGATCAGTACGGGAATAAACAGCCGGTAGTACTGCCGGAACGCCTTGCCCGGATGGGATAGAAGCGCCATCATGGGCTGATAGATGCCGAACAGGACGCACATCACGCCGCCGCTGACGCCGGGCAAGATTGCGCCCACGCCGATCAGCGCGCCATGCAGCACGTGCATCAGCCATTGACCGGCGATCATTTTCGTTGTTTCGCTGGAATGAGCCATTCTTTTTTTCCTCCTTCATTGGCAAACTGCCCGGTCATCATAGCATACCCGCGGCAGTTTTCCCATAAGTCTGTGGAAAAACAGACAGGTTCTTAACCTGTTTCAAAATTTTATGAAGATAACGCCGCTTTTTCTTTGATGACCCGTTTATTTACGGTTTCTTCACAGGTTTGCAGTGAGTTCTTCATGCGGGTCGTGTATGATAGACTGGGAAAGCGTATCGGCGCGCCGCCTTTTTTTGCGGCTGCCGGAATTATGGAAGGAAAGAGTGGAACGCATGGAAAACGCAAAGAAAAAGAGCAGAAAGAAAAAAGTGCTTATTTGGGTTCTGATCGTCCTGCTGGCGCTGGCCGGGGGCGGGTGGTATGCCATGAAGCGGATGAACGACGCGATGCAGACCGCCGCCAGTGCTCAGAATACCTACACCGTGACCCGGGGAAATGTGTCCGTTACCATCACCGGCAGCGGCAAATTGGAAACGCCCGATACGGCGGATGTGACCCTGCCCGTGGGTGTGAAGGTGGATACGCTGTTTGTAAAGGAGGGCGATTCGGTCAAGGCGGGCGACGTGCTGGCCGCGCTGGACGGCGATTCCCTGCAGTACCGGGCGGCGGAACTGAGCTCCGAACTGGCTGCGCTGGATCAGCAGCTGGGCTCCCGCAAAACCCGCAGCCGCATCACTGCCCCGGTGGAAGGCCGCATCAAGTACCAGCCCGCAGCCGCGGGAGACGATGTGATCGAAGCCGTCAACGAGTACGGCTGTCTGGCGATCCTTTCCACCGACGGCAGTATGGAGGTGCGCCTTCAGACCGACGCGGCTCTGTCCCTGAACGACAAGGTCACCGTCCAGTGGGACGGCGGCTCCGCCGAGGGCACGCTGGTCAGTCGGTTGGACGGCGGCTGGCTGGTAACGTTCAGCGACGAAAAGGCTCCCTATCAGGAAACGGCGGAAGTGTATTCGGGCTCCACGCTGCTGGGCAGCGGGGTCATGGAAATTCACGCGCCGCTGGCGATTTTCGGCAACGGCGGCACCATTTCCGAGGTCAGCTACAGCGTCAACACCCGCGTCTATGCGGGCACGACCCTCTTTACGCTGGAAAACGAGCCGGATACCGACAACTACCGCAAGGCACTTTCCGACCGCAACGAAAAGGCCGGGCAGCTGCAGGACATGCTGATGCTCCAGACCAGCCGCAACGTGGTCGCCCCGGCGGACGGCACGGTGCAGCTGATCGGCGTGGAGGAAGGCAAAAAGACCGCCTCTGCCGACGGCTCCGGCGATGTGACCGCCTTTACGCTGGGCAGCGGCGGCGCGGTCAAGATGACCGTGGAGGTGGATGAGCTGGACGTGGCCAAGGTGCAGGTGGGTCAGAGCGCGGAGGTCACGCTGGACGCTTTCTCCGGGGAGAAATTCGCCGCCGAGGTCAGCCGCATTTCCCGCATCGGCAAGCCTTCCGGCAGCATCACCGTGTATGAGACCGACCTGCTGCTGACCGGGGATGACCGTCTGCTGGAGGGCATGAACGGCACCGCCGTGATTCTGTCCGAACGGAAGGAAAACGTGCTGCTGATCCCGCTGGGAGCCGTCCACGAGGACGAAAACGGCTCCTATGTGAACCGGGTCAGTGCGGACGGCTCCACGGAACGGGCCGCCATCGAAACGGGCCTGTCCGACGGCAGTAACGCGGAAGTCCTTTCCGGCCTGTACGAGGGCGACGAGATCGCCTACACCCCCGCCTCCACCCGGAGAATGTTCGGCTTCGGCCCCATGAGCGGGGCGGGCTTCGGAGGGGTGCAGCCATGACGGAAAACGCGCAGGCAAAACCCGTCATTGAAATGCGGGATATCACCAAAATTTATTACATCGGCGGCGAGGAAGTCCGGGCGCTGGACCACGCCACCCTGACCATCCGGGAAGGGGAGTTCGTGGCCATTATCGGCCCCAGCGGCAGTGGCAAGTCGACGCTGATGAACATCATGGGCTGTCTGGACACCGCCGACAGCGGCGAATACCTGCTGGACGGTCAGCAGATCGAGCACTATTCCGAGGACGAGCTGGCCCGTATCCGCAATCGGAAAATCGGCTTCGTATTTCAAAGCTTTAATCTGCTGCCCAAGATGACCGCCCAGGAAAACGTGGAGCTGCCTTTGATCTATCAGGGCGTGAGCGCGGCGGAGCGGCGGAAGCGCTCGGCCGAAGTGCTGCGCCGGGTGGGGCTGGAAAGCCGCGCCGGGCACAAGCCAACGGAGCTTTCCGGCGGCCAGCAGCAGCGGGTGGCCGTGGCCCGGGCGCTGGCGACGGAGCCGGCGCTGATCCTGGCCGACGAGCCCACCGGCAATCTGGACTCCAAGACCGGCAAAGAGATCATGAGCCTGTTCTGCCAGCTGAACGAAGCGGGCAAGACCATTATTCTCATTACCCACAGCGAAGCCGTGGCCCAGCAGGCCCACCGGCGCATCCGCATCATGGACGGCCGGGTGCGGGACTGCGGCGACGAGACGGACCCCTTCGGCACTGCCGAAGCATCCCCCGAAAAGGCAGGTGAGGACGCATGAGCATCCAATGCCTGAAAATGGCGTGGGAATCCATCAAGAGCAACAAAATGCGCTCCTTTCTGACCATGCTGGGCATCATCATCGGCGTGACCGCGCTGGTGACGCTGGTCTCGCTGGTGAATGGCGCCACAGGAGCCATCACCAGTCAGGTGGAGTCGCTGGGCAACGACATGCTGATGGTCACGGTCATGGATGATAAATCCGCGCCCCTGCGGCTGGAAAATCTGGAGGAGATCAGCAGGCTGGACGGCGTGCGGCAGGCGTCCCCCAGCGGCTCTATGAGCGCCCGGGCCAAGCGCGGCTCCACCGAGACCTCTGTCAGCGTCTACGGCGTGTTGCCCGCCTACGCGGACATTCAGGGTCTGGATCTGGATCGGGGCCGCTTCCTGAAAACGGCGGATGTGGACAACCGCTCCTATGTGGCGGTGCTGTCCCACGATCTGCACGAGACCCTCTTCGGGGACGAGGACGGGCTGGATCAGTTCATCACCGTCGGCGGGCGCAGCTTCCGGGTGGTGGGCGTGCTGAAGGAAAGCGACTCCATGATGGTCTCCATGATGAACAGCGGCACGCTGTATGTGCCCTTCACGGTGGAAAGCCGCATGGCGGGTCAGCCGGACATCATGTCCTTCTACGTTTCCTCCTCCGGCAGCACCGACGACGCGGAGACTGCCGTCAACCAGTATCTGCTGCGGCGCTTCCAGCAGGATGAGGACGCTTTCAGCATCCTGAATATGTCCAGCGTTTCCTCGGCCATGGATACCATCACCGGCACCCTGTCCCTGCTGCTGGGCGGCATCGCAGCCATTTCCCTGCTGGTGGGCGGTATCGGCATTATGAATATCATGCTGGTCTCCGTCACCGAGCGTACCCGGGAAATTGGCATCCGCAAGGCCATCGGGGCCAGCCGGCGCAGCATCATGGCCCAGTTCCTGATCGAGGCCCTGCTCATCAGCCTGCTAGGGTGCTTCTTCGGGCTGGCGCTTTCCGGCGGCATACTGGCCATTGCCACCGCGCTGAACAGCACCATCGTTTTCAGCATGTCGCCTTCGGTGGTGATTTTGGCGGTGGTGTTTTCCTCCGGGGTGGGTCTCATTTTCGGCCTGTACCCGGCCAACAAGGCGGCCAAGAAACATCCCATCGAGGCCCTGCGCTACGAAGGCTAAGAGCCAAGCGGGACGCGGCGAAACGCTGCGCCCCGTTTTTTCTGTCAGCCGGGAAGGGAAACAGACGGGTTTCGGCGGGAAGGCAAGCTGGGCAAATTTGCCGCCCGGCACAAGTCCCATCCACTGACCGTAAAGCCCTCCTAAAAGCTTGCCGCGGCTTCTCAACGATTCCCTCAACCCCTTCCCATTTTTCAGGCAGAACGCCTTTCGGCGCTCTGCTCAGTGTGTCAAAAAAGTGGAGGTGCAGGAGGCACTGCTGCCACTCAATCGTCGCAGGGACTACTGCCGTAGTCCCTGCTCGTTTCGTGTCACACCTGCGGGTCGCTAACCGCCTACGGCGGTTGTGCCCACTGGGCGACGGTGAACTTTTCAAATTCTATTTGAAAAGTTCAGTCTGCCAAAGGCAGACCGGGTTGCCCAAGGGCAACCCGCCTTGCGCCTTCCCTGCGGTGCCTGCCGGGGTTTTAGGGCGGCGAGAAGGAGCGGGCATCCAGTGGATGCAACTGCCGAAGGCAGTTAGCGACTGACAGCCGTCAACCGAAACGAGGATTTGGCACGGCAGTGCCAAAGACGACGATTGAGGTTGCGGAACGGAGACTCAGTGCCTTATGCCGCAGCACTTTCCCCGCGAACCAGCTTAAGGGTGCGCAACACCGAGGACGAGGACAGCCCTGAAAGGGCTACCGCAGTCCGAAGCCCGCGCCCCGTAGGGGAGCGGGCCGCAGAGCGCTGTTTGCGGGCAATAACGGCCAATCAGTTTTTTTCGACAGTCTGAGGCGCGGAAATACACGCGCCTTTTCTTTATTCAACAGCGCTTTGCAGCCCAAGCGGTCTCATAAAACGCTATATTCACCGTATGAAACAGGTCATCCCATCCCAAGGCAATCACAATCCCCATCATTACCGCATTTCATCGCTCCATTGCTCCAACGGAGTCTCCCACTTTCCCTCCTATCAAAAACCCCGGTGCGGCTTCATATCCGCACCGGGGTTTTCCATGTGCTCATTAGATATTGCAGGGAATGGCGCTGGAGGAGAACAAAATCTGCTGAGTCTGCTGGCCCGCAATGCCGTCCATTTCCAGTCCGTGCACCTGCTGGAAGGTGAGCACCGCATTGGTGGTGGCGGTGTCGTAGGTGCCGGTAATGTCGCCATCGTAGTACTTCAGCTCGTACAGCGCGTACTGCAGCTGCTTTACCTTGCTGCCGGTGTCGCCCTGCTGCAGCTTGGAGTAGCTGCCGCTGGCGGAAGTGCCGCCGTAGAGCAGGCGCTGGGTGGTGGGGCCGGCCATGCCGGTGACCCGCAGGCCCATGGCCTTCTGGAAGTCCTTCACCGCCTGCTCGGTGCCGCTGCCGTAGCTGCCGTCATAATCGCCGTTGTAGTAGCCCTTGGCGGACAACGCGCTCTGCACAGCCTTTACATTGGAGCTGTTGGAACCGGAGGTGGAGGAAATGGTCGTGTAACCATTGCTGGAAGCCTTCGCGCCGTAGCTGGCCGGGCTGGTGCTGCTGCCGGAAGAGCTGCCGCCGCTCGAGCTGGAACCGCCGTTGATAGCGGCATAAATAGCGTTCTGAGTCGCTTTGCCCGCGATGCCGTCCGCCGTCAGGCCGTTGGCTTGTTGGAAAGCAGTGACCGCTGCCGTAGTGCCGGAGCCATAATCGCCGTCCACCGAGCCACTGTAGTAGCCCAGCGTTTTCAGCTGCTGCTGCAGGGCGCGTACCGCGCTGCCGTTGGTGCCGGGGCGAATGGAGCCAAGATTGGCTACCACGCTGCTGGCCTTCTTCGCGGAGGAAGAATACAGCTTGGTCAGGGTCGTAGGCCCGGCCACACCGTCATCATAAATGCTGTTGCGCTTCTGGAAGGCCTTCACAGCCGCTTCGGTGGTCTCGCCAAACTCGCCGTCCGCCGTGCCGGTCAGATAGCCCAGCACGATCAGCCGGTTCTGCAAAATCTTCACCTGCTTGCCGGAGGAGCCGATCTGCAGGTACACGTCCGTCCGGCCGTTGGTGTAGCTGGAGGATGTGGAGCTGCTGGAAGAACTGGAACTACTGGAACTGCTGGAAGACGAGCTGCTGCTGTTGGTGGCAGAGGCCTTCACGGCATTCTTGGAATACAACGCCGTCTGGGTGTTCTTACCCGCCTTGCCGTCCGCCGTCAGCTTGTTGGCCCGCTGGAAAGCCTTCACGGCTTCCGCCGTGCCAGCGCCGTACTTGCCGGCCACCGAGCCCTTGTAGTAGCCCAGCTCCTTCAACCGCTGCTGCAGCGTCTTGACCTCCGAACCGGAGGAGCCTTCCTTCAGCGTGGAGGAAGCGGCGGCGGAAGAGGTCGTGGGCTTGGGCGTAGCCGTCGCGGAGGCCGAAGAAGGCCGCGGCGTGGCGGTGGTCAGGCCCACGGTGATGGTGCCGCCGGAGGGCGTGCTGGTAGCGGTCACGCCCGACGCATCGGTGCTGCTGGCGGGCGGATTGGTGGCGTTATCATCGCCAAAAGTCCACGCTGACCAGTCCATCTGCTGCCCGCTGGACGAAGTAGGAGCGGGCGTAGGCGTGTTGGTCGGGGCAGGGGTGTCGGTAATAACCGTCTGGAAATCCTGCTTTCCGCTGTTATCCAGAGCGTTGCCCGCATCCACCACACGGTCAGGCTCCATATAGCAGGCCGTCATCAGCGCACAGGCGACGATCAGGATCAGCGCCAGCGCCAAGCGTTTCGCGGCGGACGCTCCCCCTTTGCGGTTATCGCTGCGGAATTGCTTCATTTTATCCACACCTTTCATTGGGCGGTTCTGAAATGTTACAATCTTGTAACGAAACGGCAGTGGAATACCACTACAGTCTCAATGGGATTATACCGTCAAAACCCAACTAAATCAATACCCAATATTCTTGTAACAATCATAGAAACGAATGGGATTCCGTTTTTCATGCAGGAAAGTGAAATATTTTTGTCACATTTTAGCATTCCAGTACCGTCACTGACTGATCCAGTCGAAGAGAATATAACGCGCATTCCCGCACCGGATAGGGGGTGGCCTTTTCCAGCGCCTGCCGGTATAGCGTCATCTGACGGCGATAACGGGGAATCAGCTCCTCCGCGTTTTCCACATGGTCAGTCTTATAATCCGCCAGCACCCAGCCGCCGTCCTCCCAAAAGCACAGGTCGATCACGCCCTGTACGATGGTGTCAAAGGGTTCAGTGATATGCAGATTGAAATTCCACTCCCGGCGGACGTTTGTCGAACGCAGCATCCGCTGACCCAGCGTCGAAAGGAAAAACTTTTCCACATGGGCCAGAGGAATCAGCGCCGCTTCCTCGGCCGTCAGCACTCCGCGTACCACCAGTGAAGCCGTTTCTTCCTTTATATAAGCGTACAGCTCACCGCAGTGCGCTCGAACGCCGTCCAGCGGCAGCAGACCCAGCAGTTTATGGGTCAGCGTGCCCCGCAGCGCTCCGGCGTTTTCCACAGGGGTTGTGAGAAACGCCGGCTCCTGTGCAATGGCGCTGAGCAGTCTTGGCCGCTGCACCGTCAGGGGAATGCGTTTGCTTTCGGCGGTCTCGATCTCTTCTTCATCTGCGGACTGGGGCTGTCCCTGCTCCATAGCGCGGCACAGCGCCGTCACGCCCAGCTTCAAGGGCAAATGTTCATATTCCGGCAAGGGGGAAAGAGGGTCGCCCAAGCTGGGCAGCTGGGCATCCTGCTTCGATGGCCACAATTTTTCCAAATCGGGCACTTCATTAGAGGAATCCTCCTCTTTTTCCATATCCTGTGGACTCTTTTCCGCAGGGATGTGGAAAATTACCCTCCAAGGGGCACTTTTATGTGGAAAACCTGTGGAATTGTCGAAAAGCTCTGGTTGACCACAGGTTTCCCATAAGAATGATGTGGGAAACTCATCGCCCACCTGCTGGTTCAATTCATCCCATGGCTTGATAGACTGGATCAGCCAATCCAGATAGCAGGCTGCGGAACGGACAGCCGCCAAATCGTTGATTTCAAAGGGTTTGCGAAGCACGTTTTCCAGTGTCGATTCTAAGGCGTTTTTTTCGTCTGTGGACGACCCGATCATCACTAAACGATTTTTCGGCCGTGTCATCGCCACGTACAGAAGACGGGCTTTTTCGGCCCGTTCCTCCGCGCCGAGACAGAGCTGAATCCCGCTCTGCATAAGGGTTTGCCGCTTTGTGCGCTTTTCCTCATTCATATACAGAAGGGAAACGCCCAGCCGGTCGTGCAGGCTGACGGTCTTCGTCTGCCGTCGGCGGCTCAGCCCGGTGCCCAGCCCCATCACATAGACGGTGGGAAATTCCAGTCCCTTGGATTTATGGATGGTCATGATGCGCACCACGTCCTCCCACGGGTTGACCACCGTGGGCGAGCTGCCGTCCCCCACCTCCCGCTCCCGGATGGAGTCCAGAAATCCGCCGAGCCCCTCCTGATGAAGCTGGAAGTACTCCTCCAATTTCAGACAGAGCATCCGCAGGTTCGCCTGCCGCAGCCGTCCGCCGGGCTGCGCGCCGTAGTGGGCGTACATGCCCGTGCGCATCAGCGCGTCCCACAGATATTCCTGAGGGCTCATGTGCCGAAACAGGAACCGTTCCTCTTCCAGCCGGGTCAGCACCGCCCGGCAGCGCTCCTGCATGGGGTCGCCCTGCAAGTCCGCCGTACCCTGCACCGCGTCATAGAAGCCGGGCGCGTCCGGGAAGTTCAGCCGGATATGGGCCAGCTCCTGCTCACCGAAATCGAACAGCGGGCTGCGCATCACAGAAAGCAGGGCCGTGTCGTTCCGGGGGTTATCCAGCAGCATGAGCAGCTGCACCGCCTGAATGGATTCCTCCCCGGCCAGCGGGCTCTGCCCTGCGTCGGAATACACGGGGATCTGATGGGCGGTCAGCACCGCCTCCACCTGATCGGCCACGCCCTTGCTGACGGGGAGCAGAA
>OLSN01003498.1_pt1 | contig 10049 bp, 8 predicted proteins | sample 1672411 | NCBI WGS metagenome assembly OLSN01 (sample SAMEA3136683, study PRJEB25190) | human gut metagenome | biome: human gut; feature: human-associated habitat; material: faeces | place: Austria | collected 2013
CCGCGCTCTTTGGCGGTCTCATAGAACCAGCATTTGTACTCCAGCGTGTCCATCGTCTGCTGCAGCTCCGCCATGCGGGCCTGCAGCACAGTGCGCTGCTTACGGAACATCTCCAGCCTACGGTCGATAGTCTCATCGCCCTGCATAGCCAGCTCGATGTATTCACGGATGTCCTTCAGCGACATACCGGTCTTTTTCAGGCACTCAATAATGCGCAGCCACTCATAGTCCTTTTCTTCAAACATACGGATGCCGCCGGACGAGCGCCCCACAAACGGCAGCAGGCCCTCTTTATCATAATAGCGCAACGTAGAGGCCGGTACGCCCAGCCGCTTTGCCATTTCACCCACTGTATAGGCCATTGGTTTTCCTCCCGCCCCTTCATCTTAAACCCGGGTTTAACTTGTGCTACCAGTATAGGGCAATTTGCCCGGAATGTCAAGGTGGAGAGGGCGTACGGCAGCGTTTCTCCAAATTTTGGGCTGTACATATCACAATTAGCACATCCCACAATTTTAACTTGCACGCTTTGTGCAAGTGGGAGATTTGTTCGACATCCTGTTGCAATTTTTGTGATACAGATGTACACTATGCACAAAAAACGCAGGAGCTGTTGTGTATGCAAAAAGCCGCATTATCTGCCCTGCCCGCCGTGCGGGCGCTGGGCCGCCACGCTGGGCGCGACCCGCTGACCCTCTACTGGACCGCCTCCGGCATAGAGCTGCTGTTTGACGGTGCCGAGCTGTGGGTGGACTTTGCCTGTGACTACGCCCTGTATGAGCCGTGGGTCAGCGTGGAGCTGAACGGCGCGTGGTATGCGCGCTTTGCCGTAAGCCCGGGCCAGAGCCGCGTCTGGCTGCTCTCTCTGCCCGCCACAACTGCCAGTACCTACGGCGCACGCAGCCACCCCGGCACCGCCGCCCACCGCGCCGCCGCCGAGGTACTGACCGCCTTCTTGAAGGAAAAGCTATGACCGGAACGCCCCTCCCCCGGGAAGGGCGCTTTCTTTTTTGCGAACTTTATTGACAAATCTTCCTTCCCTTTTTATCATTAGTATAGGGAAAGGGAGTGAGCCGATGCTTAGCTATAATATGGACGTAGAGGAACGCAGTGTCTGGCTGCGGGCCACGCCGGGCACCGCGGTGCTGGCGCAGCCGTTTTACTGCACCGAGGCCGGGCAGTTTTACGGCCGCGCCCATTTTGCCACGGCCCGCACCGATAAGGAGAGCTATATTCTGTTCTACACCCTGTCCGGCTCGGGCCTGATTGAGCAGAATGACCAGCGCATTGAGCTGCCCGCAGGCAGCGCCCTGCTGCTGAACTGCCGCGCCCCACAGAGCTACAGCACCGCCCCCGGCCAAAGCCACTGGCACCACTACTGGGTGCATCTGGACGGTGCCGGTGTTGCGGCCATGGAGCCGCTGCTTCTGCCGGACAAAAAACTGCCCCCGGTCCAATTGACCGGGGGCAGGATGCAGGAATTGTTTGAACTTGTTCTGGAGCAGATGGAGCTTGGCACGGTGGACAGCATGGTGCAGACAGGTCTTGCCCTGCACGAGATGTTTGCCCTCTGTGCACAGAGCCTGTTTGCGCAGGCGGAGATGACCACCAACCGCCAGCTGATCCTGCAGGCGGCAGAGACCCTGCGCAAGAACTACCGGCAGGAACTTTCCCTTGCCGATCTGCTGTCAAGTGCGCACATGAGCAAGAGTTATTTTCTGCGCCTGTTCCGGCGGTACATGGGCACAACGCCGTACAATTATCTGGTCAACTTCCGCATCACACAGGCAAAAGAGCTGCTGGTGCTCACCGACCACAGCATCAGTGAGATCGCACAGGAAGCAGGCTTCGGGGATGCCAGTAACTTCTCCACCCGCTTTGCCAAGGCCACCGGCCAGAGCCCGATGCAGTATCGGAAGAGCACATTAAAGAGCAAAGAATCCAAGTAAAAACACAGCTTGCATTCCCTTGCAAAATATGGTATATACATTATACGAAGAACAGCCTTGAATAAACGTACATTCGTTCAATGATGTGTAAAAGTGAGGTGCTTTCCATGAATGCTGTGATCTACGCTCGCTATTCCAGTGACAACCAGCGTGAAGAATCCATTGAGGGCCAGATTCGGGAATGCACAGCATATGCTGAAAGAAACGGCATTACAGTGGTCAGGCACTATATCGACCGTGCACTTTCTGCCAAAACAGACAATCGACCGGATTTTCAACAGATGATTCGGGACAGCAATAAAAAGTTGTTTGAAATCGTTTTGGTTTGGAAATTTGACCGTTTCGCTCGGAATCGCTTTGACAGTGCAAACTACAAGATGATTCTGAAAAAGAACAATGTCCATCTGATATCGGTCATGGAGCCGATTGCAGAAGGCTCGCAGGGCATTCTGGTGGAGACGCTGCTGGAGGGTATGGCAGAATACTATTCGGCGGAACTTTCCGAAAAAGTCATTCGTGGCCAGACCGAAAATGCGCTGAAAGGCAAATGCACAGGCGGCACAGGAACGATTGGCTATAAAATCGACGCAGATAAGTTCTATCGCATCGACCCGCTGATTTCACCGCTTGTATTGGAGGCTTTTCAGCGGTACGACAACGGTGAAAAAATCGTTGAGATCATGAACTACCTCAACGAAAAAGGGGTTCGTAATATGCTGGGTGGAAAGCTGACGTGCAGCAGCATGAACACCATGTTAAAGAACCGCCGCTATATTGGAGAACTTTCTTTCCGGGATACCGTTGTCCCGGATGCAATTCCAGCCATCGTTCCCAAGGATTTGTTTGACCGTGTGCAAAAACGTATGGAGAAAAACAAACGTGCTCCGGCTCGCGGAAAGGCAGATGAGGAATATTTGTTGACCACAAAGCTGTTCTGCGGTAAGTGCGGGGCATTGATGTTCGGCGAGAGCGGAACAAGTGCTACCGGGCGAACCTACTATTATTATAAATGTGCCACTGCCAAAAAGAAGAAAGGCTGTAACAAGAAAACCGTACAGAAGGAGTGGTTGGAAAATCTGGTCGTTCAGGAGACGATGAAGCTGATTCAGGATGATGCAGTGATTGAACGAATCGTTCAGCTGGTCATGGATTTCCAAAATCAGGAGAATACCGCGATCCCTCTGCTGGAAAAACAGCTCCGGGAAGTGGACCGAAAACTGGACAACCTGATGAAAGCAATCGAGGAAGGCTTGTTCACACGGACGACCAAAGAGCGTTTGGATGCGCTGGAAGCGCAAAAGGATGAACTGACCGCCAAAATTGCTGACGAAAAGCTAAGAAAGCCTTCCTTTAATGCTGACTTCATCCGATTCTGGTTGATGAAATTCAGAAAGTTCGATGTATCGCAGCAAAAGCAGCGCAAGGCACTGATTGAGATCTTTGTGAACGCCATTTTCCTCTACGATGACAGAATGCTGATCACGTTCAATTATAAAGACGGCTCTCAAACCGTCCGCTTCGAGGATACTTTGGCTGCCGATGAATTGGCAGGAAATAGTTCGGATTTGTCCAGCTCTGCTCGACCAGGATAAAAGCCACGATACAGCGCCGGAAATGGCGATTGCATCGTGGCTTTATTTGTTGTATAAATGCTCTGAAAACTCTGGTTTGTGCGTCTTTTGTGCGCTATTGGCTCAAAAACTGCTGACAGAACAGACAGAGTTAAACCGTGAACTTTGTACAGCTTTACACTGTTCAACAAGGACGAAAAGTGCTATATTGTTTATGGGGCAGAATAGGCATTTTATAACAGCCCCGCCGGAAAAGAGGTTGAATATGCTGTCTGACGCGAAGAAAAAGGCAAATGCCAAGTGGGACAAGGCCCATATGATGATTTTGGGCTGTAAGGTCCGTAAGGATTTTGCGGCCCAGTTCCGGGAGGCCTGTACCGCAGCGGGGACCACCCCCAACGCTGTTCTGAAACAGGCAGCGGAACAGTTTTTGAAAGAACACGCGGTATCAGAGGGGAAAACCGTCGTGGAAGAATGCGCATAATATCCATACGAAAGGACAGGTGCAACATGAGTACAAGAGAATTGGCGAAGAGCTTGATTGACCAAGTGCCGGAAAACAAGCTGCCGTATATTATTGCCTACTTGCAGGGGGCTGCTATTCCGGATGAAAGTGAAACACCGAATGCCGACACGCTGGAAGCCTTTGAAGAACTGGACAACGGCGGTGGTCATACCTACAACGGGCCGGTTGAAAATCTGATCAGCTCGTTGCTGGAGGATGAAAGTGCTTGAAGTAAAATACTCCACTAGATTTAAGAAAGATTTGAAAGTGCGCCAGAAGCGGCATTACAATATGGCTTTGCTTCAGCAGGTCATCAATGTACTGGCCGTTCCTGAACAGCTCCCGCCACAGAATAGAGATCACAGCTTGACGGGTAGCTACATTCCCCATAGGGAATGTCATATACAGCCGGATTGGCTGCTGATCTACTACCAGACAGATACGGAGTTGTATTTGTACCGCACCGGCACACACGCCGATTTGTTCGGCCTATAAAGAAAACAGGAAAGAGGCCAAGACCTGACAGAATGGGTCTTGGCCTCTTTTTCTGCAAGGTATGCAGAAAAATCATGCCGCCCGGCGGGGCGCGGGTATTGAAATCGGCTCATCACGCGATTATAATTGGTTCAGCTAAGCAAAGAACGTCCAAATGAAAGGGGATACCATGCCCGAATTTTCCACCATGCTGGACCTGCAGGCGCAGATGATGCTTCTATTGGCCATCGGCGTTTTTCTGGCAAAGAAAAAGCTCATCACCGACCAGGGCCGCGCCTGTCTGACCGACCTGCTGCTCTTCATCATCCTGCCTGCGAACATCATCCAGTCGTTCCGCATCGAGTTCAACGCGGAAATTTTCCGCAGCACCCGGGACATCCTCATCCTGTCGATTTTATTGCAGGTGCTCTACGGTGTCGTCTGCGCGGTGTGCTACAACCGCTACCCCTTCGCGCGGAAGGCCGTCATGCAGTACGGCACGGTCTGCTCCAACGCGGGCTTTCTCGGAAGCCCGCTGGCGGAGGGGCTGTTCGGCGGGGTGGGGCTGCTGCTGACGTCGTTCTACCTCATCCCCCAGCGCATCGTGATGTGGTCGGTGGGGGTGTCCTACTTCATGCAGGATGCCGCCCCCGCCACGCCCGAGGAAAAGAAAAAGCACCGCCTCGCAGTGCTCCGCAAGACCATCACCCACCCCTGCATCGCGTCGGTGTTCGTGGGCATGGTCATCATGCTGACGCAGTGGCAGCTGCCCACCTTCCTCGGCAAGGCCGTCCAGTGTACCAGCAACTGCAACATGACCATGTCGATGTTCCTCATCGGGGCCATCATCGGCAGCCGCGACCTTCACCCGCTGCTGGACAAGGACGCCATCATCTACTGCATCATCCGGCTCTTCCTGATGCCGCTGGTGGTGCTGGTGGGATGCCGCGCGGCCCATGTGGGCCAGCTGGCCACCGGCGTGGCCGTCGTTCTGGCCGGTATGCCGATGGGCGGCACCACCACCATCCTCGCCGAGAAGTACGGCGCAGACTCCACCTTCGCCAGCAAGTGTACGGCCATCTCCACGGTGCTGTCGCTCATCACGACGCCGCTGTGGTGTTTGGTGGTGTAATAAAAAGCAAGCGTCCTCGGAAAAAATCCCGGGGACGCTTTTGTATAATTGGCAGGCTGTCCTTTGTACAACCTCTCAGTCTGCTTCGCAGACAAGGCCGGGTTGCGGCTCCCAGCGTCTGCTGCGCTGCCGCTTGCATCCTGCTGGCCGCGGCCCCAACAGCGACTCCCTGTTTCCGCCGCTGGCGGCGGTCGTCGCCGTTGCCCCTGGTAGGGGAGCCTCTGGCGAAGAGGCGAAGCTTCACGAAATGCCAAGGCCTCCCCTCGGTAGGGGAGGTGGCATCGCGCAGCGATGACGGAGAGGTTTAATCCACTGCTACATACCCCGCCTTCTCGATGCACCTGCGTCCCTCGTCGGTGTCCAGCCAGTCGTAGACCTTCCGCTGGGGGCTGTCGGGGGCAGCGTCCGCGTGGACGACTGCGTAGAACTCGTTGCAGAGCGGGTAGCTCTCATCGGCGATGGTGTCATTGCCGGGGGTCACGCCATCCACGGCCAGCAGGCGGAGGCCGGGCTTCGAGTACATCTCGCTGATGTAGTAGTAGACCGAAAAGCCGATAGCGTTGGCGGAGTTGTTGTACTCGGCGATGCTGTCCACGAGGCCGCCCATGTCGGCGGGGGCAAGCTCGGTGGGCGCGGCCATCAGCTGGCCGTCGCCCTTGTCGATGAGCAGCTTTTTGAAGAGGGTCTGACTGCCCGAGTCCACGCCCCGCTGGAACGCCACGATGGGGGCGTCAGCGCCGCCCACGTCCTTCCAGCTGGTGATGCGGCCCGCATAAATATCCCGCAGCTGCTGCTGGGTCAGGCTCCGGACGGGATTCTCTTCGTTGACGATGAACACCAGCGCGTCCCGGCCAATGGCTTTCTGTTCGAGCTTTGCGTCGGCCTCGGCCAGCTCTTCCTTGACATACTCGGGGGCCTCGTAGACGATGAGCAGCTGTGCGCCGTAGTTCTCGCTGTCGCTGCGGGACCAGAGGCCGAAGTTCTCCCACGCATAGGCCGTGGTGCTGACGGTGATGCTGGTCTGGGCCTCGAGAAGGTCCATGCCGGTGACATCAGCCTTCATCTGGGCCATCAGGGGGATGCAGGCCGTGGAGCCGTCGAGGCGGGGGAACTCGTCCTCGGTCAGGAAGGGGACGGGCGTGTCCGCATCGGGGACGGACGCTGCCGGAGAGTCGGCGGGGGAGTCCGTAGTGCCGGTCTTGCAGGCGGTGAGCATCGCCGCCCCGAAGCCGAGGCCCATCACGTGCAGGAAGCTGCGGCGGGAGATCATCTCTTTCATATCAAAATCCTCCGTGTCAGTACAGGTAGCCCCCGCCAGCGTCGTCGCTGGGGGAGGAGAAGATGCTTTCGCGGTAGAGCCACTGGCCGGTGGAGTCCATCAGGCCGTAGTCGAAGCCCTGCCGCGCGATAAAGCAGTCGTCGGGCAGGTCGTCCGGGCTGTAGCAGCTGCCGAGGCGGCGGAGAAGGACATTGCCCTCCATGTCCAGCACATCGTAGAGGCTGCTGCCGTCACGGTTGTCCCGGCGGGCTGTGAGCAGAGGGCCGCTGGCGGTGCTGGTGAGGTAGGAAGCGTAGGTGTACTGCTGGGCCTCACCGGCGGACGACCAGAGCAGACCCTCTCCGCCGTAGGTCTGGATGGCGATGGTGTTGTAGTTTTCGTCGTCGTACTGCAGCAGGGCGTAGCCGTCGGGCAGGGCCGTCACGCTGATGTACTGTGCTTCTTCCACGGGCGCTGCCTCCACGTCGGTCAGCAGCGCGCCGGTGGTACCGTCGTAGACCTTGAGGATGTTGTCCGTCGTCAGCACAGCGACGTTGCCGGAGCGGTAGTCCGTGTCTCTTCGCTGGACGCCGATGCTCTCACCGCTGGCGAGGTCGATGAGGGTGTAGGGGCTGTCCGGGTCATCGCTGCCGGAGAGGACGACGCAGCCGGGGGTGTAAGTATTCACGCCCCGGTCGAAGCGGCCCAGCTCCACGGCCTCGCCGCCGTTCAAATCGTAGAGGACGGAGCGGCTGTCCTGACGGCTCTGGAGGCAGGCAACGCCCACGCCGCAGGCCGAGACGGCGCTGTCCTCTTCGCCGGTGAGCAGTTCGCCGGTGGTGACGTTGTAGAGGGCTTCGCGGGCGATGCCCCAGTCTGAGCCGCGGAACCAGCTCAAATCGAGCCAGTCGGCAAAGCCGCCGCGATACGATGCGAGGGAGCTGGCCGTGCAGCCGTCCTCTCGCATCAGCACATTGCCCTCCCGGTCGGTGATGAGGACATACTGGTGGAGCTTCTGGTCAGGGTCGTCGTAGGCGTAAGTAAGGCCCTCGGGCAGGTCGTAGCAGTTGAAGACGAGGCGCTGGCCGCCCTCGTCCACCACGAGACAGTCGAGCGCTGTTTCGGGTACGGGAAGCTGGGCGCCTGTGGCGAGGTCATACACCCGAGTGCCGCCGGTGGTGCCGTTCTCGGAAGCCCAGACGTCAGCGTCGTCCCGCAGGATGAGCAGCCCGCCCGAGAGGGTGGCGTTCACGGCGTAGGGAAAGGTCATGACCGGATTGCCGTCGGCGTCGTAAAGGGTGGAAGTGCGCTCCTCCGTGCCAAGGATGGAGTGGGCCACGAGGTAGTGGCCTGTCTCGCCGGTGAGGGTGTCCCTCAGCAGCTGGATGCTGTCGGAGCTGCTGGCTTTGTAGAGCACCCTGCCGCCCCGGAGGATGGTGCCGCCGCCGTTCCCGGCGTAAGAGTAGAGGTAGTGGAGCGAGTCGTCGCTGAGCCATGCGTCGCTGTAATACTGCGGAGCCTGCGAGGACGCCGTCCCCTCGTGCCGGGGCGACGCCGCAGGCAGCAGCGAACAGCTCGTCAGCAGCCCGCCCGCCAGCACGAGGCAGGCGGCGCGGCGGATGAGTCGAAGCAGAGTGGTCTTCATAGAAACACCTCACAGTCTCCCAGAATTTGACTTTCCCATCTATAGTATATACGAAAGACCCGGACATTTCATTGCAGAAATGTGGACGGGTCTGGTTACAGTTTTATGACAAGCTTATTCTTCGTCTCCCTGTTCCTTCAATTCCTTCAGGAAGGGCAGCAGGAAAGGCACCGAGATGCAGAAGGTGAGGCCATCGGCGATGGGCTGACACAGCTCAATGCCGCTCAGGCCCCAGATGCGGGGCAGGGTGAGGATGAGCGGGATGAAGCAGACGCCCTGACGGCAGCAGGCGAGGAAGGTGGCCCGGCCCGACTTGCCGATGGACTGGAACATCATATTCGTCACGATGATGACGGGCTGTAAGAACATGGCGACGCACTGATACCGCAGGGCGGGCAGAGCCACGGCGGTGACCTCGGGGTCATCGCGGAATAGGCGGATGAGGGGCTCGGCGTTGAACCAGCAGAGGGAGTTGAGCACCGCCATAAAGACGAAAGCCGTCGAGATGGTGAAGATGGCCGCTTTCCGCACCCGGGCAAAGCGGCGGGCGCCGTAGTTGAAGGCCGCTACAGGCTGCAGGCCCTGCCCGACGCCGATAGCCACCGACAGCACGAACTGGAAGATGCGGGACACGATGCTCATGCCGGCCACGGCAGCGTCGCCGTAGTTGCGGGCGGCGACGTTCAGCAGCATGCTGCCGATGCTGTTCAGGCCCTGACGGCCGAAGCTGGGCGCACCGTTGAAGAAGATCTGCCCGAAGTCCCGGGCGCTGCGGGTGACCTGAGTGATGCGGAATCGGCTGACGGTCTTGCCGCGCAGGAACATGGAAAGCAGGATGCAGAAGCTGATGCTCTGGCTCAGAGCGGTGGCCGTGCCTGCGCCGCCGGTCCCCATGCCGAGGCCGAAGATGAAGACGGGGTCCAGCACGATGTTGAGTACACCGCCGGTGACGAGGCCGATCATGGCGAAGCTGGCCTTGCCCTCGTAGCGGAGGATGTTGTTCATCACGAGGCTCGACATCATGAGCGGGGCCGCGATGAGGATGGGACGCGCGTAGGCGCAGGCGTGGGGCAGGATGGTGTCGGTGCTGCCCAGCAGCATCATGAAGTCGGGCAGGGTAGCGAGACCGAGAACGGCCAGCACTGCGCCGAAGGTCAGCGCCGTGAAGAAGCTGGTGGAGGCGAACTTTGTGGCCGCATGGGTGTCCTGACTGCCGAGGCTGCGGCTGATGATGCCGCCCGCGCCGTGGCCCAGCATGAAGCCGAGGGCCTGAATGATGGCCATCAGGCTCGACACGACGCCCACCGCGCCCGACGCGCTGGTGGACAGCTGGCCCACAAAGAAGGTGTCGGCCAGATTGTAGATGCTGGTGATGAGCATACTCAGGATGGTGGGGGCCGCGAGGCCGAGAATGAGCTTCGGCACGGGGGTCTGGGTCATTTTCTCGAACTGGAGCCTGCTGCGCTCCAGCTCGGCGGCGTCGGATGCGGTGCGGGGGGAAGACGGCATGAAGAG
>OLSN01003502.1_pt1 | contig 10037 bp, 6 predicted proteins | sample 1672411 | NCBI WGS metagenome assembly OLSN01 (sample SAMEA3136683, study PRJEB25190) | human gut metagenome | biome: human gut; feature: human-associated habitat; material: faeces | place: Austria | collected 2013
CCCGTCAGAGATCTTTGATATGTTTTCCTGAAGCGCTGATATTTTCTGTCCAAGTTGTTCTACGCTTTCAACATATCTCTCCACCTGACTGTTATACGCAGAAATTTTTTCTGCATATCCGGAAGTATTTTCCGAAAGATCCGCTATCGCATCTGCATCCAGAGAAGTACTGAGTGACTGCATTTTATCTGCCACCGCTTTCGTATCCTTCAATGTCTCATCCATTCCCGGGATCAGAATATCCATGCTGGAAAGCAACGTCTTTATCTCTTCCAGATACCGGACCATACTGTCAGAAAGTGCAGAGCTTCCTTTTATGTACTTTTTCATATAATCCGTTAATGAAGAAGTTCCTTTCACATAGGCAACAGTTCCCTCTGCAAGCTTGCTGCCACCGGATACATAACTGTCCACCCCCTCTGTATAAGACTGGACGCCTTCTTTCATTTCAGACATACTGCCACTTAACGTATCTACTCCGCCTGTATACTGTTTCAGACCTGAAGCAAGAGTTCCTGTTCCCTCTGTATAGGCAGAAACTCCCTGAGCAAGTGTGGCTGCCCCACTACTTAAAGCGGCAGCTCCGCCATTTAACGTTCCTGCTCCGTCATCCAGCTTCTGTGCGCCGGATTCCAAAGCAGAAACACCGGTACTTAATGCATCTATCCCCTGATCAAATTCTTTATATTTTTCATTCAGAGTATCGACACCTTCTGAAAGTGATTTTGTTCCTTTCATCAGTTTGGACGCAGCCTTTGTCATTTTTTTGATAGAATCCTGGAGATCATCAATACTGTCCAGATCATTCAGATCGATCTCATCCAGCACATCTGTCATGGCTACCGTAAACGAAGAACTCATTTCACATTCTGTGACATCGGCCTCCACTGTAAATTCTTCCGGAATACTGATATCCTTCGCCATATCTTCGCTCAGATCCAGGCTTTCTTTCAGCCCAGGCATGGCTATACCAAGCACAATGTTTCTGGAATCATCCTCCACTACCTTGCCATTATCTACAGTTACATTGGAAAAATGATCTGTAGAAAGGATCATTCCTGTAAGCATCATGAACGGTGAGTATAACTTTACACTTTTTCCACTGATTTTTTTTGTTGTAACTGCATGGTTTTCATAAGCAACATGTATTTTCAGATGGCCGGTTTTTCCGGCAAGATCTTCCGGTTTAATCTTTCTTCCATCAAGTTCATAGGAAAAAGTCACTGTCACTGGAAGATCTTTCTCTGTTTTTCCTTCATAATGAATATCTCTTCCATCTGTTTCCCAGGTAAGCGTTTTTCCATCCTGGGTAAAACCTTCATCACCTTTTGTATTTTTGATATCACTTAAATCTGAAATATCCGTGATTGTCGAATCAGATAATGTCTTTGCGTTTTTAAGCCATTCTGACACGGTAATCTCTTTTATTGTCCCGTCTGCCTCTGTATTAACATAAACAGTTTCTTCCTTGCGGATACTGTTATCTGCATCTGTCTGCTCCGTGGCACCTGCGATCGTACCTGCTCCCAGTAATACAGACATACCCGCGGCCAATACTGCAGCTGATCTTCGTTTTCTGTTTTTCATACCGAATAACTCCCTCTGCCATGATATTAGTTAATTATCTATAACTTTGTTATACAATAACGAGTTAGTTTCGTCAATCTTTTTTGTCAATTTTTACTTTTTCTGTAGAAATTCAGATATAAAACAGCCTTCCACAGATAGCTGTGAAAGGCCGCTCTCTCATTCTTATTTATGATATGGCTCTCCGTTGATGATCCGGTAACTGCGGTAGATCTGTTCCAGAAGGATCACACGCATCAGCTGATGTGGAAAAGTCATCTTCGAAAAACTCAGCGCATAATCTGATCTCGCAAGAACTTCTTTTCCAAGGCCGATGGAACCTCCGATCACAAACTGGATATGGCTGACTCCACGGATGCCGAGGGTATTGATCTTTTTTGCAAACTTCTCCGAAGTAAGCTGTTCCCCGGCAATCTCCAATGTGATCACAAAAGCATCATCACGGATATATTTCAGAAGGCGTTCTCCTTCTTTTTTACGGATAGCCTCCTCCACTGTTTCACTTGCATTATCCGGTGTCTTCTCATCGGATACTTCTATGATCTCCAACTTACAGTAACGGCCAAGGCGCTTGGAATACTCTGCGATCGCATCTCTTAAATATTTCTCTTTTATCTTTCCTACTGTCAGGATACTGATCTTCATCCGCCGTTCTCCTCCAGATAATTTTCAAATTCTTCTGCTGACATAAGAACCTTTCTGGGTTTCGTTCCTTCTTCCGGTCCCACGACACCGGCATCGCAAAGCTGATCCATGATTCTTGCCGCACGATTAAAGCCGATCTTAAACATACGCTGGAGCATACCGATAGAAGCTTTTTCTTTCTCAATAATAAACTTGCCTGCTTCTGTAAAATACACATCCCGGTCGCCGCCGCCTGCTCCTCCGGGAGCACTGGCTGTGTTCACCTGTTTTTCAATTGCAGTATCATAAACTGCACCCTGATTTTTGTCAGAGACATATTCCACAACAGCGCTGACTTCTTCGTCGGAAACAAAAGCGCCCTGCAGTCTGGCCGGCTTCTGATATCCCTGAGGATAAAAGAGCATATCACCTTTTCCAAGAAGCTTCTCGGCTCCGTTCATATCCAGAATTGTCCTGGAATCCACACCGGAAGATACAGAGAAAGCAATTCTGGAAGGCATATTCGCCTTGATCAGACCGGTGATAACATTTACAGACGGTCTCTGTGTGGCAATGATCAGATGGATACCTGCCGCACGTGCAAGCTGGGCCAGGCGACAGATAGCATCCTCCACCTCTCCGGGCGCAACCATCATAAGGTCTGCAAGCTCATCCACGATAATCACGATCTGCGGCATTTTCACAGGTTCTTCTTCAGCTCCTGCCGCCTTGATCTGCTCTGCTTTTTTATTATATTCATCCAGATTACGGACACCGTACTCCGCAAATGTATTGTAACGGTTTGTCATCTCCTGTACTGCCCAGTTTAATGCGCCTGCTGCTTTCTTCGGATCTGTCACAACCGGAATAAACAAATGTGGAATTCCATTATACACACTGAGCTCTACTACTTTAGGATCGATCATGATAAGCTTTACTTCATCCGGATTTGCCTTGTACAGGATACTGATGATAAGTGTATTGATACATACTGATTTACCTGAACCGGTTGCACCTGCGATGAGAAGATGTGGCATTTTGGCAATATCCGCAACTACAGTCTTACCTGCAATATCCTTTCCTACTGCAAAAGAAAGTTTGGATTTTGCCTTCTGAAATTCTTCTGACTGGAGCAGATCTCTGAGCATAACCGTACTGTTCTCTTTATTGGGAACCTCAATGCCCACTGCTGCTTTGCCGGGGATCGGTGCTTCAATACGGATATCAGGAGTGGCAAGATTCAGTTTGATGTCATCTGCAAGACCTACAATTTTGCTGACCTTCACTCCCATCTCGGGCTGAAGTTCATAACGGGTAACTGTTGGTCCGCAGCTCACATTAGTGACAGTCACGTTCACGCCGAAATTGTGAAGTACTTCCTGGAGTTTTTTTGCAGTCTTACGCAGATAGGCATCAGAATCCCCCTGAGCTTTGCTGCTTCCTTTCTTCAGCAGATTTAAGGCTGGAAATTTATATTCTTTTTTTACGGCTGCTTCCTGTCGGGTGATCTCATGCTGAATGTTTACAATTCCGCTCTGTATCTCTTTTTCAGAAGATTTGGGGTTTTTCGAAGGCGGCCGCACTGCCTTCTCATCCTGAAAAGGGGGCAGATCTTCCTCCGGTTCTGAAACCACAGATTTCTTCCGGTCAGTGACAGCATCTTCAAATGGAAGGTCTTCCTGCTGTTGTGATTCATTATCTGCCTCGTATGTATCCGGGGATGTATCCGCTCTGTGAATCTCAAAATTCATCGGAGCATCGATGTATGGTTTATTATCCGCATCATCAGAGGATTTAATCCCTGTGTTCTCGGTATCCTCCGCAGCTTCGGCTGTTTCTGCTGCTGCTTTATCTGTATCTGCTGCTTTTTTCAGAAGTTTCCCCTTTTTCTTTGGCTTCTGTTCAGAATAGCCTGTCAGCTTGGTTCCTTCCAGAAAGCCGCCTTTTTTCATTTTTTTTGCTTCCGAAGGATCCATGAGAAAGTCATCATCTGAAAATTCATCATCGCCAATTTCTTCCTCCAGTCTGCGGACTCTTTCTTCACGCCGCTGTTCTCTTATAAGCTGACGTTCTCTGGCACGTTCTTCTCTATATCGCTCACGTTCAGGCTGCCCCTGCATATAGCGCATATGTCTGTCTTTTACAAAATCACACACCTTTATAACCAGCCGCGTTACAAAATCGAGCAGAGAGCGCTGTGTGATAATGATCATACATACAACAAATGCCAGTATAATGATCACATATCCGCCGATAGTTCCAAAAGCAGATGTGACAGAAATACAGATCGCTCCTCCGATCAGACCACCGCCTGTTTTATAATCTGCGCTTAAAGCATAATAATCCAGCAAAGTTGTACTCTGCATATATCCGTCTGTGAGAAGCTGCGCTGCCCCACACAGAAACAGAAACATCACAAACGCCGCTGCAAGTTTCTTATATGCCAGCCGGTTTGTTTTATTGATCAGAATAAATGCTGATTCAAGGAAAAATACGATTGGAAACAGATATGCCATCAGTCCCATCAGTCCGAAACAGAAATTACTGATCGCATCTCCCACAAAACCACCTGCTCCAAAATTGCTTGCCATCAGGATCACACATGCGGCCAAAATCACAAATAATATGATTTCTGTCTGAAATCTGCCGACTTCCTGTTCCATTGCTGTCTTCTTTTTTGTATTTCTTCCCGAATGCCCGGTATTCTTACTCTTTGATGCTGCCATTCTAAGGCTCCCCTCCTTGATCTTCTCGTAAATATCTTCCCTTTACAGGGCAAAATTTAATGCCAGTGTAATAATACCGACTATAAATGAATAATATGCAAAATAGCGTAATTTTATATTCTGAGTCATGGCTATTGTATTTCGGATAACAAGACATCCCGCAAAACCGGCGATGATCATTGCAAATACATAGGTAAACCCAAGTCCTGCCGTCATTTCAGAAGCACCAAAATTTCCGATTTCCGTAAAAAAAGCACCTATGATAGCAGGCAGACTCATAAAAACAGAAAAACGAACCGCAAATTTGCGGTTATATCCGCATAACAGTGCAGCACATAATGTAAATCCCATTCTGGAAATCCCCGGAAAGACAGCAATCCCCTGACAAATTCCAATCCACATGGCGCTGTCATAAGAAGCCTCTCTCGGTCCCTTTTTTCCACCGGATTTATTCAGATCTGTTACCAGAAGAAATACGCCTGTAAGTAAAAATCCGATTCCCGGAACAATCTGAGAGTCTGCGGCCAGAAGAGCCAGCCGTTTTCCTGTAAGTCCCAGAAGTGCTGTTGGAATCATGGAAATCACAAGAAGTGCACCTGTTTTCCGATATGTTCCGGTGACTATTCTGGCATAGCCCAAACTTTCCCCTGTCTTCTTGTTATGGATATATAGATTCAGATTACCGATCATATCCATAAACATCCCCAGAAGTCCCAGTCCGATTTTTTTTAAATCTTTGCGGAACAAAAATATAATTGCTGCCGCACTTCCAAGATGGAGCATCGTTTCTGACAGCAATCCGGTTTCGTGGCCGATTCCCATATATTGTTCCAATATGCATAAATGTCCCAGGCTGCTGACAGGAAGAAATTCCGTCACAGCCTGAATGACAGCCAAAAATATCAAATATACAACGATCATAGAACTGATTCCTTTTTGTTTCTCCAAAATTATGGTTTATTATAGCACACTCAGAAAGGCTTTACAATAAAAAGCCCCCTGACTGTCATGTTCACAGTAACGTAGCCAAAATTCATTCATTTTCCTGCTGCTTTTTTTCTTTTTCATGTGCCAGTAGTTCCTGTACCGATTTATGTGCAATCCGGAATTCTTTTTCAAAATAAGCATTGATCTCTGCACCGTATAACAGAAGATTCATACAGATATACAACCATACCATGACCATGATGATCGTCGCAAGGTTTCCGTACATATTACTGAACCCCGGAAAAATCTCAAAATAAAAAGAGAATCCGTATGAAAATATCGACCATGCAACTGCTATGATCAAGGCTCCGGGAATCTGGCTTTTGAATGTGGCTTTTCTGTTCGGAAGAACCTTATACAACATAAGAAAAACCAGAAACAACACACCAAATACCAACAGTGCTCTTGCCCCCAGTATTTTTCCCAGAACTCTTCCAAGAAAAGGAATATATCTTGATACAACTTTCTGTATTTCGTTTCCAAGTACAAGCATAAGCAGAGACACGATTACCGCAATCACCAGTGATAAAGTATAGAATACTGCATAAATTCTGGTTAACAGCCAGTTACGGGTTTCTTTTACGTGATAAATGGTATTTAATCCATTGATGATAGACTGCATTCCTTTTCCGGCAGACCACAGTGCCACAATTGCTGACAAAGGGACAATTGCAGTACTTCTTTTGTATACATCTACCACGATCCCCAGAACAAAACTCTGCAGATTCTCCGGAATAAAAGCAACGATCGCATCCCTGACTACATTATAGGTCAGAGGTGTATACCGTACCAGTGTAGTCAGAAACAGAATACAGGGAATAAAAGACATGATCAGAAAATACGCTGCCTGTGTCGCATAAGCTCCTACGTGATCTCCGGATACACGTTCCATAAACCCGAATAAAAGCCCTGTAACAGACTGGGTTTTATTTTTCTTTTTCATATATGTCTCCATTCTGTTATTTTACAGCAGTCATTTCTGATAAGGCATTTATGGTGATTGCTGTAATTATAAAGATAACTGTTTCGAATATCTCTGTTTACTATCATACCATGAAACTGCCGTTATGACAAACATGAATTATGGATAATAAAATCCGGTTCTTTTCATGCTGGAATGCTGTAGATATGAAAAAAACCGGATCAATATGTAATTAGTTTTATGGTCAGATTTTTACTTTCTGATGTAGAAATGATAAGCAGTCACAGAATCATACTGTTCACCTGCATTAAGAATCGGGGAGTGGAAATCTTCAACATTGACCGCATTCGGTTCAACCTGCGTTTCCAGACAGAAAGCATCCCGCTTATTGTAAGTATGACCATTTTTACCATGTTCATTTTCGACAAAATTTGCTGCGTAAAACTGTACACATGGACAGTCGGAAGTGACATCCATGGCAATTCCGGTTTTATCACTGTATGCGGTTGCGATCAGTCTTCTGTTTCCTTTTGCATAATTGTCTGTCACATAATTGTGGTCATATCCGCCTGTGAATTTCAGCTGGTCAAATTCTGCTTCAATATCCTGCCCGATCTGTTTGGCAGTTCTGAAATCCATGGGAGTCCCTGCAACTTCCTCATACACTCCTGTAGGAATGGAATGACTGTCGGCTACAGGTGTATAATATTTTGCATGGATTGTAAGATACTGATCCATGGCGGTTCCACTTCCCTCACCATTCAGATTGAAATAAGAATGATTTGTCATATTGGCAACTGTCGGCTCATCGCAGATTCCCTGATAATGGATCCTCAGTTCGTTGTCTTCCGTAAACTCATATTTTACAGACACATCAAATTCTCCCGGGAAACCATTCTCGCCATCCGGACTTATACGGTTAAATATAACACTGTTTTTATCATCGGAAATCTCAGCCACTTTCCAGAGCTTTTTTTCAAATCCGTCAGGACCGCTGTGAAGATTATTGTCATTCTCATTCTGAGCAAGAACTACTTCTTTGCCATTGACAGAGAATTTTGCACCGCCGATGCGGTTTCCGTTTCTGCCGATGGTTGAACCGAAAAAGCATCCATTTACTTCATAAGATGCCAGATCATCATATCCAAGTACTACGTCTGTTAAAGTACCATCTTTATCAGGTACGCAGACCTTAACCAGGATTGCTCCAAAATCTGTCACTTCCGCATATGCCCCGGATTTGTTTTCCAGATGAAAAATTTTTACTGTTTCCCCAGTCTGTAATACACCGAACTTTCTTTCAGAAACACTCATTGTTTCCAACCTCCCGTATCATAAAATAATATTAAATCCAAAAGATAATAAAAAAGAGCCTTTCTACGGCTCATTTTTACAGTTCCCGAAATGCCGTTCCCTTCCCATTGACGCCTAGCCGTAGCTAGGTGGGTATCCTCAACAGTGTCTTCTGCCTACCACGACGTGAGGTCTGACATCCAACCTGCGATTTTGGATTCCCAAAATGTCAATGTAGGTTCAAAAAGAAAAGGGGGATCGAACATTCCAGGATTCGGTTTTCGTTGTTTTTATTATAAACCAGTATTTGTGCTTTTTCAACAGAAAATACACATTCTTACTGATTTTTATTATTTAATGTTAAGAATCTCTTTTACTGCTGCTGGCATATCCACTGCATCTACCACTTTATCATGAAGAACCGGTGCAGTACGGATCTCCTCAACAGCACGCGGAACCGGCACTTTTGAAAGCGCGGATAATGCATCTACCAGGCCAAAATCATCCAGATCTTTATGATCTTCCCCAAGCGCATCCATAACACTTCTTGTAAATTTATATGGACTGGCTGTAGAAGCAATAACAGTTGGAAGATGATCATCTGTCTCACTTACATATTTCTTATATACGCCTGCGGCAACTGCAGTATGTGTATCAATTACATAATTGCTGTCTTTATAGATTTCGCTGATGGTATTTGCAGTCTCTTCCTCACTGCAGAAATTACCATAGAAATCGCCGAGCTGTGCTTTCATCTCTTCTGTAATGGTATACTCTCCGCCCTCACTTAAAGATTTCATAAGCTCTGCACATTTCTCAGCATTCTCTCCTGTAAGGCGATAGATCAGACGCTCCAGGTTGCTGGAGATCAGGATATCCATGGAAGGAGAAGTCGTAAGAATGAAATCTCTCTTTCTGTCGTAGGTTCCTGTGCGGAAGAAATCATAGAGAACACGATTCTCATTGGATGCACAGATCAGTTTGTGGATCGGAAGTCCCATCTGTTTTGCATAGTATGCGGCAAGAATATTTCCAAAGTTTCCGGTAGGAACTACCACATTGATCTCCTGTCCGTCTTTGATCTTACCGTCACGTACCAGTGTTGCATAAGCGTATACATAATATACAATCTGCGGAACAAGTCGTCCGATATTGATAGAATTTGCGGATGAAAACTGGAAGCCTGCCTGATCCAGCTCTGCTGCCATCTCATGATCATTAAACATCTTCTTAACTGCAGTCTGGGCATCGTCAAAGTTTCCGGTAATACCTACCACATAAGTATTGGCTCCCTTCTGGGTTACCATCTGTTTCTCCTGAATCGGGCTGACACCATGTTTCGGATAGAATACGATAATTTTGGTTCCCGGTACATCTGCAAAACCTGCCATGGCAGCTTTACCGGTATCTCCGGATGTTGCGGTAAGAATTACGATCTCATTTTTCACATGGTTCTTCTTCGCTGCTGTTGTCATCAGATGAGGAAGGATGGAAAGGGCCATATCCTTAAACGCAATAGTTGCGCCGTGGAACAGCTCCAGAAAATAAGCTCCACAGGCTTCATGAAGAGGAGCGATCTTTTCTGTATCAAATTTGCTGTCATATGCCTTGCTGATACAGTTCTTAAGCTCTTCCTCTGTAAAATCTGTGAGAAAACGGCTCATTACCTCATATGCTGTTTCCTGATAAGTCATCTGAGCCAGTTTGTCCATTGGTACATCCAACTGTGGAATGCGCTCAGGCACGAACAGTCCGCCGTCCTCAGAAAGGCCTTTCAGTATGGCCATTGACGCTGTAACTGCCTGCTCTTTTCCTCTGGTGCTTTTGTACAATACCTGCATTGGTGTTCCGCCTTTCTATTTGTAAAATATTAGTTTCTTTCGAACTTCACCACATTA
>OLSN01003504.1_pt1 | contig 10035 bp, 8 predicted proteins | sample 1672411 | NCBI WGS metagenome assembly OLSN01 (sample SAMEA3136683, study PRJEB25190) | human gut metagenome | biome: human gut; feature: human-associated habitat; material: faeces | place: Austria | collected 2013
CGATCACGAAAATGTTAAGATCGGTAAAGCATATGTAAAGGTACGTAAAAAAGCGTTTCGGAGGGTTGCACAGGGCCGATTATTTGGACGGTGCGGCGTGGCGCTGGGCCGAGGTGCGGCCGTAGGAGTGCAGAACGAGACCCACACCTATGAATATCAACAAGGCGAAGAGTACCGTGTCGGGCTGCAGCTTGTCGAGACCCATAAGTACCGAGAGGGTTATGGCCAGCACTGATCTTGAACGCCGGGCTGTCGCCGTGCGCGGCGGTCATCATAAAGCCTGCGATCTCCCCGGCGGGGACGCGAAACGCGATCAGCGAAGAACCGTTCCGCGTGACAAAATACTTGCCGCCGGGGACGATCTCCCAGCGCTGCGCCTCGCAAAGCTCGGTATATCCGGACTCGCGCAGCATATCCGCGCTGTGGGCGCAGGTGTGGAACGCCGTGGGACATACGGCGATATAATCAAAGAGCTTTTCGTTCATGTTGTTTCCTTTCCGTCGTCCGGCCTCTGCCGGAATAGTACAAGCTTTTCGAGCGGGAAGAGCACCGCCGTCTGCACGACGCCCGCGCCGAACGAGGCGAGCGTGCGCGAGAGGGGAGCGATGCGGCTCGACGCCATCGCGGCGACGATCTCGCCCTGCATCCACGTGGCGAAGAGAATGAGCGCGAAGAGGATCGCAAGATACACCGCAAACCCCGCGCGGGTACCCTTGCCGCGAAACGTTGTTTTCATGTTGATAAAATAGCCGTAGATGTTTGCAAGACCGTTTGCCAGCAGGAACGGCATTTTTGCCATTTGTCTGTTCGCAAACACAATGCGCAGCAGTAGCAATGGTGTGTTCATCAACTACAAAACCCGTTCCCCAATATGACTCGCCATTACTAGCAGTAAAATTAATTTTTACCACACCACTTTTTGAAAAGTCAACCACTCGTGTGTCGTCACCAATGACAGCACGTGCATTTGTAGAGGATAAGGTGTCCACTGGATTTAATGTGTATTGTGTTTTACAGGTTCCGCCTCTTTTCAACGAAAAAACGGTGTATGAAACGGCGTTGTTGGAATTTGCCGCAGAAACGCAGTCTGTAGGCAAACACAAAGAAAGAGACAATACAGATACAGCGGTTGAGACTGCCAGGATTTTTTTCAGCTTTTTCATATTACATTTCCTCCTTATTAGCCTGTTGTATGCGGAAGTCGGTTGATTTCATGCACTAAAAAAGCCATTAAAATCGTAGCGTCCACACCGTCTATAATTCCGTTTGCATTTGTGTCTGCAACATTGTAGTTGCTAAGTACGCCTTCACCAGCTAAGAACTTGTTTAACGTTACTACGTCGGAAACATCAAGTTTTCCGTCGTTATTCACGTCGCCTAATATTGCCGCCGAAGATGACAGTGCGCTCATGCTCCCCAGCGTTGCCCCGGCAATCAGTGTTGCCATGCAGGCTGCGAATATCTTTTTGATTTTTTTCATAGTTCTTCCTCCTCTTTTATGTCCCGTATCTGTAAACGATTTCATCTGACGCCTGCATCTCCTTTCCAAAATTTAGGCTTTTCTGCGATTCTCTTATGCTTATATTATAGCAATATTGTTCATGTGTGTCAATCTCAACAGCGAAATTTCAGCATTATTGCTAAATTCGTTTTGTCGAATCTGTTCAAATAAGAGATATACTTTGTCGAATTTTGTCGAATTTTCGCCGCAAAATCAAAAAAGCCCGTTTCCGCAGAAACAGGCTCATTTTTCTCTCTCCGAAACCGCTCACTTCGCAGAATCGCTGTGGTCGTTTTCGCTGTTTTTTCGCTTTGCCGCCCGGCTGTAAAGGGTCTGCACCGACTGCCGGATGTGCCAGCGGTGCTTTTTCTTTTCCGGCTGGCTGGGCTGATTCGGCGTGCCGGAGGCGGTCTTTTCCCGCATCACCGTATAAATGATGGACATGACCGGAACGCCTACGATCATTCCCAGGACGCCGAACAGTCCGCCGCCCACCGTGATGGCGAACAGCACCCAGATCGCCGGGAGTCCCACCGAGGTCCCCACCACACGGGGATAGATCAGATTGCTGTCGATCTGCTGTGCAATGATAACGATAATGACAAAGGCGATGGCATGACCCGGGTTCACCATCAGCAGGATCAGCGCACAGGGAATCGTACCCATCCAGGGTCCCACATAGGGGATCATGTTGGTGATGCCGATGATAACGGCGATCATCATGGGGTATTCCAGCCCGCCGATGCTCATGACACAGAAGATCAGCACGCCCAGAATGAACGCATCCGACAGCTGACCGCTGATAAAGTTGGAGAAGGTGGAAAAGGTCAGTCTGCCGTAGTGAGACAGCCGGTGATAGTGTTTTTCGGGCAGGAAATGCCGCAGGATCTGCCGTCCCTGGCTGCGGAGCTTGTTGCGTCCGGCGAGGACGTAGACCGAGAAGATCAGCCCGATGAAAAAGTCGATCACGCCGCCGATGAGACCGCTTGCCCAGGTGCTGAGCGTTCCCACAGCGTCCGGGATGTAGGTGGTCAGACTCATCAGCTTGGTGCGGAGCATCGCCGGGTTGATGTCGTTGTCCTCCAGGAATTTGAGGATCTGTTCGCCCCGGCTGCTGTTGAGGAACTTCATGACGTTGTTGTAGTAGAGCATGATGTTGTCCCCGAAGTCCCGGATACTGGTGATAAACTGCGGCACGATGATCCAGATAATGACGCACAGCAGTGCGAGCATCAGAAAGTAGGAACAGAATACCGCCATCGCTCCGGTAGGAAAGCGTGGGAACTTTTTCCGCACACGCTGAAACAGCTTGTCGATCTGACAGGTGGGGCGGTACAGGATGAATGCAATGACCAGTCCGATGGTGATGGGGCGCAGAACGTCAAACACATAGGACAGCAGTCCGGTGAAGATCTCGTGCTTGATGAACAGGAACGCCACCAGCAGCAGAACAACGCCGCTGAAAATGATGGTCGCCGCCCACTGCTTGTTGACGAAGTCCCACTTCCGGACTTTTTTCTCTTCGCTCTCCGGCGCATCAGAACGGGTTCCGGTCTCGTTTGGCTCGTTTGTCATAATGGTTGCCTCCTTGTCAGCCTACCACTTCTTTTGCGACGGCTACGGTCTCCATGGCGTCCTTGGCGTAATAGTCGGCGCCGATCTTTTCCGCATAGTCGGCAGTCAGCACAGCGCCGCCCACGACGATTTTGCAGTCCGGACAGGACGCCTTTACCAGCTGGATGGTCTCTTCCATAGCGCCCAGGGTCGTGGTCATCAGCGCCGAAAGTCCCACCAGCTTGACGCCGTGTTCTTTCGCCGTGTCCGCCACCAGCTGGCACGGAACATCCCGTCCCAGATCCAGCACCGTATAGCCGTAGTTTTCCAGCAGTACCCGGACGATGTTCTTGCCGATGTCGTGAATGTCGCCCTTTACCGTTGCCAGGACGATCTCGCCACGGCTGACCGGGGCGGCATTGCGTTCGATGAGGGTGGTCTTGATGACCTCGAATGCCGCCTGCGCCACGCTTGCGGTCTGGATCAGCTGGGGCAGAAAGATCTTGCCCTGTTCAAACAGCTTTCCGGCGCTGTCCAGTGCCGGGATCAGAATGTCATTGACCACTTCCATGGCGTCGGTGGTTTCCAGCAGCTGCGCCGTGATCTTTGCGCCCTCGTTTTTCAGTCCGTGGGACATGGCGTAGGGCAGATCCAGGGTCTCCGGCGCTTTTTCCGCCGCCGGTTTTGCCGCAGCAGTCGGCGTGGCTGCCGCCGTGGCAGTCGGCATATTGGCGTATGCCTCCACGAAAGCGGCACAGTTTACATCGAATCCCCGGAGCAGGCGGAACGCCCGGACAGCCTCTGCCATAGAGGCGATATTGGGGTTGATGATGGGCAGATCCAGTCCGTTTTCCAGCGCCATGGTGAGGAACGTCCGTGTGACAGCCTCACGGTTCGGCAGACCGAAGGAGATGTTGGAAACGCCCAGGACGGTTTTCAGTCCCAGTTCCGTCTTGACCCGGTGGAGCGCCTCCAGGGTCTCCTTTGCGCCGTCCTGTTCCGCCGATGCCGTCAGCGTCAGACAGTCGATGTACACGTCCCGTTTCGGGATACCCAGTGCCGTGGCACGATCCAGGATGCGTTTGGCGATGGCGAACCGGTCTGCCGCCTTTTTGGGAATGCCGTTTTCGTCCAGGGTGAGTCCCACGACCGCAGCGCCGTATTTCTTGACCAGCGGCAGGATGTTTTGCAGCGATGCCTCTTCGCCGTTGACGGAATTGACGATGGGCTTACCATTATATACCCGAAGTGCAGCCTCCATGACAGCCGGGATGGTGGAGTCCAGCTGCAAAGGTGTGCCGCCGATGGACTGGAGCGCTTTTACCGTGCGGATCATCATGCCCTTTTCGTCGATGCCCGGCATACCTACATTCACATCCAAAAGGTCAGCCCCGGCATCCACCTGCTGCACTGCCTGATCCAGGATGTAGTCCATGTCGTTTGCCTGGAGCGCCGCCTTGAACCGCTTTTTGCCGGTGGGGTTGATGCGTTCGCCGATGATGCGGGGCTGGTCGATCTGCACCACCTCGGATGCAGAGCAGACTGCTGCCGGGATCTGGATGTTTTCCCGTTTCGGGATCTCTGCCTGTTCCAGCAGGTCATAAGCCGCCTTGATATGCTCCGGCGTCGTGCCGCAGCAGCCGCCGTAGACGGTGACGCCCAGCTGTGCAAACTTCACCACAGCCTGTGCAAATTCCGCCGGGTCTACCAGATATTCTCCGGTGACCGGGTCCGGGAGTCCGGCGTTGGGCTTTACCACCAGCGGCAGCGTGGTCCACTTTGCCATCTCCTCCACAATGGGAAAGAGTTCGTCCGGGCCGAGGGAGCAGTTTACGCCCACAGCGTCAGCTCCCAGACCTTCCAGCGTCATTGCCGCAGAGGCAACGGTGCAGCCGGTAAAGGTGCGGAGGTTCGGCTCAAAGGTCATGGTGCAGATCACCGGCTTGTCGGAATTTTCCTTTGCCGCCAGCAGTGCCGCCTTGGTCTCGTACAGGTCGGTCATGGTCTCAATGACGATGAGGTCGGCATCCTGTCCGGCGAGAACCTCTTCCTTGAAAATATCGTATGCCTCTTCAAAGGTCAGCGTTCCCAGCGGTTCCAGCAGCTGTCCGATCGGACCGATGTCCAGCGCCACCTTGGTCTCCGTTCCGGCGCAGGCTTTCCGGGCGCAGGCGATGCCGGCGGCGATCAGTTCCTGGACAGAATAGCCGGATTTTGCCATTTTGTGCCGGTTTGCCCCGAAGGTATTGGCATAGATGATGTCCGAACCCACGGCGACGAACTGTTTTTGTGCATCAATGATGCGTTCCGGTTCTGTGATGTTGTAGACTTCCGGCAGTGCGCCGACCGGCATACCGCCTTTTTGCAGCATGGAACCCATGCCGCCGTCCAGACGAATGAATTTGCGGTGAGGAAATAGGGAAGAAAGCATAGGAGGGTGTCCTTTCCAAAAAGTGATTCAATAGTTTTTACAGCACATGATAATACACATAAATATCCTGATACACGCCGTTTTTCAGCAGATAGCCGCCGGGGATCACGCCCACACGCTGGAATCCCAGCTTGGTGTACAGCTGGATCGCACGGTCATTGCCTTTGACAACGGCGTTGAAGATCAGAATGCGGTAGCCCAGTTCCTTTGCCTTTTCCAGCGAGTGGCGCACCAGTCTCTCACCGATCTTCATGCCACGCATTTTCGAAGAAACGGCATAGCTGGCGTTGGCATGGTGACCGCATCTGCCCACGTTGTTGGGGTGCAGGATGTACAGTCCGGCTACTTCGCCGTTTACCTTTGCCACGCCGGCAAAGTCCTGTCTGCCGAAGAATTCCACGCCGGTCTTGTGGTTCAGTTCGTCCAGCTGGGGGAATGCAGCGCCGTCCCGAACAACTTCGTTCCAGATCTCGATCATAGCATCTACGTCAGCCTCTGTATACGGCATAATTTCATATTCCATAAGAAAAACTCCTTTTTATGGGAACATATTCCAGATAGCACAATATGGACACAGGTATCTGCGTCCATGTTGAAAGTGATTTTAGCAATGTGTGCCGCCTTTGCGGAACATACAGGTTTCCCGCATCCGGCAGGTGGCGCAGCCCCGTGCGCCCTTTTTCAGCGGATGATCCGCCAGGCCGATGATCGCCGTCACGGACTTCCGGGGGATGAGGATATGCTCCGGCGTCACCGTCAGCCCCAGACGCTTTTGTGCATCCAGCAGCTGCAAAATTTCCGGCTGGAGCGCCAGGGGCAGGTCTCCGTAGCCCGGACTGAACCGCCAGGTAAAGTAGACCTCCGGCAGCTGTTCCCGAAAGCATTCCTCCGCCCGGTTGCAGACCTGTTCGATGCCGGCGCTTGCCAGGGCATCCATGGCGAGGGAGCGTGTCATATCGGAGATGCCCACACGGTGGATGAGCTGGTCTGCTTGTCCGGAAAGGGTCGCCGCCATCAGAATGATCCGGTCGCACTCTGCCAGATGCCGTGCGATATCTTCTCCGGCAAGCACCATGCCGCCGGCAGAGAGAACGCCGTTTTCCCGGCAGAGCGGCAGCACCCGGTAGACCACGCCCGGCAGAACAGCACGTCGCAGCTTTTCTTCGCAGTCGCTGACGACTGCCAGCAGGGACGCATCCGGCGCACCGGGACATCCCATATAGCGGAGCGCCTCCTGCTTGTCGATCTCGTTCAGCGGCAGGGTCAGCATTTCGGCGCTGCCTTAATGATGCCGCCGACTGCCTCGCTGATTTTCCGTGCCACATAGGGATTATTCATGGTGTACAGGTGAATGCCGTCCACCCCGTCGGTCACCAGGTCGACGATCTGGTCGATGGCATAGGCAATGCCGGCATCCCGGAGCGCATCCGGATTGTCCTCGAAACGCTGTACCATCTTGGTAAACTTCCGGGGCAGACTTGCGCCGCACATGGTGACCATGCGCTCGATCTGTTTCCGGTTGGTCACCGGCATAATGCCAGCCTCAATGGGAACATTCACGCCGGCACGGGCAGCACGATAGCGGAAGTCGTAGAACGAATCATTGTCGAAAAACAGCTGGGTGATGAGATGGCTTGCGCCGGCATCCACCTTTTCCTTCAGATGGCGGATGTCCGTATCCATGTTGGGCGCCTCCGGGTGGCACTCCGGATAGCAGGCGCCGGCAATGTCAAAGCTGCCGTCCTTGCTGCGGATGTAGCGGATAAGGTCGGCGGCGTGGTCGAAATCGGTGGTCGGTTCTAAGCCCTCCACCCGGTCGCCACGGAGCGCCAGGATGTTTTCGATGCCGTTTTCCCGGAACTGCTCCAGGATGGTGTCGATCTGTGCCTTGGAATAGTGGATGCAGGGCAGATGCGCCATGGGCAGTACGCCGTAGTGTTCCTTCAGCCGCTTGGCAATAGCAAGGGTGTTTTCGCCGTTGCCGCTGCCGCCTGCACCGAAGGTCACGCTGATAAAATCCGGGTGCAGATCCTGGAGCGCCTCCAGGGTGTCATAAATGGTTTCGATGGAAGAAGTCTTTTTCGGCGGAAAGATCTCAAACGAAAAAACAGTCTTTTCGGAGAACAGGGATGCGATTTTCATATCTATTTCCTTTCTGCGGCGTGTGCCGGAATATATGATATTTTAGTAGTACAATCATATTATAGCATATTTGTAGGTGTTTGGGTAGACGGAAAAATCGTATCGCTTGATATCATTTTTTTTTATACCTGATCGGCGCTCTGCCGGAACCAGTTCCATTCCTCCGGCGAGTACCGCTCCCGGAGAACCGCAGCGTGCTGTGTTTCATAATTCCGCAGCAGCTGCGGTGCTTCTTTCAGAAAATCTTCGCCACGTTTGCAGTATCTTCCGTTTTCGGAAAAACCAGCCATATCTTCATAGCAAAGGGGATAGATCTGTTCCAGGGCGATCTTTTCCGGCGGCAATTGCAGCTGTTCCAACAACAATTCCCTGCGGACTGCCGGCAGAGTGGTGCCGTCTGGAGCATTTTTTGCCGATTGCTCTACTGGTCGTTCCGACCGCCAGACATAGCCGTCTTTCTGCTGTATCGGAAACTTGGCGTGTGCTGATGTGGGATACAGCCGGGCATATCGCTGTAACTTTTCCGCCGAATCTGCCAGCAAAAGCTTGTCATATTGTGCCGTCAGCTTTTCAAAGTCCGTTTCTGTCAGCGGCTGCGGCTGGTCACCTAAAGCAACTGCCGTTTTTCGCAGGAACTGTTCCGCCTGTACGAAAAAGGCATCCCGTTCCGGCTGGGGCAGTGCTGCCAATGCCTCTTTTGCCAGGGGCAGCACGGTGAATACCAGCCGTGTTCCCAGCAGCCAGCACCAGTCTGTGTCTTGTTCCGGGACACATTGCCGCAGTTGGTCGGCTATGGCTTGCAGCAGCTGTGGCGTGACCTTGCCGGACTCCCACTTCCATGGCAGGAAATCCTTTCCCAGCGGCTCGGCATATTTCGGCTGGCACAGCTGTATCTCTCCGGAAAAGGGGATCCCCTTTTGCCGGCAGAAACAAAAGTATGCCGCCAGCACCTGCTGCCGTTCGTTTTCATCAGTTCCAAACAGGCGGCACACTTTTCGCTCTGCCGTGAGGGCAATGCCGCCCAGCAGCCGACTGCATCTCCACAGCAGCCAGCTTTCCGTGCTGCCGTCATCTGCGGAAAAACCGCCGGAAACCGGCTGCAGCAGGTACGCAGCAAACCGATTTTCAAAATACAGCATCCCAAACCGGGTTTCCAGGAAAGTGCAAAGCTTTGCATGGGAGAAATCGTGTTCCTTTCGTCTGTCATATTCTTCCCGTCGGAATTGCCCCAGTGCCTCGGTCAGATCGGCAGCGTCGGAGAGCATTTTCAAATGGTTGACAGAAGGAATTTCGCCGCCTACCCAGCGAAAATCGTGCCGGAGAAACTGCGCTTCCAACATTCTGTTGTACGCATAATCGAAAAATGCGAAACAGCGTTTTCCCAGAGCCTGTTCCGTATCCCGCCGCTGCTGTCTGCCGGCTTTGGAAAAGTAATAGGCTGCCATTTCCGGCAGCAGTGCCGCATATTCGCCGTGATAGCGGGTGGAAAGACGGCGAACTGTATCCCTGTTTTCTTGCAGCGTGACAGTGGCTGCCCCTTCCGGCAAAAGTGCCGTCATGGTGTAATCGTCGAATCCGTCATCACACCGTTTGATGCAGTCGGAGAGAAATTCCGTGACGAACATCTGCGTTCCCGTGGTTTCCTCCGTGAGAATCGCCGATGGGATTTTCTCCAGCAGCAGGCTGTATTTTTTCAGACAGTGCCGCAAAAAATCCATGTCGCAGTACTGCCAGCGATAGGAATACGCCATATCAGATGCTCCAGTCGATTTCCGGCAGCCCGTGTTCCCGCAGGAATGCGTTTGCCTTGGAGAAGTGCTTGCAGCCGAAGAATCCGTGATACGCAGACAGAGGGCTGGGGTGTGCGGCGGTCAGCACTAGGTGCTGGGGGTGCTGGATCAGCGCCCGTTTCGCCTTGGCGTTGTTGCCCCAGAGCAGGAACACCACCGGTTCTTCCCGCTGGTCCAGCAGCCGGATCACATCATCGGTGAACTGTTCCCAGCCTTTGCCTTTGTGGGAATTCGCCTGTCCGGCACGGACGGTCAGCACCGTGTTCAGCAGCAGTACCCCGTGCTTTGCCCAGTTGGTCAGCTCGCCGTGCTTGCCGGTGTTGTCGATGCCCACATCGTCCTTGATCTCCTTGAAAATGTTCACCAGAGACGGCGGCGGCGCTACGCCTTTCCGCACGGAAAAGCTCAGTCCGTGCGCCTGGTTCGGACCGTGATAGGGGTCTTGTCCCAGGATCACGGCACGCACTTTGGCGTAAGGAGTGTATTTCAGTGCGTTGAAAATGCAATCCGCAGGCGGATATACATTGTATCTGTTATATTCATCGACAAGAAAAGCTCTCAGCTTTCTGTAATATTCACTCCGGAACTGGTCTGCAAGCAGATTGTCCCATTCGTTG
>OLSN01003507.1_pt1 | contig 10031 bp, 7 predicted proteins | sample 1672411 | NCBI WGS metagenome assembly OLSN01 (sample SAMEA3136683, study PRJEB25190) | human gut metagenome | biome: human gut; feature: human-associated habitat; material: faeces | place: Austria | collected 2013
CTGTTCTTCTGCTTTTTCTGTCTCTCCCGTTCTCGGATCAAACCAGGAAACTGCATAGATTCCGTCGCAAAGGCCTGCAATCCGTGTGCTCATTCCGTCCATCTCGCCGTAATAAATCAGCGCTCTCGTCTTATCCCGGCTGATGGTGGCAGCCGCCAGCTTATTGGAAAACGGGCTGATGTTCTCTTCCGCTTCTGCCGGATCGTACGGCACCATCTCTTCGAAGTGGTGCTCTTCATAGAAACGTTTCAGATATCCCATCTGCGCACCGCCCGGTCCATCAATCGCTTTTGCCCAGGTGATGCCGAATTTGTTGAATGCATTAAAATCCGGGTTGATGTCGCTTACCTCCCAGATATTATCCCAGATTCCCTGCGCACCGTACGTATAGCTGCAGCCACCAGCCTGAATCGCCATGTATGCCACGCGGCGCAGCATGGCATCGGTGCAGAGACGGGTTCCGTTTTCTTCCAGCGTGGAACAATATTCGTATAGAGACTCGCCCTCGATGAACGGCTTTGTTCCATGCTCTTTCTGATAAGAACGGTACCAGGACACATTGATCGGGAAATCGCCGTGACCGGCCTGGTTCAGTACAAAGTCAAACCACGGTTCGTCATAATAGTAATCTGCAAACGGACGCTCATTCGTGTAATGTGCGGTCTGCAGGGTATCGTAGCCGTCCATCTCCTCCACGTATTCTGCGACCTCGCGCCAGCCCTTAATCGCACGCTCGCGCGGCTCGCCCGGGAAGTAGCCTGCCACTTCGCCTGCCAGTGTCCACACAACCGGAAGGGCGCCGTAACGCGCGATGATGTAACGCGCCAGATGTTTCTGATGCTCCACGCCCTGCTCGATCGAGCCGGACCAGGCAAAACCAAGTGCGTTGACGAAGCCGAGATCCGCAAGATACTGCATACGGCGGTCGAGCTCGTTCTGATAGAATGCCACATTCGGCACATCGTCCGCGGCATCTGCCTCCCAGTAACGGCTCTGCTGCTCCCGCCAGCTGTCGCTTCGAAGGTTCGTCTGATAAACATTATAACCCTGCGCCTTCCTGCGGTCCGCCATACCACGGAACATGCTCGTCATCTGCGGATGGTTCGACTCGTCCCAGCGCTCACCGAAAGCAAATTCCCAGTGCGTATCGCCGAGCCAGAAAAACGGTGTTCCGTCTGCATACGTCAGATATTTTCCTGATGGATGCACTTTCAGAAATCCGTGCTGATAGATAGCAAGCTTTCCTTCGTATGGAATACATTCGATTGTTCCCTGCACTCCGGAAAGTCCCGTCTCCTCCGGTGCTTCCAGCCTATAGCTCCACATTCCGGTTTCGGTCGGCGCAAAGGCAATCCGATAGGTATTTCCGCCGTCCCAGTATGCTTCTCTTCTGATCTTTCGGCCGGAAGGCCCTGTAAAAATTCCCAGGACCGAAACATCGAGGAATGGATTGTCGTATGTTTTCTCACTTTGAAACGATAAAATAATTTGTCTCCACTGTTCTGCTTTCATCCCCATTTTGTTTTCTCCTTTATCTGCACAGAGCGCGCCCGGCTTTTCTTTCGGGTACGCTCCTCAAATCTGATTTTATGGTTGTCGTTCACTTCCGGTGAACGGCAACCTTTATTCTGTTCAAAAGCCGGCTGTATCTGTTTGTTATTTTTTTATTCCAGCCCGCGTTTTTTTGCAAGCTCCACGGCAATCTCAACCAGCTCCGCCGCATCCTCGCGGCAGACAAAGCCTTTCGTTACCTGCTCTTTCGTGTTTTTCTCCGCCATTTCCCGGTAATGTGCCAATGTTCCATACAGCTCTTTTATCATTTCTTTCGAAAACGCCTGCTGATAACCGAACAATCCTTCTTTTTCCGATTCCGGATCCAGGAAATTCTGGCCTTTTTCAATATCGCTGGTATTGCTGTATCTTCCGGTCGGATAGTCAAGGAGGCAGGTACGCAGTCCACCGATTGTATTTCCGAAAGCATCCTTTTTGTTCTCTCCGTTGCTGTCAATCGCAATCCGGTCACAGTGCGCCGGAGCTGCGCCTGTCCGTACCCAGGTAAAGAGATTCCGAAATGCTGCCGCAAAAAGAATCTGGGACGGATAGTCGTTTCCTTCCTCATTTTTTCCCATATAAAATGGCAGATGATTGATCCGCACCAGATCCGGATCGTTCTGATAGTAGTCCACGTAGCTATAGGAAGTGTCATGGCTTGCACCCGTCATATCATACTGGCGGAACAGGAACTCCGGATCATCGCTGTCCGGCTGGGCAATGCGCCATGCTTCCATTCTTCCGTTTTCACTCTCCGTCTGCACAGCGATAAACGGCTCGCGCGCCTTTTCCACACGTGTCAGACTGTAATGATACGGAGCCATGGTTTCATACTGGTTGACCGGAATACCAAGGGAATGGACTCCGCCACCGGAAAGATAGCCATCAAACACACGCGCGCCGCGTGCTGCATCCGGGCGGTAGGCAAAGCTGTTCAGATAGCGGAAAAGATAGGATCCCGACTGTGACCAACCCGTCAAATAGACGTATTCTCTTTTATATTCCCGAATCGGATTCTGCTCCTCTTCACCTCGCAGCAGCCACGCAAGATCTGTCAGCATATCCCAGAAGAGCCCGGTCTCATAGTCGTGATTCAGATCGCCAAGGCCGCCTGTGGCCTGCAGTCGCTCCGAGAACGGCACATCCGGCGTCGGGTTGGCCCAGGAAAGACGGCCGTAACGCTTTTCATCAAACTCTACCATTTTGGCGATCGTATTCGGTTTGCTTGTGATTCCCACATAGATATCTCCGTCCCGCACAAATTTCTTCCAGCCGAGAATCCACATGCGGTCAATCTCCATAAAACTCGTTGGGTTGATGATCTCCACTACAACGTTTCCGCTGCATTTTGCAGTGTCCTGCGGTGCACGGACGATGATGCGGTTTGTATACGGCGCATCCACAGTGCGCACACGGACGCCGCCGCGCTCGTCTGCAGTCTCATAGACATTGGCCGTTCCATACATATAATATTCCTTCTCCACATAACCGCGCTCCGACAGCTTCAGGTAACGCTCCGCACTGGCAAACGGATAGCTTTCTTTCGTTACCGGAATCTCCTCTAGTCTTGTAATCATCTCGTAAAACCTCCCTTTTACCTTGTATAATTTTATTATTTCATATCGCTTCAACGCGGAAAACAACGATTCTGCGGTTTTTTGACACTTTTCTGCGGTTTCTTACGCAGTGAAACAGCAATGAAAAAGCATCTCCGTGCAAATTTATCTCTGATTTGTACTTTTTCTTTTGAAATGTCTGTAGTAAACTGATATTGTCGGGCAGAAAAAAATTCTACCATTACCAATACCGTCTTTTCTGCCCATGTAAACAACTGTACTCTCAAGCTTTTTCTGTACCTGATTTTGTGAGATGATTTTTGTCAGTCGCAAAAGCGAGTGCAGAAAGACGCTGAGCGTACATTCCGTACCAAAGGAGGGTTTTTACAAATGAACGGAACTTATTATACCATTACCGAAGTTTTTGATTTCGGTCCGCATATTTCGAAAGTAATTCTGGATTATGGCAAAAGCATGAAGGGTGCGGCCCCATCTCCGGAGCAGTTTACGGTACACGTTACCCGTACATCCACCGAGGGCGAGGATTTTGTATGGCCGAATTTTATGGGCGACAAACCAGATGACTCGATGGACGGAATCCGCCGCGTTTCGAACGTTTACGTTTCTGATAAAACCGGTGCACCGTGCGAGGACGGCACCTGCCTGACGCTGGAGCTGCCGTGTTTTATCATGGAAGGAATCGGCTCGATCATCAAATTCAATGGTAATTTTAATGTATTTGTCAATGTCGCTTACGATGTGACACAAGTCTCTGAAATTGCAACAGACGATGGTGCCATTTCTCCGCAGACGTTCGACGTAGACGGCGGAAACCGCGTCATCTACGGTGAATGGCTCAAAGAAGACCGCTACGAGGATCCGCAGATTCCGCTCTCCTACGTTTACTACGAGCCGGAAATGGATGCGGATGAAAAAATCCCGCTGATCATCTGGCTGCACGGCGCAGGTGAGGGCGGACAGGAGCCGCCGATTGCAGCAATCGGAAATAAAGTTGTAAACCTGATTTCCCCAAAGGTTCAGAAAATTTTCGGCGGCAAGACCTACCTGCTCGCTCCGCAGGCTCCGACCATGTGGATGGATGACGGAACCGGCGAATATACCAAAGACGGTTCTTCCAAATATACCGAAGTTCTCGATGCCCTGATCGGTGCTTTCGTGGATGCCCATCCGCAGATCGACCGCTCCCGCATCTACATCGGCGGCTGCTCTAACGGTGGCTTTATGACCATGAAACAGTCAGAACATTCATACCAGCTTCAAGCTCTCGTCCTCGGGCGAAACGCTTTACCTGCTCGACGACATGAGTAACCTGCTCGATATTGTGGAGATTCCCTCCATGGGCGGCAACTACTCCTACGCGCGCGACCTTACCACAAATACGTGGACTGTGACCGACAAGTACACTCCCGGCTATCCCAACGAGGAGCAGTATTACGACCAGCTGCGTCAGATGCGTGTGGCCACGGACAGCGCGCTCATCATAAACGAGATATGTGCGTCCAACAAGACCATACTCGCGGACGAGGACGGCGAGTATTCCGACTGGATAGAGATTTACAACTCCGGCAGCGAGGCCGTCAATTTGAAGGGGTACGCGCTGAGCGACAGCTCCAGCAAGCCCTTCAAGTGGAAGTTCCCGGACGTTACGATAGAGCCGGGCGCGTATATGGTGGTGTTCGCCTCGGGCAAGAGCCGTACCGACGGCCAGTACCTGCACACCAGCTTCTCGCTGTCCAGCGAAAAGTCGGAAGTGCTGCTTACCAGCCCGAACGGCACCATACTCGACTGGGTGACATACGACCTGATTCCCCACGATTCGACATACGGCCACAACGAATCCGGCCAGTGGCAGACCTACGCGCAGGGCACTCCCGGTTACGCCAACACGCAGCAAGCCATGGCAATATTTGAACAGCAGCTTTCAGCCCGGAACGACACCGGGCTTTTTATTGAGGAGGCGCTTGCCTCCAACTCGCAATCGACCGATTCCAATCCCGACGCGTATGACTGGCTGGAGCTGCACAACCGCTCCGACCAGACGATTGATCTGAGCGGCTATGGCCTAAGCGACAACCCCAACAACCCGCGCAAGTGGCAGTTTCCGGAGGGCACGTCGATCGCCGCAGGCGAGCGCATGGTCATACTCTGCTCCGGGCTGGACAAGCAAAGCTCCGGCACGTACCACACCAACTTTCGCATATCTCACTTAGGCGAGACGCTGACGCTGTGCAAGCCCGACGGCACGATAGTGGACAAGCTCCCCATGGACTTGCAATATACCGACGTGTCCTTCGGCCGCTTGAGCGACCAGTCTGGCTTTTTTTATTTGAAGACCCCCACGCCGGGCGCGCGCAATTCGGGCGACGCGGCCTACGGACGCGTGAGCGATGTCAGCTTCTCAGTGGACGGAGGCATTGTGTCAGATACGGTTACGCTTGAGATGAGCTGCGACGACCCCAATGCTGCCATATATTACACGCTGGACGCAAAAGATCCGACGACCTCCTCCACCCAATACACCGGGCCGATAAGCATATCGTCCACCACGGTGGTACGCGCGGTTGCGGTGCGCGACGGGTATCTGGACAGCTTCACGCATTCGGCCACCTACTTCTATGGCATAAGCCACACCGTGCCGATTGTGTCTATCGTGACCGACCCGGACAATCTGTTCGACTACAACAAGGGCATAATGGTAATGGGTCCCAACGCAACGTCCGAGTTCCCCTACGGCTCCCGCGGTACGGGGGCCAACTTCTGGATGGACTGGGAATATCCGGCGGGACTTGAGTATATCGACGAAACCGGGAGTCTGGTCATCAATCAGGACATAGGCATTGCGCTGATGGGGCAGTACTCGCGTGCCGAAGATCAGAAGGCCATCGCAATGTACGCGCGCTCCAAGTACGGCAACGCCACGATGGACTTTAACCCGTTCCCCCAGCTCAACTTCACGCAGTATCACGCGCTGGTCGTGCGCGCGTCGGGTCAGGACGGCAAGTATACCCGCCTGCGCGACGCGGTGCTTACCTCTCTGGCCGACGGCACGGGCGTGCTGCATCAATCCGCGCGGCCCGTGGTCGTATACCTCAACGGCGAGTACTGGGGACATTACAACCTGCGCGAACGCGTAAACAAGTGGTTCATCGCCCAGCACGAGGGCATAACCGACAAGGCGCAGATACGCAATATCGACATTATCAAGGGCAATAAGCGCGTGCTGAACGGCTCGTTCGACTCGTTCCAGGAGATACTCGACTTCGTGGCCGACAACAGCCTGACCAACGCTGACAACCTGCAATGGGTGGCCGATCGCGTGGACATCGACAACTACCTCACCTACGTCGCGATGGAGATGCTGGTCGCCAACACCGATACCGGCAACATCAAGTTCTATCGCGTGCCGGGCGGCAAGTGGAAGTGGATATTCTTCGATCTGGACTGGGCGTCGTTCGATATGAGCTACGACTACGTGAACCGCTACCTGAACGACAAGGGCCACGGCGTGCGCAAGATGTTCAATAACACGCTGATACGCGCGCTGCTCAAGAACCCCGACGTGCGCGACCAGTTCCTTACAAAGATTGCCGATTTGATGAAGGGCAACTTCTCCAACGCCAACATCGAGGCCAAGATTAACGAGTATAAGGCGATGATCGATCCCGAGATGGACGCGCAGTTCGAGAAGTGGGGCGGTTCCCGCAACAAGTGGGAGCAGTACATAAACACCTTCCTGAGCAATATCAAGGGCAACAAAAAGACGCTTATCAACGACCTGAAGGAATACTTCGACCTGAGCAGCAGCGAACTGAGCGCGTACTTCGGCGAGGTTGACATGAACTGAACCGGCGCGCCTGCCGGTATCGATAGGGAGTGATCATTTGGCAAAGTCACCGTTTTCCCCGCCCGCGGGTTCGCTGGAGATACCCGCGCGGCATGAATACAAGTACTTCATCAACTTCGGCGAATACGCGCACCTGAGCCGCACGCTGGACTACGTGCTGTACCGCGACAAGAACGGCGATGAGTTCAACGAATACCACATTCGTTCGCTGTACTTTGACGACGAGTACAACACCGCGTTTGCCGACAAGCTGCGCGGCGTACAGGATCGCGACAAGTACCGCATACGCATATACAACTTTTCGGACAAGCTGATTCGACTGGAGCGCAAGAGCAAGTACGGCGACGGCATAGCCAAGCAGTCGATCGCGATAACGCGCGAAATGTGCGAGCAGCTGATGGCCGCCGACCCCACGGGACTGGAAAAGAGCGATCAGCCGCTGCTGCGCGACGTGTACAAGCAGATGCGCACCAAAGGGCTGAAGCCCGCGGTAATCGTGGACTATGTGCGCGAGGCGTACATACACCCCGCCGAGCATGTGCGCATAACGTTTGATAAGCAATTGCGCACGGGGCTGTTCTCGCAGGATCTGTTCGAGCGCTGGCTGCCCACAATATGCCCGCTGGACGACAATTCAATGATACTCGAGGTCAAGTTCGACAACTACCTGCCCGACTACATACGGCGTCTTTTGTGGTCGTGCAATGCACAGCGCAGCGCAATATCCAAGTACACGCTGTGCCGCCGATTCGAGCCGAACTGCGCATTCTAAGCAGCAGTTTGCATAGATAGAAATACTTAGCTGCAAGGAGGAATCCCCATGGGCGATACCATCAATTCAAGCAACCTCGCCAAATACTTTTCCCAGGGCAATCTGGACGTAATCAGCATACTGCTGGCGATACTGTTCGCGTTTGCGATCGGCGTATTCATATTCTGGGTATACCACGCCAACTATCGCGGAGTAATGTATTCGCGCAACATGGGCCTTATGCTGGTAATGCTGACCCTGATCACCACCCCGGTAGTAATGTGCATAAAGTCGTCGCTCGAACTGTCCATGGGCATGGTGGGCGCGCTGTCAATCGTCCGTTTCAGAACAGCCGTTAAGGACCCGCTGGATACCGCGTACATGTTCTGGGCGCTGACCATGGGCATACTGCTGGGCGCGGGCTATTTCCTGATCGCCGTGATAGTCGCAATCGCGATTGCGCTTTTGATATTCGTGCTTAACTCGGTCAAGATCAAGAAGGAGGACAGCTACCTCCTTGTCATGCACTACGACGATTATGCCGAGCAGGCAATCGAGCGCGTACTGCGCACCCAGCGCTTCCGCCACCTCAAGAGCAAGACCGTGACCCGCATGGGCGTTGAGATGACCGTGGAACTGCGCGTTGACGCAAACAACACCTCCAAGCTCATCAACACTCTGCTTGATCAGGAAGGCGTGCACGACGCAACGCTGGTCGCCTATCAGAACGAGGCGGGCTGATAGCCTGCCCTCGCCTGCCGCCTGAATATAAAACAGCTCCGCACCCTCGATTGGATGCGGAGCTGTTTTTCTGTCCGTTTACTTTGCTTCGTCAAGTGCCGCGCAGTATGCCAGCGCTTCCTCGGTCACGTCGGTGATGTCCACGCCCGCGTATTTGCCGGTCTGCCAATCCGCGTCGCTCGGGAAGATATATTGCACGTCCTGACTTGCGCACGCGCCGTCGGCCTTAGCTATGTAGCCCGCCGTCATTATATACGGTATTGGGAAGTCATACGCATACTGCCGCGCGATTATGTATATCAGCGCATCGTATGAATCGTCCTTAGTTTGGCTGTCGGTGAACAGCTTGCGCGCGTCGTCGCTCAGGGCGGCGCCATCCCGCGCGGTCAGCATATATACGTTCTGGATTTCGATTTTGTTTGAGTCATTGTCTGCATACTTTTCGGTAAACGTATTCAGTGCGGTTTCTAGTGGCGTGTTTGTTGCCGCATCTGCCTGAACAGCCGCGCACATCAGCGTCATCATAACCGCCATCGCAAGCGCAGTCAGCTTTTTAAGCATACTCATGCCATCCTTTCACAGCGTCGGTATGTGCACGCCTTAAACCGTTCAACGGCATCACCGCCATTCAAATGGACATCAAGGTGGATGGCCTGACGTATGATATCATCGAAGAAGCTTTTGAAAAATGCCGCAAGGGCCGCCTGTATATCCTGGACGAGATTATGAAGCCCGTCATTGCCGAGCCGCGCGCCGAGCTTTCGAAATATGCGCCGAAGATGCTTACCATCAAAATTGACGTGGATAAAATCAAGGATGTCATCGGTAAGGGTGGCAAGGTGATTCAGGAGATCTGTGCCAACTGCAACTGCAAGATTGACGTGGAAGAGGACGGCAGCGTCTTCATCAGCGCCATCAATGTAGAGGATGGCGAGCGCGCCCTGCACACCATCAAGACCATTGTGGAAGACCCGGAGATCGGCGCCATCTACAAGGGCCGTGTGACGCGCCTGATGACCTTTGGTGCCTTTGTGGAGATTGCCCCGGGCAAAGAGGGCCTGGTGCACATCTCCAAGCTGGACACCAAGCGTGTGGAAAAGGTGGAAGACGTGGTTGCCGTAGGCGATGAGTTGCTGGTGAAAGTGACGGAGATTGACCAGCAGGGCCGCATCAACCTCTCCCGCAAGGATGCTCTCCTCGAGATCGAGGCCCAGCAGGCCGCGGCTGCCAAGGAGCAGTAAGCGACAAACCGAAATTTGATATGCGGCGTCCTTTTTTTGCCCTTGTGGGGAAGTGCGGAGTATGATACAATAAAAACAACAATATATTCAGCTGGGAGGTCAACCGGTGAAAGAGATCAAAAGTATACTGATGTCAGAGAATGGAATGAAGATCGTAAATGCGTTGTTCCTTCTAAGTATATTAATCCGGAACCGCGGCATTATTTTTGCGTTCTACTCCTGCTGGATCATCTATTTGGCATATTGCATCATGAATACAAAATCTAAGGCCATGCAAATAAGCTGGGCGATGCTTATTGCGTTTGCCGTTGTGATGATTTGTGTAA
>OLSN01003510.1_pt1 | contig 10013 bp, 10 predicted proteins | sample 1672411 | NCBI WGS metagenome assembly OLSN01 (sample SAMEA3136683, study PRJEB25190) | human gut metagenome | biome: human gut; feature: human-associated habitat; material: faeces | place: Austria | collected 2013
AACATTCGGGCATTTGGATGCTACTTCCTGGCAGACTGCTTTGTTGATATCGTTGATGGCGTTCTGTTTGATTCCGTACATATATACAGGGAAATCAGCGGAAACACTGTTTGCAACAGCGGTATAATAGTCAACCAGACCTTTGTCACTGATCTGATAGAATACAGGTGTTACAACGCCGATTCCGTCAGCACCGATTTTTTCCGCATGTTGTGCAAGTTCAATGGTATCAGCCTGGTTCCAGGCACCTACATGTACGAATACCGGAATTCTGCCTGCAGCCTGTTTTACTACTGTTTCAGCAACCAGTTTACGCTCTTCTACAGTAAGGTACATCATTTCACCGGTTGTTCCGCATGGATAAAGTGCTGTCATACCACCGTCAATACAGATGTTTTCACCTGTGATAAAGCCTGCTTTTTCAGAGCAAAGAAACAGTACCATATTGGCAATATCCATAGGATTTCCGACACGATGAACCGACTGCTGTACTGCATCTGCTCCTGTATATTCGGTAAAGTCAGTATCTATCCATCCCGGAGAGATTGAATTGACTCGTACTCTTCCTGCAAGACTGACTGCCAACGCATGAGTTAATGCTGAAATCCCACCCTTGGCAGCAGTGTAACGGCAGGATCGAATAGTCGGTGTTCATCATCTGATCTGCTTTTCGCATTCTTTTTGCAATTCATTAGAAATCCCTCCTTTTTCAGCTATTTAATTGCAATAAAAAAACTCATCCACGAGACCATAAACAGATCTGTGAATGAGTATTTTCATTCAAAAATTTATATAGAGTTACAAAAGCAATGATTTTTGCTAAGAAAATGCCGGTTTTGACTGTAATTTACTCTACTTAACGCTAACCGTATCGGCGAAAACAATGTCGTCGCCATAATCTCTTAGAAAAAATTATTTTTTTATTTTAGAAATGGGCCCGTTTTTGTTGGAAAATCAGCTTTGCCTATTTCGCCCATTCGTTTGCAATTCCGCTGAAAAAGGAAGCGTTTTTCATACGTTTCCAATAAAAAACGGAATGATTTCGCGATTTCTGCTAATCATTCCGCAACGTCCCGTGCGGGAATCGAACCCACATCTAGTGCTTAGGAGCAACTTTTATGCAGGTTCAGACTAGTCCAACAGAGACAACCTATTCATTTATAAGTCCAGTAAAAAAGCGCCTTCCCGGACTATTTCTGTTCATATAAGATCATTGAAAATTATTCCGGATTTTTACATTTTCTGAGAAAATGATTGTACGCTTCTAATATAAAGCGCCAACTCCATCTATAATTTTTCAAATCATAAAATCCAACTATCCTGCCCATTTAAAAGCGGGAAATGAAATGTGTGATACACTATTTTCTTTGTCAGATTTCTTCTAAATTATACATCAGATACCGCCATTTACGCAAGATGCTTTGACCACTATTTTACCTCTTTTTTCTCACATGCTCTGATTTGATCTCATAAATAAAACCGGCAGAGATTTTGCTCTCCACCGGTCTGCTTTTATCCTAATTATGTTCCCCTTGCATTGATTTTGCTAATGATGTCAGCAACACAGCCATTTCCGGATTGCTGAGAACTTTTGCAAGTAACTCTGCGTCCACTCCTTCTGGAACTTCCATCATCGTCCTCTTTTCTGTATCATGGATCTGCGGATTCAGATTCTTCCTGTTATAAAAGGAATCTTCCAACAGTGTCGCATTGCGCCGTCTGTCTTCATCTATGATATGCGAATATACTTCTGTAACCATATCTGCCTGTGCATGACCAGAATCTCCCTGTACCGCCTTTATATCACCGCCGTTCAGCTTAAGCTTATAGGTAACACTCATATGCCGGAAACTGTGAAACACAATCTGTGGTAAATCATGTTGTTTGATCAGCTTATTCAGGGAATCTCTGATATACGCACCGCCCCTTGGAAGTCCATATTCAGTAGCAAGGATAAGGCCATAGTCCTGGTATTCTTCCTGCAAAATATCCTTTATCTCCTCCTGCTGTGCTTTCCATGCAATCAGTTCTTCAGCTACGCTCCTGGGTAAAAACACTTTCCGCACGCTGCTTTCTGTTTTTGGTGTTTTCATAATGCGTACCGTCTTATTCGTTTTCCGCTCCTCTGGAAATATGACGATCACATCTTTCTGGTCTAATTCCTCTAACGCTTTTTTGCTGACTCTCTGTACTTCCTTATTTACATAAAGATACGCCCGGTTTTCTTTGATCGCTTCTTCTGATATATCTACGCAGTCCCAGGTAAGCCCCAGTAGTTCTCCTATTCGAAGAGAACCGGCAAAGGCAAGGTTCATACACAATTTCAGGCACTCATTTTCACACACATCCAGAGCATATGCAAAGGTCTCTGCATCCCATATTGCCCGTTTCTCTGATTTATGCTTTGGTACCGTCGCTTTAAATGCTGGATTCTTCTCCATGATATCCCACTTCACAGCCTGATTAAAACAACTCTTCAGCAGCTTATGTACATCACGGATTACACTGGTAGATACGAACTCGCTTCTGACATTTCCGTTCAAGTCTGGAACGGATGGCGTCTTTGTCAGCGTCTTATAGTAAATCTCCAGGAATCTGGTATTGATATCCGTCAGTGGAGTTTTCCCAATGATAGGCAATATATAATTCTTCAGCAATGACATATTCCCGTCATAGGTAGACAATGCCCACCTGTCTTTTCCATACAGTTCTACATACTCATTTATCAGATCCTCCAACGTCTTACAGTTCGATACGATAATACCGCCTTTTTTCTCTTTCAGTTCGATTTCTGCTTTTCTTATTTTAGCTTCGTTCTTCGTATCATACGTTTCCCATTTCTGTTTCCGTTTTCCCTCTGTATCTTTACAGTAATATACGACACAATATTTGTTATTTTTCTTCTGTATCGAAGCCATGCTATACCACCCCCTTTTCCTTCCGCTTCAATAACCACTGTTCAAATGCTTCTCTTGGAATACGAATAATCTTTCCTGTTTTTCTGACCGAGATTTTTCCTGTGGTGTACCAATAAGCTATGGTTGCAGGCTCAACTCCTGCCAGTTCTGCCGCTTCCGGCACTGTCAGATACTCCAGACGTTTTTTCTCCTGGCTGTGATCTGCTTCTGCAAGGCATCTTCGCTTATAATTCTCATATTCCCGTTTTTCTTCCAACTCCAATTCTTCATATTCAAAATTAAACAGCTCATAGGTATCCTGTGCCTGCAAGAATCGCTCAAAGCTCTCCTTTGTCACCCTTCTCCGTCCGGCAATTACAATAACGTCCAGCAATGGGGCATATTTTTTACTGCTCAGGATTCCATATACGGTACTTCTTGGAACGTCAAGCAGCCGGGCCATTTCCGGCATACTGAGACTGGCTGCCTCTGCAGCTGCATCTTTCTTACGATCTTCCTGTGTACGATATCTGGACTGGCTGTGATACCAGTCCCAGAAAGCATCCGTCGGCACTCGCATTCTTTCATTCACGGTAACTGTCTCAATATTGTTTTTCTTCAATATCTCATATACCGTTGCGTTGTCCGTCCCCAGCATTTCCTGTATTTCTTTTGGGGAATAAGATCTGAGCCTCAACTCTTTTCCCGGTGCTTCCCCATTGACTTTGTGATACCAGTCCTGATTGGCATACCACTTTTCAAAACTGGCAATTTCAACCCTCATCTTTCCAAGCAATGTTTCTGTCCGAAAATAGTTTTTATGAACCAGCCAGTAACGATCTGTCTTCTTTAATCCCAGCATATCCCCCATCTCGTGGACACTCATCCACTTTCGGGGTTTTGCCGGTGATCCAACTCTTTGTATCACTGCCATGTTTCACGCTCCTCCCATTCATTTTTCTTAAATCATATCTCACAATTCGCAAAAAATTTAGGATGTCACAGAAGCATTTCCCTTATCCAACCACTCGTCAAAACTCTTCTTGGAAATGCGGTATCCACCGCCTTCTAACTGAATCCAGCGGAACTCATTTTGTCTCAACAACTTATAGACCGTTGATCTGCTGACATCCAGCATTTCCTGTAAATCTTTCACCGTATAACATCTTTTTTCTGCCATATTTTCACTCTCTTTCTATCTGTTTTGATTTTATTTCTAAATACAAAACTCGTGAAAAAGTTAAGAGTGCCGTTCCCACTCTTTAACCCATTTCATACATTTTCCGCATTTTCTTTAAGATTGCGCTGACCTTCTGAGACATCCGAACCTTTGAAATTCCCAGTATTTTCGCCAGTTCTACCTGCTTCATGCCCTCAAAGTAGATGGATTTGATAATAAACTGCTCATGTTCTGACAGCTTTGCGATATTCTGATGCAGTTCTGCTGATTCAGCCTGCAGAATTACCAGATCTTCTACGCTCCGCTGTCCCTCATCTGGTAAGTCCTGCACTCCAATTCCATCTGTATTCTCACTGAAAACACAATCCAACAGCTCCGTCCACTTTGTTTTTCTTGTCATGGTTTCCGGATCTTCTGGCTGCCACTTTTTACTTCTGTAAACTTCATTACGGTAAGCGGAAAGCATTGCCTTGGCTACCTCTCTGGTTATTTCATAAAATTTCCCATCAACTTTTGCATAAAATTTGTCATTGAATTTATATGGATGCTCTACATACATCGTCCGTTCCTCCTGAATTTGAAATCTGTTTCGTGTTCCAAATTCAAGAGCGGAGGGGACCGGCTCCTTCTGATGCCTCTGATCATGCGTACTGATTTCCTTTCAGGCCACCAGATCAGGCAGACCTGTGGCTTATTGGCCGGAAATCAAAATTTCAGGGCAACAAAAAAAGCCCCTCCGGGGTGCTAACCCGAAAGAGCTTTTCTAATAATCATATGAAGTTTTCCTGCTGTTCTTTTATTTCCAGCATAATCAGTATAACAGTTCAAAGTATCAGGGGTATCTCAAATACCTGCCGTAAAGTATCACTGATTCCTATAAAAGTATCATCATTTGATACTTTTTAAATTGACATAAAAATACACCGGAACTCACCAGCCCGATGTATGATCTTCCTATTTATTTAATGTGCCATGATCTTTCTCATGTTGAGCAATCGCCTGACGAATCAGATACAGCACTTCTCCATTGATAGAACGCCCCTCAAATTCAGCAAGACTTTTCAGTTTTCCGTGCGTCTCAGAATCAATCCGAAGACCAAGGTGTTTATCTTTTTCCATATGGCTTCCTCTCCATTTGATAAGTACAAAATAAGTTCATAATACAAGTACATTTTAAGTACAAAACATGGTAAAATGGTTTAAATGAACTTGTTTTAAGTACTCTATATTTTATTATTAGGGGAGAGCATCAAAAATATGAAGAAAGAAAAGCGATATTATCAAATCCGAATGGATTATTTCTGGCTTTCCATTCTGGCAGTCATAATACTGCATGATGTTTCATCGTTTTAAATTCTTCATCGGTTAATTTTTCTGGTTTTTCCAGAATCTCATTCCCGATTGCGACCTTTCCTATGTCATGTAAAGCTCCGGCAATATACATTTTCTGACAGATATCCTCATCAAATCCCATGAACCTTGATATTTTTTCCGCACCTTCCGCAACACCCATTGAGTGGTTACTTGTAAAGGGTGATTTATAGTCCACAATATGGGCAAAAAGATCTGCAATAGCTTTAATCTGTGCAAAATTAAGTTCCAGCTTTATTCTGGGTACTTTCTTCCACAACATCGTATCCAGGGTTTCATTATCAATCATATGAATTTTTTCATCTGAAAAAGCATTAAAAAAAACTTCCACGCAGAAGGAATCAAACAATTTATCTTTTGACTTTATTACAAATTCTTCTGTTCTTTTCCACTCATCCGAATCTGATTTCATAGATCGGCAAAATATATCTATCGTATCACACATATGGATAATCCTTGCAAAAAACGGTACTTCATTCCATTGTTTTCCAAAAGGTTCACTTCCATCAGCGTTTTCATGGGGGTACAGTATGACATTAGATACATCATTATGAAACGGTATATTTTTCAGAATTTTTTCTCCTATGGTACAATGCCTTCCCAGCTTCGTCACCCCGTTACGTAAAGCGTCATTTTGAAGCTCTTCCTGAATATATTGTGCCACTGCATTGTCGTGCAGCAATGCACACTCTGCCAGATCCTGCAGGCTTTGACCCTGTATACCCATTTTTTTCAGCAGTACAAACCGCCATATATGCCACACGTTTAGAATGATTGTTTGTTACTTTAATCAGCTCTGCCTCTACACAGTCCAATGCATATGAGCAGGCTGCTAATAACCCCAGCACGTCAAATTTCATTTTTGATCTTGTCTCCTCCTTTGTTCTGTTTTCTGAGAAATCTGGAATATGCTTACCATGACAGATTTCTCAGCCTCGGATCAATAAAAGCATATGTTTTGTCTTTTCTTTAATTTTTCCATGACCGTTGGATATTTTTTATAATCTGTGTGAGGTAAGGCCTGGGCAGCTACCATCTGTTCCAGAAAATCATCCACTTCCGCAAATTGTATATAAGTCATTTCTTCCAGTATCTGATCAATATCTGCAAGAAGTTCTTTGTTCAGCAAAAGCTTCTGTGCTCCTTCCAGCGAAGAATTTCCAGCATTGATCATCTTCTCCCGTTCCATGTCAGGATACATCCCAATGGTAATGGCTGATTCCACAGATACATATTTTCCAAAAGAGCCGGCTACATAAAATCGATCTGCCTGATTCAGTTCAAGTCCAGATTCCCGGAGCATGATCTCAACCATTATATGTGCTGCGGCTTTGGTAAGAATAAATTCGTCGATATCTTTCTGATAAAAATACAGACCCGGAGCATATTCTATGCAAAGCTGACCTTCTCGTTTCTGAATAAGATTCGTTTTTTCAGGAGAAAACTTACCACGAATATCTATCCAGCCTTCTAAAAAAAGTTCCGCAATCAGATCGACAATACCGGAACCGCAGATACCCTTAGGGCTAATTTTTCCTGAAGAGTTACCAATTACATGAACATGGATTTTTCCACCTCTTATCCTCACGCTGTCCACTGCTCCGGCATCTGCCCTCATCCCGGTATGTACTACACCGCCTTCCAATGCAGGCCCCGCCGCACCGGCGCCGCAAAGAAGAAAATCTTTATTTCCTATCACAAGTTCACCGTTGGTTCCAATGTCAAAGAAAACACTGATTCCATCCTTTTTATATAATTCCGTTTCAATCATTCCACTGATGATGTCACCACCCAGATAATTAGACTTCGCCGGATAACAATATACATAACCATTCAGCGGAATGTCCAGATCTTTTGCCGGCTGGAATCCCGGACGGTCTGCATGAACAGCATGTGGCGTATAAAAGACACAGAAAGCATCTATTCCCAAAAGAAAGTGGATCATGGTGGTATTGCCTGCTACTACCATAGACAGACATTTTCGTGACACCGGATGCTTTACATCCAGCTTATCCATGCACTCTATAATAGACTCAACTGTAGCAAGCCGTATCTCTTCCAGTTTTTTCCTGTCATCTTTGCAGAAAAAAATACGTGATAAAATATCGGTTCCCCACTGAATCTGTTTATTAAAGCAGCTCTCTTCTCCCAATATCTCACCACTATTACAATCTAAAAGTCTCACCACTACCGTTGTACTTCCAAGATCCACAGCCAGCCCATAATGCTGTCTGGCTGTATCTCCGCTTTCTATATCAACCAGCTCCCATTTTTCTCCATTCCAGGAAAGCGAAACGGTTATTTTCCAACCTGCACGATCAAGTAATGGATATAGTTGTCTCAACATGCGAACCGGAATATGAACCTCCTCTTTCACGCCCTCCGCGGATAAAGCTTCCAGAATGCGCTGCTGGTCTGAACGCTGATCCTCTTCGGTTGGAACAGAAAGATCAAGATATAATTTTCGGCTAAGACCTCTCATAGTATTCATCTCCCTACAATTTGTGCATTTTTTATTCTGTAAAAAAAGAAGGTCATCCGTTATATCACATACTTGACATCCTTCCTTTTCATTGTTATTTATTATACTTCTGAGAAGATTAATGATAATCCTGCTGTCATCAAGCACTGAACGATATAATCTTTCACCCCAATAGTCATATAGATTTTTGGTATCTTCTATTTCAGCTTTCGCCTTCATCTCCAGGCGATGCCTTCTTTCATCAGCATAATCATTGTATCAGGATAAAGTTCACAAAGTATCCGCAATACGTTCCCATAAGTTCATGTCATTATTGAAATTGTACATATTTCAGTATGAAAAGTTCACCATTCAAATTCTGATTATTATTTCTCCACATACTCTTCTGCCATATGTACTGCCATAGCACCATCTGCCACTGCTGTTACTATCTGACGAAGTAACTTTGTTCTGACATCTCCTACAGCATAAACACCCGGAATACTCGTTTCAGTGTTTTCACCTGCCACAATATATCCTTTATTATCCAGTTCTATCTGATTATCTAAAAAATCTGTTGTCGGTTTTCTTCCTATACTCACAAACAGGCCGTCACATTCTATAATGTTTTCTTCTCCTGTAACTGTATCTTTCAACCGCACACCAGTCAATCGTTCTCCATAAATCAGTTCATTTACTGTATTGTTCCATCGAAACTCTATATTTTCAGTTTTCATCAGCTGGTCATGGTAGATTTTCGTTGCACGTAATGTATCTCTTCGATGAACAATGATGACTTTCTTAGCAATTCGACTTAAAAGAACAGCATCTGATACAGCAGAATTTCCACCACCAACAACCACCACGATCTTATCTTTATAAAACATACCATCACAGGAGGCACAATAAGCAACCCCATGACCTATCAATTCTTTTTCTTTAGCGAGACCAAGTTCTCTTGGATTTGCTCCAGTAGCAATCACTACTGTTTTCCCAATATAAATTCCCGAACTAGTTTCTACTCTCTTAAGCTTTCCTGTTAAATCCATATTAAAAACTTCAGCATATTCACTTTTAGCGCCAAATTTTTCCGCCTGTTTTTGCATTTTCTCTGCCAATGAAAATCCGTCAATTCCATTTTCAAAACCAGGATAGTTATCAATCTGCCAGGTCAATGACATCTGACCACCTGCAGATAATTTTTCTAAAACAATTGTATCAAATCCTGCTCTGGCTGCGTATAATGCTGAAGTATACCCTCCAGGTCCTCCCCCCACGATAATCATATCGTAAACATGATTTTCATTCATACAGCAGTCCTCCTTTTATTTTTCCAATGCTTCATTAATAAAATTCTCTATCATTATTTTTGATTCAGGTGCAACAATAGAATCTATTGCCTTTCCATCTCGATATAAAACCAGCGTAGGAATTATCTCAATCTTTTCAGCTTCTGCAATCTGTGGTTCTTCATCAATATTTACTTTTCCAGCAATAAGAATATCGCTGTATTCTTCACTTATTTTTTCATAAGCCGCTCCAATTCTACGGCAATAACCACACCAAGGTGCCCAGAAATCAACCAAAACCGGTTTTTCCTTATGAATTAATTGTCCAAACTTTTCTTTATTTATATTTATAGATGTCATATTTTTCAACTCCTTCTCCTATTTGAACTTAATATACCCCAAATAAGTGCTTGCTTCCGTGATGATATCACAGAAAAGATAATTTACTTTATTACACTTCTTTTTATTTCTATTTATGGCATATGCCAGTTATATAATTGACGCATCTAAAAAAAGCAAGTATACTATGTTCGTAAAGGAGATAACGGTTATGAACTTCGAAAATTGTTTTCCACTATGGAATGACTTAAATACAGCACAGAAAAAAATAATTTCAGACAATTTAATCACACAGTATGTAAAAAAAGGGACAATCATTCACAATGGAAACCTGGATTGCACTGGATTATTACTGGTTAAATCCGGGCAGCTTCGAACCTACATACTTTCAGATGAAGGACGAGAGATTACACTTTACCGTCTGTTCGATATGGATATGTGTCTTTTATCCGCCTCATGTATCATGCAGTCCATTC
>OLSN01003513.1_pt1 | contig 10007 bp, 7 predicted proteins | sample 1672411 | NCBI WGS metagenome assembly OLSN01 (sample SAMEA3136683, study PRJEB25190) | human gut metagenome | biome: human gut; feature: human-associated habitat; material: faeces | place: Austria | collected 2013
TAACTGCCTCAGCGGATACGCGGGCTAAGGTGGAAGAAATCATTGGCCGTCCGTATAAAGGCGAAAGCAAGGCGCGAGCGCTTTTAGATATTTTTTACCATGATCTGGGCTGCGAAGCCATACGGGCCAAGGTGGTCAAGCCGCTCGCGGGACTTAAGGTGCTGACCTATTATGGCTGCTTGTTCGTGCGGCCAGCGGAGATTGCCATGGACGATCCGGAAAATCCCATTTCAATGGATCGGATCATGGAAGCTTTGGGCGCAGAAGTGATCCCCTGGAATTATAAGACGGAGTGCTGCGGAGCCAGCCTTTCCGCCTGCAAAGCGCCGGTAGGCTATCCCATGATTCAGCGCATTTTGGATGCCGCTCACGCCAGCGGTGCGGACTGTATCGTCACAGCCTGCCCCATGTGTATGGCCAATCTGGATATGCGTCAGGCGGAAATCGGCAAAAAAGTGGGTCATCACTACGATATGCCTGTCTACTACATCACAGAACTCATGGGTGTAGCGGCCAATCTGGAGCCAAAGGCGCTGGGTATTGCCCGCCACTTTGTACCAGCAGAGGCCTTGCTGAAAAAGGTATTAGCAGGCGGTCAGCCTCAGGCAGCACAAGTTGTTCAATCCCATGGAGGTGAAGCATAATGCAGCGTGTCGGCGTTTTTATCTGTCACTGCGGCACCAATATTGCAGCCAGTATTGACTGCGCTCAGGTAGCAGCTAATGTTCAGAACTATCCTGGGGTAGCCTACAGTACAGATTACAAATATATGTGCTCCGAACCGGGGCAGGAAATGATTAAAGAGGCCATCAAGGCGCATCAATTGGACCGCGTGGTCGTAGCCTCCTGTTCACCCAGAATGCACGAACCCACTTTCCGGCGTACCGGCGGACAGCGCCGTGACATAGCCCGCACCGAGGTACTGCTGCAGATCCTGCTCGAAGCCCGTGACGTTCGCGCCGAGCGGCGCGATCCAGTTCGTATCGAACGCCAGATCCACATACCGGCGCTCGCTGCCGCCCATATGCGGCGAGGCAAGATAGATTCGCTCAGACATCATGACATCTCCTTTTCAGCCCACCGCGGCGTTCTGCGGCAGGGTCTGTCCGTCCGGCGCGTGGAACGTCGGCACCAGTTCGCGCAGCTTTGCGCGCAGCGCGGGCTCATCCGACTCCGGGATGGCGCGCAGCAGCATGAGATTTTCCTCAAAGGCAGCGGGATCAAAGGCGATCTCGTGGCCGATGTAGATCAGATCGTTCTTCGTCTTTTGCATCCCCTCGCCGCTGAGCAGCAGCTCCTCATAGAGCTTCTCGCCCGGGCGCAGGCCGGTATAGACGATGGGAATATCGACATCCGGCTCAAAACCGGACAGTCGGATCATATTGCGCGCCAGATCGTCGATGCGCACGGGCTCGCCCATGTCGAGCACGAAGATCTCGCCGCCGCGGGCATACGCGCCCGCCTGAAAAATGAGCTGCACAGCCTCGGGGATGGTCATGAAATAGCGGATGACGCGCTTGTCCGTGACCGTGACGGGGCCGCCGCTGCGGATCTGCTTGCGAAAGAGCGGGATAACGCTGCCGGCCGAGCCGAGGACGTTGCCGAAGCGCACGGCGACATACTCCGTTGCAGAGCGGTCGTTCATCATCTGCACGATCATCTCGCACAGGCGCTTGGACGCGCCCATGACGTTCGTGGGGTTGACGGCCTTGTCCGTCGAGATGAGAATAAAGCGCTGCGTGCCGAAGCGATCCGCCGCCTGCGCGACGTTGTACGTGCCGAAGACGTTATTCTTGATCGCCTCAAACGGCGACGTCTCCATGAGCGGCACGTGCTTATGCGCCGCCGCGTGGCACACGAGATCCGGCCGGTAACGGTCAAAGACCTGCATGACGCGCTCACGGTCGCGCACGGAGCCGATGAGCACGACCAGATCCAGCTCCGGATGCGTGCGCCGCAGCTCCATCTGGATGTCGTAGGCGTTATTCTCGTAGATATCGAAAATGATGAGCCGTTTCGGCCGCTGTGCCGCCGCCTGACGGCAGAGCTCGCTGCCGATGCTGCCGCCGCCGCCCGTGACGAGCACGGTCTTGCTGGTGATGTAGGCCGCGACCTCATCGAGGTCGATCTTCACCGTCTCGCGGCCAAGCAGGTCCTCAATGTCCACCTCGCGGATCTGCTCGATGCGCACCTCGCCGTTGGCGAGCTGCCAGATGCCGGGCAGTGTGCGCAGGGTGCAGGATGTGTTGTGGCAGTAACTGAGGATCTGCAGCTTCTCATGCCGGGAGGCCGACGGGATGGCAAGGACGATCTCGTCAACGTCGTACTTTTCCGCCATCGCGGGGATGCTGCTGCGGCCGCCGACGATCTTCACGCCGCGCAGATAGCTGCCGACCTTGTTCGGCGAATCGTCAATGATGCACACGACCTTGTTTTCCGAGCGTGGGCTGGTCTGAAACTCGCGCAGCGCGATGGCGCCGGCCTGACCGCCGCCAATGAGCATGGTGCGCTTTTCACCCTCGCTGCGCAGCCCGGCGCGCGTGCGGCGCACGCAGCGGTAGGACAAGCGCAGCGCCCCGCACAGCAGGCACAAAATGAGCATATAGATGGCCGGAAAGCTGCGCGGCACGGTCAGATGCAGCATAAACATACCGACCATGTAAAACACCGCCGAGAAAAAGCACCCCAGCGTGATGCGCACCAGCTCCGACACACTGGCAAACTCCCACAGACTGTTATACAGCTTCAGAATGTGGAAGATCAGGATCGTGCACGCGGAGTTGATGCCGGCGTAGATCAGCATATCGCGCAAAAACGTCGTCGCATACAGCTGCCGGAAATCAAACTCAAAGCGGATATAGAGCGCCAAAAACGCCGACAGATTGATCAGGATCAGATCCGCCAGCACAAGGCAGGCCACGCGCAGCGCTTTCTGCGCGTTAAAGGGTCGCTTGATTTCTTTCATCATATCCCCCTACCGGTGCAGACTCAGTCCGCCCCGGTCTTTTCTTTCTGTTGCCCGTAACCGTAGCCGCGGTCACGGCCGTAGCCATAGCCGTAGCCGTACGAATAGCCGCCGTAGCCGCCGTAGCCATAGCCGGACTGTCCGCGGCCGCGGCCGGTGCAGACATTGAGCGCGTAGCCGAGCACCGGCACGCCGAAGCTGTCGAGCGCGGCAAGACTGTTGATCACGCTCACGCGGCTGGCGGCATCCTGCCGCACGACGAGCAGTGCGCAATCGGCAGCCTCACCCGTCTCAAGCGCGTCGGTCATGATGGCGCAGGGCGGCGTATCGAGCAGGATGACATCGTAACGGGCACGCAGCGCATCCAGCAGCGTCCGGAATGCATCTCCGCCGAGCTGTTCGGTCTGCGTCCCGGTGCGCCGGCCGGCAAAGACCACATCGGGCTTGCCCTTGCCGAGCGCCGTCACGATCTGCCCCGCCATACCCGAGCCGGCCAGATACTCTGCGAGTCCCGCCTGCAGCGGGCGGCCGAACACCTTGTGCACGGACGGGTTGCGCAGATCGCAGTCGATGACGAGCACGCGCCGACCCTGCCGCGTGAGTGCGTCGGCAAGCTGGCACACGAACGTCGTCTTGCCCTCGCCCGGAGCGGCGCTCGAGACCAGCATGGTGCGGTAGTCATGGCGCTGCATGGCTTTGTCGATGCGCATGGAAACGATGCGCATGGCCTCACAATAGGCGCTGCTGTGCGCCATCGCCTCCGAGAGCGCCGCCGAGGTCGTGCGGCTGCGCTTTTTGACGCGCACCGCTGGCAGCGCACCGAGATAGCGCGCGCTCGTGACCTGCTGCAGATCGTCGCGGCTCATGACCGTCACACGCGCACGGCCGGACAGATACAGCAGCAGCAAACTCAGCAGCGCGCCGATGACCGCGCCGCGCACGAGCGGCTGCCGCCACGAAAACGGATTTGACGGCTGCGTCGGCACGCCGGTCTGATCCATCATGACCAGCTCCGTCGGTCCGACCACCAGCTCCGCCACATCCGGATAATGCACGATGACCGACTGCAGCACATCATAGCACTGCTGCGCATCCGTGCCGGTCACGCTCAGCGTGCACAGGTTCGTGTCCTCCTCCGACGTCGCGGAGATCGCGGGCAGTGCCGTCAGGCCGGTGTCTGCGCACACGGCGCTGTCGAGCAGACCGCTCGTGAGAATATACGGAAACGTCTTGGCCATCTGTGCCGCGGTCGCCGTGCTGGTGCCGGACTGCGCCGTGCCGCCGGCATTGACGAGAAACGTTATCGAGGCCGTATACTGCGCGCGGTAGCTCAGGCGGGCATAGCCGCCGAACAGCGCCGTGCACAGCACGATCAGCACCAGACACAGCCACCACAGGCGGCGGAGACTGCGCGCAAACAGCCCCAGCAGGTCTGCGGCCCAGACGGTGCTCTCTTGTCTGTGTTCGTTCATGGCTTCTCCTCCGTCTGCACACCGTAGCCATAACCGTAGCCATAGCCATAACCGTAACCGTAGCTCTGCCGGTCACTGACGGACGCGACATAGGCGTTATTGAATACGCAGCCGAGCACCTCGGCATCCGACCGGCGCAGCACGTCGATGCAGTCGTTGAGTGCGCGCACCGGTGCCTGATCCTGCCGGACGACGAGAATGGCCGCATCCGCCAGATCGGCGATGCACTCGGCGTCGCCGCCGGCGCTCATCGGCGGGGTGTCGATGATGATGACGTCCATGCGTGTGTGCATCTGCGTGAGCAGATCGTGCAGGCGCGCGCTGTCGAGCAGCTGCGCGGTATCGCCCACGCCCTTGCGGCTGAGGATCGTATAGATGCCGCGCCGCGTATCCTCGCGCACGAGCTTTTTGACCGGCGCATCGCCGCGCAGATACGTCTCAAGCGGGAAAAACTCCTCCTGCTGGCAGTCGAGCAGCTTGTACAGCGCGGGCTTTTTCATGTCCAGATCGATCAGCAGGACGTTTTTGTGCCGCCGCGCCATGGCCAGCGCCAGATTCACGGCCACGGTGCTCTTGCCCTCGTCCTCAAGCAGGGAGGTGACCAGGATCGTTCTGCCCTGCGCGCGGCGCATCAGGTAATCCACGCGCGTGCGCAGGCGCTTGAACGTCTCAACGAAGGCAAAGCCCGTCGTCGGGTTCGTGATGAGGATGCTCGTCTTACGCTTACGCAGGCACAACTGTGCGCGCAGCGTTTTGTACTTTTTTTCATGGCGCACGGTCGCAAGCAGGCGCGTGTCGAGCTTCTGCTCCACGTCCGCCTCGCACTTGACCGTGTCGCGCAGATACACGCGCACCGCCAGATACAAGGCCGCCGCGAGCAGCCCCGCAAGACCGCTGAGCTTTGCGATGCGCACAGCGCCGGAGCTGTTGGCCGGCGCGACCGGCACCGTCGGGCGGCACAGCACATCAAGCGCCACGTCGCCGAGGAGCTTATTGGCCTGCTCGTTATAGCTGCGCAGGACGCTCTGCGTGATGCGGTGCGCGTCGCGCTGCGTGGGCGCGCTGACCGTCATCGTCAGCAGGTTCGTCTCGGGGATCTGCTTGGCCTTGATCGTGCCGCTGGCCGCGCCGATGTCGTTGGTGATGCACTTGCGCATCACGTCGCCCTCAAAAAACGTCGAGAGTGTCTCCGCCATTGACGAGGCTGTGTTGAGGTTTGCGTAGACCGTGCTGCCGTTGCGCACGGAGACCACAAACGTCGTCTGCGTCTGGTACACGGGGCGGTAGAGCAGCGTGGCGGCAATGTAGCCGCAGGCGGCGACCGTGGCGGCAAACATCAGGATCAGCCCGAGCTTGCGCCACAGCTCCCGCGCGATCAGCAGCAGCGGAATGTGTTCCGGCTGCGCGGAGGTCTGCGTTTTCTGTTCGTCCATCGATCCACCGCCTCTCATTCCACCACGACGATCTGCCGCGTGTGGCTCTCAGTACCGCCGCTGCGATAGGTGAAGACCACCTCATACACACCGGGCTCGTTGCTGTTCACGGTCGAGCTCGCCGTGACGCCGCTCTTGCTGTCGCTGTCGCCGACACCGGCAACGTAGTCCATCGGCGCATAGCCGCTGCCGGCCGGAAGATAGATCAGATACTCCGTGAGCGTGATGCGCGCGGGATTGGGGTCCCCCGCCGTGACCTCGACCGTGACGGGCACGGCCGCCGTGTCGCCGAGGCTGTTGGTCACGCGCAGCTCCGCCGTATGCGTGCCGGAGATGGCCAGCGAGCTGCCGTCGGTCAGCGCGATCTTGACGCGGCCGGAGAGGTCGCCGTCAATGCTGTCGTGCGCCGTCACATAGCTCGACAGGACGCGGTTGCCGCCCGTGCGGCAGACCAGCGGCTGCGTGAGCGCGAAGCGCGGCTTTACATAGTCCGTGTAGCGCACGGCACGCGTCGCCTTCGTCACATGATGGTTCGAATCAAAGGCTGCATACGTGACCTGCACCGTACCGTCGTCATTGCGACCGGAAACGCCCTCGACGACCAGCGACGCCGTGACGTCGCCGTCCTCGGCGTCTGTCGCCGTCACACCGGCGAGCAGCGCCGCATCATCCGCGCCGGTCGGCACGGAGATGACCTCGCTGTCAAACAGGATCTCCGGCGCGGCGCCGCCATAGGCAGCCGCCTGATAAATGCGCGTGCCAAGCACGCCCAGAACGGACAGCGCCAGCGCGACTGCCAGGATCACAGGAGTCAGTTTCTTCACAAAAACACCTCTCTCATTGCTTCAGAAAAACGGCCGGAAGCGGCCGGCAGGCAGCGGTTCGCTGCGCAGGATCCATTCGGGATTGCGCGTGAGCAGCTGCTCGGAGAGCCGCTCGGAAAAATGCTCGGCCAAATTGTCCCACGCGCTCAGCAGCTCCGGCGTGCGCACATCCGGGCGGTGCGCGTCGCTGGCGATGCAGCCGACGAGCCCGTGCGTGAGCATCGCCTCGGCCAGAGTCTGCGCCCCGCGGCCGAAGCAGCCGAAGAGGCTGCCCTTATTCACCTGCAGCACGACGCCGCGGTTGACCCAGTCATACAGATAGTTCGGCATCCGCTGCAGGCCGTAATACCGCTCCGGATGCGCCACGACCGGCCAATACCCGGCCGCAAGCAGCTGATCGAGCAGGCGCTCGATGCGCAGCGGGTCTTCGTGAAAGCCGAACTCGATGAGCAGGTAGCGCCCACCATTGATCGTCAGCAGCCGCCCCTCGCGCAAAAGCTTTGGCACGTCACCCGTGCCGAAGATCTCCATACCGAGCGAGAGCTCAAGCGGGATGCCCGCCTCGCGCACGGCCGCGCGCAGGCAGTCAAAGCGCACCTGCAGCGCCGGGGATGCGTAGTTTTCAAACGCGCCGCGCTGATTGCTGTGCGGCGTGGCGACCAGATGCGTCACACCGGACTCCGCCGCCACGGCGGCCATCAGCACCGACGTCTCCAGATCCGGTGCGCCGTCATCGACCCCCGGAAGAATATGTGTGTGCAGATCGATCATAGATACCCTCCACGATTTCTACGCCAACACTTACCGATCTTGCCCATTGCCGTCACGGCTCGCTCTGCTCGCACAGGCGCGTGCCGTGCAGGACATAGCGGCGGTCGCAGCGTTCGGCCGTTGCCGTGCGGTGTGTGATGAGCACGCACGTCTGCACGCGGCCGCTGTGCATGAGGTTTTCGAGCATCTGCTGCTCGGTGGTCTCGTCGAGCGCGCTGGTGGCCTCGTCGAGCAGCAGCACCTGCGTGCCGCGCAGCACGGCGCGGGCCACGGCGATGCGCTGCGCCTGTCCCTCGGACAGGCCGTGACCGAGCTCACCCGTGCGGGCATAGATGCCGTCCGGCAGCTGGGACACAAAATCATACGCGCAGGCGGTCTCAAGCGCAGAGACGAGCTCCGCATCCGTCGCCTCCGGACGCACCATGCGCAGGTTGTCGGCGATCGTACCGGCAAAGACGGTGTTTCCCTGCGGCACATAGCTGAAGGCCGCGCGCGTTGCGGCCGAGGCCGGCAGACGCTGTCCGTCCACCCCGGTGAGGCTGACGCTGCCCTGCGCCGGACGGATCAGACCGAGCATGAGACGGATCATCGTGGTCTTGCCCTCGCCGGACGGGCCGGTGAGCGCCACGACCTCGCCGGGCGCGGCGTGAAAGTCCACGTGCTCGAGCACCGGCTCGCCGCCGGGATAGGCAAAGGTCACATCGCGCAGCTCCACCGTGCACGGTGTCGGGATCGGTGCGGTCTCGCGCGCGCCGGGCTCTTCCGGCAGGTCCGCGATGGCCATGAGGCGGCCGGCAGACGTCGTGATCGAGATCGCCGACGGCACAAGCCCGATGAGCGCGGAAAACGCGCTGCGCAGCATGGTCGTCAGCTGCAGGAACATCATCATCGCGCCGTAGGAGATCGCGTGCGTCCACAGCCGGTAAGCGCCCCAGCCGAAGCATCCGGCAGAGACGAGCAGCCCGACGACCGACATCACAAAGCCCGCAACGACGGAAAAGCGGTTGTAGTCAAGATACGTCTCGCGGTATTTCTCCTGCATGGCGCACATCCGGTCACGAAAGCCGTCCATGATGCCGAAGGCCTTGACCGATGTGAGGTTGCGCAGCGAGTCCTCGTGGAACGACATGACCTCGCTGCTGATATCCTTCATGCGCCGGTTATATCCGCGCATACGGCGCACGAGCGTGCGTGAGCACAGCACGGACAGCGGCGCGCCGATGAGCGCGATGAGCGCCATGACGGGGTCATAGCACAAGATAATGATCAGCGAACCGAGAAACTGCACCGCCGCCGACACAAAGCTCGGCAGCAGCCCCGTCACGCCCCCGGCCACCGCGCCGACGTCGGTGTTGAGGCGGTTGAGCAGGTCGCCGGAGCGAAACTGCTCGAGCGAGACCCAATCGGTGCGCAGGATGCAGTCGTAGACCTCCGCCTGAATACCGTTTTGCACGCGGATGTCGACAATGGCGGCGATGCGCGACGCCGCCGCCTGCATGGCGGCGCTGCCGAGCAGCAGACCGGCCATCCACGCCGCGGCCGACCAGATCGCCCCGGTCTCAAAGCCGGTGACAACGTCGATGAGCGTCTTCATGGCCACGCTCGACAGCAGCGAGAGCGCTGTGCCGAGGATGCCGAGCAGGATATGGATGCCGACGGCGGCGCGGTAGCGGCGGATGTAGGCAAAGATCCACTTTGCCTCCTGCCGCATCTCCCGCAGTGAGCCGTCGCACACCTTTTGTCGGAGCTTGCGCGTGATGGCCATATATCTCATCTCGTTCCGTGATAATCCCACTTTTTGACAGTGCATGTGTCTAATCACATACAGAGCATATTGTATCATAATCCGACGAAAATCCACAATATCCGATTGCTACATCTTTTCTGGGAATTCAGGGTGTTTATACGTGATTTTGCAAAAAGCGGCCGGAGCATGAGCTCCGGCCGTAAGCCTGTGGCGTATTTTCTAATCAGCGGTTTTCCTCGATCTCCACCGGCAGATCGGTGAGATAGCGCCGCACCATGTCAAAGGCGTGGTTGGCCGCTGCGTGCTTGATGCGCACGCGCCCCCACTTGTCCTTGTGCAGCGTGCGGAAAAACGTCCCGTCCGGTGTGGCGAGCGCCACAAAGAGCGTGCCGACGGTGTGCACACCGTCACCCTCCGGCCCGGCAAGACCGGTGATGCTCATGGCAAGATCCGTGCCGAATATGGTGCGCGCGTGCTCCGCCATCGCACCTGCGACCTCGGGGCTGACTGCGCCGCAGCGCGCGATGAGCGCGGGGTCGACATCCAGCAGCCGGGTCTTGGTGTCGTTATTATAGGCGATGATGCCGCCGGCAAATATCGCCGACGCGCCCGGCACGTTCGTGAGCATATCGCCGAGCATGCCGCCGGTGCAGCTGTCGGCCACGGCGATGGTCTTCTGCTGCCGGAGCAGGAGCTCAGCCGCGCAGGTCTCGATATTCGGCGTGTCAACGCCGTAGGCGAAGGCGCCGAGCTCGCGCTGCACGCGCGCGAGGCACGGGGCGATCATGGCCTCGG